>Ga0184629_10000433_pt1 | contig 18646 bp, 14 predicted proteins | sample PLM4_32_b1_FD_133158 | JGI IMG/M metagenome (GOLD analysis project Ga0184629, IMG submission 133158) | Groundwater sediment microbial communities from an aquifer in East River, Colorado, USA - PLM4_32_b1 | ecosystem: Environmental > Terrestrial > Soil > Riparian zone | place: USA: East River... | reverse complement strand
CAAAGGGAAGACAGCCGCGGAGCGGCTCGAAGTCGTGAAGCTGTTCGTGAGCCTTGGGGCCGACGTGAACCAGGCCGACGACTATGGCATCACCCCGCTGATGGTCGCTGAGAACATGGGCGATACCGCCGTGATTCAGTATCTCGTCGATGTCGGCGCCGACCTGGCCGCGTACGACCTGGGCAAGAAGAACGACGGCGCGTTCGGCGCCAGCGTCGAGCCGCTCATGCCCGTTGACTACGCGATCGGTGTCGGCACGTTCGTGCCCAACAACGCCGTCATCATCCACGAGGATGCCGTCGCGCTGATGTTCAGCCTGATGAAGGCGAAGGGCATCACGCACACGACCTCGGAGTGCACGCTGCGAGGATTCACCTGCGCGCAGGCCAACGTGGATCCCAAGGTCGCCACGCCCGCCGAGATCGCCGCGTGGTGGCGCGAGCGCGACGCGCGGCTCGCAGGGCCGCAGTAGGGGCATCGACTCACCGCCGGGCCGCGCGCAGCGGCGGAGTTTCGTCTTGTTCGCGAAACCACCGGCTCCTATCATCGGCACAGACGGCGGGTCGAGCCGCGCACCACGGCAGACCCGCGACGACCCCCCCAGGCCGCCCGCGGGAGCCCCGGTCCCTCATGCCCCGCCGATGGAGGTGCGAAGATGAGAGGCATCCAGGTCATGGTGCTCACGGTCGCGAGCTTCGTGATCGCCGCGCCCGCCCTCGCGCAGCTCATGCATACCGACGCCGATCGCCTGTGGACCGACAAGCCGCTCGACCTGCCGACCCAGCGCCGCAAGGTGACCTACTGCATCGATCCGCCGCCGGCTGGCGCCCCGGCCGGCTACGCACAGGCCGTCGAGGACGCGATCGCCGCCTGGGCCAAGACCTTCCCCGGCGGCATCCAGTTCGTCTCGACGGCGCCTTGCGCCGCCGCGGACGTTCGCGTGAGCTGGGCGCAGAACCAGGCCGATTGGGGCACGACCAGCGCGCGGGCCGGCGGCACAGGGCAGAAGACCGTCACGCTCGAGACGAAGAAGGGCAACGGCGCATGGCTGGACCCGCAGCAGGTCGAGAACATCGCGCGGCACGAGTTCGGCCATGTGAAGGGGCTGCGCGACAACGCCAAGTCCGGCGTGATGAAACCGGAGGCCGCCAAGGCGGGCCTGGAGGGAGGCGACTGGCCGGTCGGAGCGGTGGACATGGGCGCCAACCGTTCGGTCTATTTCGACTTCTACGACGTGGTCCGGCCTCCGATCAACGCCAGCGTCGGAATCGCGACGCCGGTCGCGAACGGATACAACTACACGTACAACGTGAACCTCGCCCCTTCCGCCACCTTCGCGCTGAGCTCGTTCAACGTCACGTCCCTTTCCGCGATGGAGGTGCGGGCTCTGCCGCCGGGATGGAACGCGCATTTCCTGGACGCGTCCAAGGGGAAGGGCACGGGGCACTTCGCGCCCGCCACGATGGTGTGCACGGCCGCGGGGGGATTCGAGCTGTTCCCGGGCCAGAGCGCCAACTTCATGTTCTTCAGCCGGGGCGTTCCCGACAACGGCTACGTCTACGCCGAGGACATGGGGGCGGAGCTGGCGGAGCTGGGCAACACGCCCTCGATCGTCACGCCGGGGGCCACGCCCGAGCCGGGCGTCAGCCCGCCATGGCTCGTGGCGATCGCGTGCATGCTGCTGGCGGCGGGTGCGCGGGTGCTCGCGCTGCGGAGACGCGAGACTTCGGCGTGAGGTAAGCGCGGGGGCGCGGAGGAGAGGCCGGGGGGCGTCCGTTTCGCGGCGCAGCGGCTTCGGTGCGCTGTCCCGGCACCTGCCGCCAGGGATAGCTTCAGCGCCGCGAAACGGACCTCCCCCGGCCTCTCCTTCGCGCCGGTCAGTTCTCGACTTCGTCGCCTTCGTCGCGGGCTCCGGCGTAGCTCACGATCGCCGGTCCGTTCGTCGTGGTCGCCCGCACCCTGGGGCCGCCGCTGCCCATCCGGGCGGAGATGTGCTGGTGGTGGACGTCGATGCGGCCCTGGACCACCAGCTCGATGTTCATCTTCATCGGGCCGTTCACCGTGCCGGTCTCGAGTATGCAGGAGTAGTCGTGCGGCACGGCGAGCAACACAGGGCCGTTCTCGGTCGAGGCGTCGAGCCCGGCGCCGCGCCAGCGTGTGCCGGTGAGGCTCACCGTGAGCGGGCCATTCTCGGTGCGCGCACGCACGTCGCCCGACACCGCGGCCAGCACCATCGGGCCGTTCACCGTCTCGAGCTGCATCCTGGCGTCCATGTCCGCGACGACGACCGGGCCGTTCTCGGCGTCGAGCCGCAGCGTCCGTGTACGGGGAACGAGCACGTCGAACGTCACCGACCAGCTCTCGTCCCGGCCGGTGTCCGGGCCCTCGGCCGAAAGCTGTCCGGCCGAGTTCACGATGCGCACGCCGCGCGCCAGCTCGCGCGCCCGCTCCTCGCTCTCCGCCTGCGCCTGCACGCGGGCGACGACCCGAACACTGTCGCGGCCCCAGCCGGTCACGATGACGCCGCCGTTCTGCCCGCCGTCCACGTCGAGCGATGGGGCGGAGGCGCGCCACGCGACCTCGCGCAATTCGCGGTAATGCTCGTGCTCGTCGTCCCCGTTGCGCCGGTCGTCGAGCCAGCGCTGGGCGTCCGCGCGCTGCGCGGTCGCCTTCTCGGCGTCGGAGCGCCCCACGCGGCTCGCGAGCTTGGAGGAATGGCCGCCGGCGAGGGAACTCCCGGCGGGGATCAGTGCCAGCGCGAGCGCCAGCGGCGCCGCGGCGGAGAGGAGAGTCCGTGCGTGTTTCATGGGTCGGCTCCGATGTGAGGGGCTGGAACATCCGGATCGGGCGTCGTCGGGTTAGACGGTGGGAGGGGCGAAAGGGTTGACTGGGAATCTGGCGCCCCTGCGAGCCTTCCGGCCGGGCCCGCCGGGTTCGTGGCTGAGGCTGGCGGGGGGCTCCGCTGGACAGCTCCCTTCGCCCTGCGGTATTGGCTCCCCCATGTCCTTCGGCGTGCTGGGCGCGGTCTTCGGGTTCCTGGGCGTTGCGGCCGGCGCATTCGGCGCCCACGCACTGCGGGCGCGTCTCTCCGCCGACCTGCTGCAGGTCTTCGAGACCGGAGCCCGCTACCAGCTCATCCATGCGCTGGCGCTGGTCGGCGTCGCGCTGGCCGGGGAGCGGTTCGCGGGCCGGGCCCTCGTGACGGCTGGTTGGATGTTCGTGGCCGGGATCCCCCTCTTCTCCTTCAGTCTTTACGCCCTTGCATTGACGGGAAACCGCCTCTGGGGGGCCGTGACGCCGCTCGGCGGCCTCTGCTTCCTCGTCGGCTGGGCCGCGCTCGCGGTCGCGTTCGGTGGTCAGTGGGGCGCCCGGCCTCCGGCCTGAAGGCCCTCCCACCGGGGGCCCGAGCTGCCCGCGGCCGGTCGGACGCGCTTGACACGCCGCCGGGGCGCGCGCGAGACTACTTATCATGAGTGATAACTCATCGACACTGGGCCAGCAGATCCGGCGGCTGCGGCAGGGGAGGGGATGGACCTTGGCGGACCTCGCGCGGCGGGCGGGGACGAGCGCCCCGACGATCCATCGATACGAGAACGGCTGGGATCGGTTCGAGCTCGAGACGCTGAGGAAGATCTCGTCCGCGCTCGGAGCGCGCTTGGTGATCGGGCTCGTCCCGGGCGCGCGCGGGAATGAGCGGAAGCGGGTTTCCCCGGGGTCCCTGATCCGCATCCTTGCGCCGCTGTTCTGGGATCGCGATCTGCGTGCAGCCGACCTCTCGCGGCACCCCGGGTGGGTGCTCGAGCGTGTTCTGACGTCGGGAAACCGCGCGCAGGTGCTCGCGGCACGGAGGTTCTTCGGCGACGAGGCGGTGCGCGAGGCGGCCCAGCGTCGCGGTGTCGATGAGCGGACGCGGGCGTACTGGCGTCTCGTCCTGGAGACGGGGAACCATGCATCCCAAGGTCGTCGGCACTAAGGGCTGGGCGCTGGTCCGCAGCCTGGTCCGCGCGGAGCTCACGAAAGGGTGGACGCTCGCGGGCGGCACGGGCCTCGCGCTGCAATTCGGCCACCGGCTCTCGTACGATCTCGGTTTCTTCGCGCCCCGGAGCTTCGACGGCGTCCGGCTGGCCGATTCGCTCGCGGGGGTCGCGGCGGTCGCCGTGCTGGGCCGCTCGGCCGGCACGCTGCACGTCACGCTGGCGGGATCGCGCGTGAGCTTCCTCAAGCTCCAGCGGCCGCTCCTGTTCCCCGGCACCGCCTACCGCGGAATCGTCGTCGCGGATCCGCGGGACATCGCGGTGATGAAGGTGCTGGCCATCGGTGGTCGCGGAAGCCGGAAGGACTTCGTCGACCTTCACTTCTTCATTCGCGCCGGCGGGTCGCTGGAGTCGGTGTTCGGATGGATCCATCGCCGTTTCCGGGGAATCGACTTCAACGAGTACCACCTGCTCCGATCCCTGGTGTATTTCGACGACGCCGAAAGCGAGCCCATGCCTCGGATGCTCCGGCGCGCGTCGTGGGCGGAGATCAAGCGAACGATCACGGCGGAGGTTCGGAGGCTCTCGGAGGCTTGATGAGCGAACGCCCCGGGAGCCCGGTGCGTCGGCTCGTCCCGCTGCTGCTTGCCGCGGCGCTCCTCGCGAAGAGCGCTGCGCCCCCCCCCCGCGGCCTACCGGAGAAGTACAATGGTCCGGACTCGTTCCCAGCGATTCGCCCGTAAGCGAGCCCAGTAGAGCCCGCTATGGGCACGAGTTCCGTCGGCGGACCGCCCGTCCCAATCGACCCAGGACGTACCCGCACGTAGACGCCCTAGGGAGAGAGACCGTGTCAGGCGGCCCTGCACGTCGAACAGGTCGAGGCGCACGTTCGCATCCGTGGGCAACGAGAACAGGAATCGGATGGGCCCAGTGGAGGGGTTCGGTCGCACGTCATCGAAGACCACGATTTCGGGTGGATGCAGCGGGCTCACGGCGACGAGGTCGCCCGGCGTGAGGGTCGCGGGCGGACTCTCGTTTCCGTGTACGTCCACCGCGGAGAGCTTGTGGACGTACGCTGAGTCTTCCACTGCGCTGAAGGTCGTGTCGGTGGTCTCGGCGACCAGGGTGGCGGGCGAAGGCGCGAAATCCGGCGCGGTGCCGCGATAGATGCGGTACCGCGCTAAGTCCGGCTCCGCGTTGCGCGCCCACCCGAAGCTGACTTGGTTCCCCACCGCGCGAGCGAACATCACCTGCGGCATCGCCGGGGCCAGATTGTCGATCGAGCTGCCGCTGTCGGGGAGGGATGCCCACTGCTGGACTCCATCCACGTGCCTGGCGACCACCAGGAACACTGAGCGCCTGGACGAATCGGGGCTAGCGATCGCGGCGCCGGTCTCCAGGGTGTAGGCGGCGTCGCCGGTGGCGGCGACCGTACCCACATCGAGCCATCCGGGCGGCGAGTCGGTTTCTTCCCGCACGACGTACGACGCGATGGCACTTCCCGGGGCAGCATCGAGGAAGCTCGCGGCCCACTCGACGACGACGCGCCCGCCCTCGTCTCCCAGCACATCGTTCACGCCCGTGATCACCGGCTCCTCGCCGGCAAGTCGCCCGCGGGGATTGATGCGCTGTCCGTAGACGGTCCAGTTGCCATCCCGCTGGTCGTGCCACGAGACGATGACGCCTCCCACACCATCGGAGACGACCATGGGCAGCTCGGAGTACCCAGGATGGGAGGATACAGGCAGTCCACCGGCCGACCAGAGCGCGCTTCCCGCCGAGTCGAGCCGCTGAGCGAAGATGTCCCAGCTCTGAAATCGGAAGTCGTGCCATGCGATGATCGCGCCTCCGGATCCGTCGGAGACGACATCGGGGTAGCCCTGCTCGAACGCGGCGGTGCAGACCGGGACACCATCCGGGGTCCATCGCATGGTGCCGCTCGCGTCCATGCGTTGCGCGTAGATATTCAGGTCGACGCCACGATAGTCGCGCCATGCCACGATCGCCCCGCCGGACCCATCGGAGGTGAGCCGCGGGGAGAGTTGGTTCCTATCGACCGCAGAAACGGGGATCCCGTCCGTGGCCCAAAGGGCCTGGCCGCCGGCGGACAGGCGCTGTGCCCAGATGTCGAATGCGGCCCACGCGCCGCTGCGAGTCCCCTGCCACACGATGAAGACGCCTCCGAGGCCGTCGGAGAGCAGCGCCTGCTCGAGGTGGTAGCCGGTCGTCGTGCAGACGCCAACCCCGCCCACCGTCCACCGCACGATCCCGGCGCGATCCACATGCTGGGCGTAAAGTCCGAGGCCGCCGGTTCTCGCGTCCTTCCAGACCGCGATGGCGCCTCCGCTGCCATCGGCAGCGATCGCCGGGCTCTGCTGCGTCGCCGGCCATGCGCACAGCGCTACTCCGTTCGCAACCCATGTCGGCTGACCGTTCGCCGACACGCGCTGTGCGTAGATGTCGTCGCTGGGGTTGCGAGTGTCCCACCACGCCACGATCATGGCGCCAGAATCGGCGGCGACAATAACTGGATCGTACTGGTACCCTGCCGCAGTGCAGAGCGGGACGCCATCCGCCGCCCACACCGAAGCGCCGGTCGAGTCGACGCGCTGCGCGTAGACGTCGTGCCCACCCACCCGGTCGTCGAACCACACGACGACCCCACCCCCGGAGCCGTCGGCCCCAATTGTTGGACGGTACTGGTTTCCAGCGGCCGCGCAGACGAGTGTTCCCGTGGCTCCCCACGCCAGTATCCCGTCGGCCCGGATGCGCTGCGCGTAGATGTCACATGTCGCCCCGCACTGCTGCCATGCGACGATCGTTCCGCCCGCGCCATCGGGGCAGGCGGCGGGAAGGTACGTATCGCCCGGGACCCGGGAAATCCTCAGGTTTGTGTCGGGATCGTGCGGCCACGCCGCGCGGCCGTCCTCCACCGGCAGAAGAACCGCCAGCGCTGCAACGCTCATCCAGACGATCCGGCTCGGGCGGGGCATCCGATCTCCCTTGGGGTGCGAGGTGCTCGGGCGGGCGGGTTATCGGCCAACCGCGACTCCCGATGGCGGACGAAAAGTCGGAGAGGTTGCCGAGACGCCCGGGATTGTCGCGTTCGAAGCACTCGCTGGAAGGGCCGCGCAAGGACGCTCGAAGCTCAGAGCGGTCGCCTCGTGTAAGCTGGCCCCATGACTCCGAAGCGCCCGCTCGTCCCGCTGCTGCTTGCCGGGGCACTGCTCGCGACCGGCGCATCGCCTCCAGCGGCGCCGCTGCCCGAGGCGCTCCTGCGCGCGCTCGATCGCCGCGATCCGCTGGCGCTCGCCGACACGACGTTGCCGCGTCTCGCGCATCTCGATTCCGCCCAGCGAGCCGCGGTCGCCGGGCGCCTGGCGGGCTGGGCGGTCCCGCGCCGGGTCGCGGCGTGGGCGTTCCTCCAGGTCGGAACGCCCTACCAGCTCGGGCCGCTGGGCGAGGAGGCGCCGCCCGACACCCAGCCGCTCATCGAGTTCGAGACCTCGGACTGCGCGGTGCTGAACCTGGTGTCGGCCGCGCTCGCGCACGCGCCGGAAGCGGGGGGCGAGCGGGAGGCGATGGCGATCGCGAACTATCGCCACGGCGTGGTCTCGTACGCGACGCGCTTCCACTTTACGACCGACCGGCTCGACTCGTGCCCCTACTACCGCGACATCACGAAGGTCGTTGCGGGACGCGAGTGCAGGAGCCGCCGGGTGACGCTCAACCACCGCGCGGACGGCAGCCGCTGGATCCCGATCGACTGGAGCCGCGCGCGCGACGTGGTCTACGTGCCGCGCGAGCTGAGGACGCGCTTCGCGCGCTGGCACGACGACGGCCGGCTCCCCGATGCCACCGGCGTGGCATTCGTGCACGAGTCGAAGCTCGCGGACGGGCTCGACGTCGTCCACGAGTCGTTGCTCTGGAAAGGCCGCACGCTGCTCCACGCCTCGAGCACCACCGGGCGCGTCGTGACGATCCCGTGGGCCGAGTATCTCGCCGGCCCCGGGCGCCGCCACGACGGCTTCGTGCTGTTCGAGTACCGCTGAGCGGCGGACCCGCGGAGCGCGCCTTCTTCGCCCCCCACTTCCGAGCCAGCGTGTCGCCGTCGTAGGCCTCGCCGTTCTTCACGGTCCAGCGCACGGTGTTCGAGTTGTGGATGTCTTCTTGCGCGGGTGAGTGAATGTGGTTACAGTTATTACATGGGGTCGACGACGCTCAAGGTCGCGCGGATCGGCAATTCGCGTGGCGTGCGGCTGCCGGCACGGGTGCTGCGCCGCTACCGGATCGGGGACGCCCTCGTCATGGAGGAGCGCAGCGACGGAATCCTCCTGCGGCCGGCCGGGCCGGCGTCGCGCAAGCTGTCCTGGGACGAGACCGCGAAGGAGATGGCGGCGAGTCGCGAAGACTGGAACGAGTGGGAGGCCGCGGTCGCCGATGGGCTCGACGACCTGCCGTGGCAAGATCGGCGCGGCTCGCGTGTCGCCGAATCGGCGCCTCCGTACGGCTCCGCCCGGAAGCGGCGCCGGAAGCGATGAAGCGCTACGAGATCCGCTGGACCTCGCTCGACCCCGTGCGCGGGGGCGAGATGGCCAAAACGCGCCCTGCCGTAGTCGTCAGCCTGGACGCGCTCAATGAACGGCTGCAGACGGTCACCGTGTGCCCGTTGACAAGCCATCTGCACCCGACCTGGCGGTCCCGGCTGCAGGTGCGGTGCGCCGGTCGCCCGGCGGATATCGCCGTGGATCAGATCCGTACGGTCAGCAAGACGCGGCTGGGGAGGCGGATCGGCTCGCTGAACGAAACCCAAGCCTCTGCGCTCCGACGCCTGATTACCGAGATGTACGGCGAGTAGCGTCCCCGCCGGGCGCCCGCGCGATGAACTCGAGCGCCGCGAAGCGGTGCACGCCGGCGTAGGGGCCGTCGTTGCGATCCGAGACCAGCTCGACCGGCACCGCGCAACACGGTGCCAGCTCCATGCATGGGTGGAGCCGGGCCCCGGGCGGGCGGCGCGCGAGAATCTAGCGAACGATCGTCGTCCGCTTCGAGACCGAGCGGCCTTCCTGCCGGAGCATGGCGAAGAGGAGTCCGGCAGGGAGCCGCCCGGTCGTCATCTCGATCTGGTGCTCGCCGGGGCCGAGGGAGCCGACTTCCTCGCGCGCGAGCCTCCGACCGGCGAGATCGAAGAGCTGGAGCACTGCGGGCCTACTCGATTCGAGCGTGAACGTGAGGCGCAGCCGGCCAGACAACCGATCGAACGCCGGCGCCGCGAGGCTGAGCCGCGGCGCGGCGGTAGCGACGGGGGTGGGGCCCACCGACACGGCGCCGCCGTTTGCGTAACCGCCGCACGACGCCACCTGCGCTCCGTCCGGCAACCCCGTGAAGCGCAACAGGCCGGTCACCGCAACGCCAGCACCCGAGAGCGACGCCGACGCCAGCGCGTCGAAGTAGAGCGCGAAGGGCGAGCCCGCGACGACGGGAACCGGCAGCGCGAGCGTCGTGTCGCGCGATGCGACGCCCGCGCCAACGGCGAGCGTCACTTCGGTCCGCCCGGTGGGCGAGAGGATCGCGACCTGTGCCGAGCCTCCGCCGCACGGCGGGTTGGCGCAGACGTCGACCGGGATCGCATGCAGTGCGAGCTCGACGCCGACCGTGAATGACGTGCCGTTTGACGGGCCAACCACCCGGTACGTGTCCGTCGTCAACACGTCCACGGTCTTCCGGGACGCCGTCGAGCGCGCCTCGGCGTAAATCTGGCCGAAGCGCAGGTCGTACTGCAGACGCCCGGTGCCGAGGGAGTCGACGATCGTGGTGTCGAGCGTCGTACCGTATGTGCTGACATGGGGCTCGGGCAGGTCCCATGGCTTGAGCACCGGCGCGCGCACGCGCGTCGCCGCTGCGAGCGCGGGATCCGCACTTCCCACCGGCTTCGCCTTGAGCGCCAGCTCGAACGTGTTGTTCCGCACCAGATTCAAGTCCCGCTCGCAGGGGGTCGTGAAGCGCTGCACGGACGCGTAGGGCCCGAGGTTGCCGTGCACGTCCTCGGCGGCGATCCAGTACGCGACCACGTCGGAGACGCCGCCGGCACCGGTGTCGAGCCATTCGGTCGCGGTGGTCGTTGCGATCCGGTTGCCCGCCGCCGGCGGATCGGCTGGCGGGAAGACGAGCGGCACGCGATAAACGTGGTACGTCGCGAAGTCGGGCGCGGCGACCGGCGACCACGCCAGATGGAACCCCTCACCAAAGACGAGCGACGCGGTGAAATTGCCGGGCGCATTCGGCGCGAGGTTGTCGATCGAGTGTCCGTCCAGGACCGCGCTGTCGTAGAAGACACCGGGGTCCGCCGTGATGGCCGAGACGTAGAAGGCCGTGGTCGCCGATCCCGCCGGCGTCGCGTCCTGCGTGGTGGTCGCGTCGTGGACGTAGACGTTCTGCCGCGTCGCGGGCAGCTCGCGCACCATGTTCCACGAGGCCGAGCCGGGATCGCGCTGGAAGACCCGATACGCGGTGACCGCATCGCCCGCGAGGCCGTCCTGCCCGCTGCGCCGCCACGACAGGTGCACGCTCCCGCCCTGGTCGTTCGGCACGTCCTCGACCGCGTCCAGAATCGGCGGCGTCGAGTTCGCGCAATGGCTCAGGAACACCTCGAGGCGCGCGTCGTTCGTGACGGCATCGAGCCTCGCCGCCACGACGTCGGGCTTGCCATCCGAATCGAAGTCGCCGAGTGCCAGGCACTGCGTGAAGAAGCCGGGGGAGAGCTGTTCGGGATAGTCGAACGAGTTGTATTCGCCGCCGCGGCTGCCGAGACCGCTCAACGCCACGAGCGCCGCTCCGCTGCCGGCGATGATGTCGGGGCTGCCGTCTTGATCGAGATCGGCGACGCGGACCGGTCCCGCTTCGTAGCCGGGCGAAATCGGACCCGGCCCCTGGAATCCTCCGCCGAGCGTGCCGAGCGCGATCGAGAGCACGCCGCCGCCGCCGAGGACGAGATCGGAGCGAGCGTCGCCGTTCATGTCCGCGACATCGAATGCGCCGTTTCCGGAGAAGGTCACGGGCGCGGCGAAACGCCCGTTGCCGACGCCGCCGGCCCCCGTGCCGTAGACCGCCGCGACCACGGGTCCGACCTGAGCGAAGACGAGGTCGAGGATCCCGTCGCGGTTGATGTCGCTCGCGACCAGGTTGCCGGTCGCGACGCCCGGAACCGGCAGATTCTGCAACGTGCTGAAGGAGCCGTTCGCGACCCCGCCGGTCGCGAGCCCGGCGAGCACGCGGATGCCGAACTGCGAATGCAGGACGGCGAGGTCCGTGATCCCGTCCTCCTTGAAGTCCCCGGCGACGAGCTCGATGGGCACGGGACCGGTGTCGAGCACCGACTGCGGGGCGAACGTTCCGTTGCCCACGCCGCCCGCGCCCTGCCCGCGCAGGACCGAGATGGAGCCCGCGGTCTGATTGAGCGCCGTAAGGTCGAGGATGTGATCGCCGTTGAAGTCGGCCGCGACCACGCCGACGGGATTGCTGCCCGTGGCGTAGTACGCGGGCGCGCTGAACGTGCCGTTGCCCATGCCGAGCCACACGGCCACGGCGTCGCGATGCGGCGCGACGTGGTGCGTGGTGGCGGCGGCCAGATCGAGGATTCCGTCGCCGTTGAAGTCGGCGACGACGATCGTGCGGGGCAGGAAGCTGGTCGCGAAGGTCGCGCTCGAGACGAGCAGCGACTCCGCCCGGCACAGAGCCCGGGCAGGCGCGGGGCATGCCACGACCAGCAGCAGGACGAGGATCGAAGCCGGGGACGGAGGGCCGCCTCGCAGGCGCGCTGGGAGCATGGAGATCTCCTGGGTACGCGGGGCCGCCCGCCGATGGTTTGCGCGAAGAAGCCTAGAACTGGTTTCAAAACCCCGCAACGCGGAGTAGGTTGACGTCATGGCCTCGCACAGGGAGGTGAGCCATGGCGTTCAGTGGACGATTGAGCGACGCGCCGTGGGCAGGGATCGCCCCGCATCTGCCGCGCCGCAAGCGGAATCCGCGCGGAGGGCGACCTCCGGCGGACCCGCGCAGGTGCTTCGAAGGCATTCTGTGGATTCTGTGGACCGGCGCACCGTGGAAAGCACTGCCCCGCACGTACGGCAGTTCGACCACGTGCTGGAGGCGGCTGCGCCAGTGGGATGAGGACGGCACGCTGCTCGCCCTATGGCGCGCCTTCCTGGCCGACCTGAACGACGCCGCCAAGGTGCGCTGGGACGAGTGCTTCGGCGACGGGAGCTTCGCGCCCGCAAAAAAGGGGGCGCCGGAGTCGGAAAGACCAAGAAGGGGAAGGGCACCAAGTGGATGCTTCTGGTCGATGGCGCGGGTACTCCGCTGGGAGCACACCTGGACTCGGCCAGTCCGAGCGAGGTCAAGCTCCTCGAGAAGACGATCGCCGCGGTCCAGGTGAGACGAACGCATCGGCCGGGGCGCCCGCGGTCGAAGCCCGACCGTCTGGTCCTGGATCGTGGGTATGACAGCAACGGGCTGCGGGCTCGGCTGGACGCGCGTGGCATCGAGCCCATCATCCCGGCGACCAAGAACCACCCGAACGCGACCCATCAGGACGGGCGCAAGCTGCGCCGCTACCGGCGGCGCTGGATCGTGGAACGGACGTTCGCCTGGTTGGGCTGGAGCCGACGCCTGCTGGTTCGTCATGAGAGGCTCCTCAGCATGTACGCCGCCTTCTTCCACCTCGCCTGTGCGATGCTCACGCTTCGCCAGGTTTTGAAATAGGTTCTAGGCCGGAGGGGACCGGGAATCAATCGGGGTATACCCCGCAGCCGGCCCCCTTCTCCCGCTCAACGCGGGTGAAGTCCGAATCCGCCGCCCGTCGTACACGGTACGGACCGGCGACCCAGCCCCAACAGGACCTGACCGGCACGCTTCGTGCGGTCATGGTCCTTCGTGTTCGTGCAGTGCCGAAGAGCTCCGCAATCCGGCGACGACCGAGCCTCCGGGCGCCCGAGGCTGGGTCATTCCGCGCTCGTCCGGGGGAAACGGCCCGAGAAATCGGCGATGACCGTGCGCGCGCTCGTCTTGTTTACGGCCCTCCGTCTCGGCCACCCCGGGCTCGCCGCGGCGTCGATGGCCATCGTTCCCGACGATTACGCCACGATTCAGCTCGGCATCGACTCGGGCGCGGACACTATCGTGGTCCGCGCAGGAACCTACGCGGAGAATGTGCTGCTGGTGACGGACGGGCGCCCCGTCGTGCTCATGGCCGATCCAGCCGCCTCCCCGCGGCCGACGCTCCAGGGCCTCATTGTGAAGGCCAATCACAGCTACGAAGGCGACCGCAAGGTCGTTGGCCTTCGGATCCTGAACCCCGTCGACCTCCAGACCGGATCGGTTTCCGCTCGATACGATTTCGAGGCATGCCGATTCGAAGCGGGCGTCAAACATCTTCTAGGGCAGCCCGAATACAGCCATGCTGGAGAGGCCACCACGTTCCTGCGGTGCACGATGCGCGGCAACACGTACCTCTTCGTCAACTCCCTGTCGATGGAATCGGACACGGTCGAAGCTGGCGGCGCCTCATTCTCCGCGGGCGGCGGCGCCGTGCGGGTCCGCAATTCGTGGTTCCGGGGCCCGAGCGGCCTGTACGTCACCAATACCAGCCCGCTCTCCGCCGAAGTCCTCGGCAACCGGTTCGAGAACTGCGCTGTGGGAATCCATGTGTACGACGACTTCAGCTCCAGCTCGATCGTCGTCGAGAGCAACGAGGTCAGGAATAGCAGGGACTGGGGGATTCGGGTACTCGGCGAGTATCTCGATATCCTGCGCAACGACGTTCGAGATAGCGGCGGAGGCATCGATGCGAATGTCAGAGGAAACTTGCACCTGATTGGCAATACCGTGATCAGGGGATCGAGGGCGGGGATCAGCCTGTACGAAGACGCGCCCGGCTCGATCGAAGTGCGCGAGAACCTCGTCCTGAAATGCGGTGGGACCGGCATTGCCTTTGTAGGGAGCGACTACATTGAGCGCTCCTTCACCGGCAACACCAGCGCCCTGAATTCCGGCTCGGGCCTTTCCATCGCAATCAATCGCACCTACGGTGAGACGCCCGGATACCGAGTGGCCAACAACATCGCCATCGGCAACGCGGGCTGGGGCCTGCACTGGAGCTGGAGCGGCACCGGCATGCCGGCATTGAGCTGCAACGACTGGTTCGGCAACACCGCGGGCTCAACCTACGGAGTGGCACCGGGCGCGGCGGATCTCTCGGCCGACCCCATCTTCTGCGATGTCTCCCATGACGACCTCAGCCTTCGCGGCAATTCTCCACTGCTTGGCGGGACCTGCGGGACGATCGGCGCGAGGGGATTCGGCTGCCATGCGCCCACAGTGCTCTACCTCGCGAGCTTCGGCGCCGAGATCTTCGAGCAAGGCGTGTGCGTTCGCTGGCGGCTCGGCGGTGATGGCGTGGAAGAACCGGTGAGCGTCTGCGTCGAGCGGTCCGCCGGACCGCTCGGCCCGTGGCAACCGCTCACGACCGATCGCTTTCCCGACGGCGACGACACCCTCGATTGGGATCGGGCGCCGGTCGATCGCGCCTGGTACCGCCTGGCGTGGACTTCGCTCGATGGGCAGGCCTGGCGCTCGTCCCCGGTTCAGGCGGAGATCGCACTGACGGCGGCGGCGTTCACGCTGCGCGCGGTCGGTCCCACTCCCAGCAGCGGATCGGTGTCCATCGAGTACACGCTGCAGCGCAGCGCCGTCGCCGCTCTCACCGTGCACGACATCATGGGCCGCGAACTGGCCCGCCTCGCGAACGGCTACCAGACGCAGGGGCTTCACACCGTGACGTGGAAGGGCGAGGCACACGGCAAGCGCGTCGGGCCCGGCGTCTATTTCGTGCGCCTGCGCTGGCCCGAGGGCACTCAGTCCCGGCGCATCCTGGTCCGCCGTTGAACAAGTACCCCGGATTCCCGTGGAGCGCGAACCCGTTGCTCGCGCTCCCCTTCGTTCTTCTGCTCGGTTCTGTGGACCTGTGCCGCGCATCCGCGGCAACCGTTCCGGATGGATACGCCACGATTCAGCTCGGCATCGACTCGGGCGCCGACACCATCCTGGTTCGCGCCGGAAGCTACCCAGAGAACGTCCTGTTGACCCCGCCGGTGCAGCGCGTCCTGATGGCCGATCCGGCCGCCTCGGCACGCCCCACTTTGCAGGGCCTCGCCTTGCAGGCCAGCGACGGCGAAAGCGAGCCGATGAAGGTCGTCGGCCTTCGCATCTCGACTCAGGTCGTGCTCCTGTCCGGACCCCCTTCCGCGGTCATGGAATTCGAGGGGTGCCTGTTCGAAGCCGGAATCGGCTTTGCCGGCGAATATGGCGTCCAGACCATTCGGGACTGCGTGATCCGCGGCCACACCTCGATGATGGTGGGCTCGTTCACCATGGAACGGGACACCGTCGAGGCGGGCGGAATGTCGCTTGCGCCGACTTCCGGGTTATCCGTCCGAAATTGCTGGTTTCGGGGCCCGGGGATCGGCGCCGAGCCCTATGGCGCACTGGCCGGTCTGAGCGCGAGGGCCAGGTCACCGATCTACGCCGATGTTTCCGACAACGTCTTCGAGAACTGCCAGGTCGGAGTCGCACTGTTCGAGATGGGCACGATGCACGTGACGAACAACCGAATCCGGAACTGCAGCGCCTGGGGCATGGTGTTCCACGAATACAGCCTGCTCGAAGTGACCGGAAACGACGTGCGTCAATGTGGTATCGGAATCCAGTCCTGGGGCAACGATCGGACGCGCATTACCGGCAACACCGTCGTGGGTGCGACCGAAAACGGTATCGAGTTGTCCTGCGACTACGATCCCGTCGAGGTCCGAAATAACATCGTGTTGCGGTGCCTGGGAAGCGGCATGCGTCTGACCAGCTCACAGTGGGGATCGTCGCCTCTCCTGCTGACCGGTAATACGAGCGCGCTGAACTCGCAATCGGGCTACGATCTGGCGTTCGCGAATACCTATCCCCCGGGGTCGAATCTCGGGGTGTCGAACAACGTCGGATACGGCAATGGCGACTGGGGCTTCCGGTGGTCCGGCAACGACACGCCGACCCTCGGATGCAACGACTGGTTTGCGAACGCCGCGGGCCCCGTCTCTGGAATCGCGCCCGGCGCGACGGATGTCGCCGTGAATCCGCTCTTCTGCGACCTTCCCCACGACGACGTGAGCCTGCGGTCCGACTCACCGCTGCTCGGCGGCGCGTGCGGCGCCATCGGGGCGGCCGGAGCGGGGTGCTCGATGCCGGTCGGAGTCGACGCCGAGATCGGCTCAGCGTCGTTCGGGTTGCGCTCGATTGGACCCAACCCCATGAGTGGAGAGATCGCAATCGAGTATGCGCTGCCGCGTCCCGCCGCGATCGAGATCACGATTCTCGACCTGATGGGGCGGCAGATGGATCGCCTCGTGGCTGGGGTTCAGTCCCCGGGCATGCACGTTGCGACGTGGAACGGCGAGGCGCGCGGCAAGCGCGTCGGGCCCGGTGTGTACTTCGTCCGCCTGACGTGGCCCGAGGGGCGGCAGGCCCGTCGCATTCTGCTGCGCCGCTAGTCGGGCGCCGAGCCGCGCGCGGTCATCCAGGAATCACGGTGGACCTGGCAGCGCGGACCGGAGCTGCGCCTACGGGGTGGACGCCATGCGCCCGGCGTTGCCAGCACGGGAATCACGCAACGCTCGCTCGACGGCCCTGCCGGGGGCGGGTGCCGCGGGACAGGACACGGGTGCGCTCGGACTCTAGCCCCGCTCCGCGCTACTTCCGCGCCAGCGTGTCGCCGTCGTAGACCTCGCCGTTCTTCACGGTCCAGCGCACGGTGTTCGAGTTGTGGATGTCTTCCAGCGGGTTCTTGTCGAGCACGACGAAGTCGGCGAGCTTGCCGCGCTCGATCGATCCGAGGTCGTGGTCCATGCCGAGGTACCACGCCCCGTTCCACGTCGCGCAGCGCAGCGCGTTGGCGTTGCTCATGCCGCCCTGGGTCAGGGCCCACAGCTCCCAGTGGGCGCCGAGACCCTGGCGCTGCCCGTGGGCGCCGAGCTGCACGTGGCCGCCGGCCTGCACGATCTTGTTGGCGCCGGCCGCGACCGCGATGTGGTGCCAATCCCAGTCGGGCGCCATCACCGGGCGCCGGATGGCACGCGCGTCGAGATAGGGGCGCGGCGTGAAGCGGCGCAGCTTGGGATCGTCGAACACGTCGTAGTGCTGGTAGAACCAGTGCTCGCCCGAGAGCCCGCCGTAGGCCACGAGCAGGGTGGGCGTGTAGCCGGACTGGCTCTTCGAGAACAGCTCGACCACGTCCTTGTGGATCGGCGTGATCGGCAGCGCGTGCTCGATGCCGGTGTGGCCGTCCATGACCATGCCGAGGTTCTCCTCGAACTTCCCGCCGCCCTCCGGCACCACGAGCATGCTCTCCTCGCGCGCCGCCTGCAGCACCCACTGGCGCTGCTCGCGCCGCGGCTGCATGTAGCTCTTCACGCTGATCGCGCCCAGCCGCTTCATGCGGCGCACGTGGCGTCGCGCCTCGTCCAGGGACTTCATGGGAATGCCGCCGCGCGAGCCGGCGCCGTAGAGGACGTTCCCGGTGGAGTAGATGCGCGGCCCGGTCAGCTGGCCGGCCTCCACCATCTCGGCCTGCGTGAACACCTCCCAGTTGGTCGCCGAGGGGTCGTGCATGGTGGTGACGCCGTAGGCGAGGTTCGCGCGGTAGGCCCAGAACGCCTCGGGGATCAGCCCCTGGTTCGCGTAGTGCGCGTGGGCGTGGACGTCGATCATGCCGGGAATGATGGTCTTGCCGCGCGCGTCGAACGTGCGCGCCCCGGTCGGCACCGGCGTGGCCGACCGCGTGCCGACGGTGGCGATGCGGTCGTCCACGACGACGACCGTGGCGTCCTCGATCACGGCGCCGATCTGGCCGCCCGCCATCGAGATCACGCGCGCCCCGGTGAACGCGATGGTGCCCCGCGGGCGCGAGCGCGGCGCCGAGAGCGCGATGTGGATCGAGTCGGGGCGGAGCGTGGCCAGATCACGGGCTTTGCGAGCTGCGGCCTCCGCGCTGTCGGGATCGGCGCCCTTCTTGTCGCCGGTAGCACCCGCCTTCTTCGCCTTCGGAACTCCGGCCTCGATCTGCTCGCGCTCCCACTTCGTCAGCAGGCTGTCGAGTGAGAGCGTGCGGAAATCGGGACCCTGCGACCAGGTGAGCGAGCGCGAGTCGCCGCTCCACGCCAGCCAGTCGCCGCCGTCCTCGGTGAGCCTGCGACCGGGAGTCGAGCCGTCGGCGTCGAGCTCGACCGGCGTGCGTCCGAAGCGCGGCAGCTCCGCGACGTAGACGTCGTACCTCATCCGATACGCCACCCAGCGCCCGTCCGGCGACGGGATCAGCTCCTCGGCGTTCGTGATCTTGGCGTGCTCGATCCGGTCTGTTCCATCGAGGCGGACGCTGACGAGCGTTCCGGTCTCGGAGGCGCTCGTGACGGGACCGGCGTCGTATTCGTGATACCAGATGCGCTCGCCCTTGGCGTCGAACGTCGGCCGCGGCACGCCGGGAGCGTCGCCGGCGCTCTCCAGCATGACCACCGGATGCGCCTCTCCGCCGGAGGACGAGATCCACTGCAGCTCGAGCCACAGCTCGTCGTTGAGGT
>Ga0184629_10000432_pt1 | contig 18661 bp, 13 predicted proteins | sample PLM4_32_b1_FD_133158 | JGI IMG/M metagenome (GOLD analysis project Ga0184629, IMG submission 133158) | Groundwater sediment microbial communities from an aquifer in East River, Colorado, USA - PLM4_32_b1 | ecosystem: Environmental > Terrestrial > Soil > Riparian zone | place: USA: East River... | reverse complement strand
GGGTTGCTCTACATTTACTACATGCCCACAATTTTCTATCACAAATAACTGAGAAGACTTATAATGACTTTCGACAACTTTACGAACGGAAGGCAAAAACATATAATCCTCTTCACCCATTACATATAGTGTTGGAATATTCAATTCGACTTGGCGAAACCATTTTAGAACCGGATTAATTTCGGCAGTTAGTTTAAACCATTTGATAAATTCTTTCTGGTATAATTTTTTGGCTTCATTTATAAAAAGGGATCGGGATTGTTTGTGGCTTTTTTTAGGCATAATCACAAAGGCAAAGAACTTATATAATACTAGATATGGCAACACATATTTAAAAGTATTCCCCAATCGCATCAATATTTGGGATCGAAAATTCATTTTTAATATTGCTCCGCCAAGAATCATGCTTTGCACTCGATCTGGATACATTTCTGCCAATTGTCTAATGAGAATGGTTCCCAAAGAAATACCAACAAAATGTGACTTTTCTATTTTAAGATGATTCAAAACTTCGAGAATATCATTGGCCAAAGCCGAAAAAGTATATTTTTGTTTGAAAGCGGTTTTGAACGTTGGTTTTGAATCTCCATGCCCTCTCAAATCCAATAGCAAAACATTATACGTTTTTTGAAAATCTCTAATTTGTTTGAACCAAATAGACGAACTTCCTCCTGCACCATGCACAAAAGTCACCCATTGTTCACTGTTGTCATTCTTATAAATAGTATAATTGATCACGTATTTTTTTTTGTAAATATAGTTTATTTTTGGGAAACAGATTAGGACCACTATTTTCGAGACAATGGAGGATCGTTTAAAGTCTTTTGTGCAACAGTTTAAAATAGTCAAAAGCTTTAAGCAACCTACTTCCGTACCACGAAAACATTTCGCCATCTACGAAAATGGTTTTTGCATGAGGTACAAAATTCCCAATTTCTAAAGCGTCTTCTTCTTTAAAAGGAAAGGGTTCTGATGACAATAAAATCAAATCTGGATTGCCTTCCAATTGCATTTTTTCGAGCTCAATTTCGGGATAACGTCCTTTTGTATCGTATATATTTTGAAAATGGTTCAACCGCAATAATTCATTGATAAAATTCTCTGAACCAGCCACCATATAAGGATTTTTCCAAATAAAATAAGCCACTTTCCTAACTGGAATATCTTCAATGAAATTTTTGAAATCGCTCAAGGCAAAAGCCAATTTGTCATTCCACTTTCGGGCTTCAGTCCTACAATTAAAAAGTTGCCCGAAGTCAGTAATCATCTGAAAATTATCTTCAATTGTAATAATATTCGTTACCCAAACTGGGCAAATTTTACGCAACTCTTCCACTATTTCTTGGGTATTCTCCTCTTTATTGCAAATGATAATATCGGGTTCCAGCATACGAATTTTATCAAAACGCACTTTTTTTGTTCCACCAACAATTTTCTTGGTCGATTTAAAATGATACGGATGCACGCAAAACTTGGTGATCCCAACGATTTTATCTTCAAGACCTAAATCATAAAGCAATTCAGTTTGAGATGGAACAAGAGAAATGATTCGCTTGGGCGAAAATTCAAAAGAATGAGAAGTGCCGAGTTGATCTGTTAATTGTTTCATTTTGTTTAAAGTTTAAATTGTTTAAAATTCAAAGCGGAACAACTTTAAACTTTTAAACCTTAAACTTTAAACTAATAATCTCTTCCATCTCCCGTTGCATTTTCAAGGCTTCGGCTCTTGCAACTTCGGCAAAATCAGTTCCATTAGAAGCATAAATAATCCCACGAGAGGAGTTGATCAACAATCCAACAGTATCATTCATTCCGTATTTACAAACTTCCGAAAGACTTCCGCCTTGTGCACCAACTCCTGGAACAAGCAAGAAACTATTAGGAACAATTTTACGGATTTCGGTAAAGTATTCAGCTTTGGTAGCCCCAACCACATACATTAGATTCTCGCTGTTTTTCCAAGTTTTGGATGTTTCCAATACTTGTTTGTACAACTCTTTAGCTCCGCTCCGTTCGGCTTCGCCTTGGGTTCCATCTACTTGTAACGTTTGAAAATCAAAAGCACCTTCATTAGATGTTAAGGCTAACATAATAGTGTGTTTATTTTCGAAAGCCAAAAACGGTTCCACCGAATCTTTTCCCATATAAGGAGCCACCGTTACGCTATCAAAATTTAAATCTTCAAAAAAAGCTTTGGCGTACATAGACGATGTATTTCCGATATCCCCACGTTTGGCATCGGCAATGGTGAAAATTTCCGGATACTTTTCGTTGATATAGTTTATGGTTTTTTGTAATGAGATCCACCCTTTTATTCCATACGCTTCATAAAAGGCAGTATTAGGTTTATAAGAAACCGTAAGATCATGAGTGGCATCAATTATGGCTTTATTAAATTCAAAAATAGGATCTTCCAGTTCTAGTAAATGCTTCGGAATTTTATTTAAATCTACATCTAAACCTACGCATAGAAATGATTTTTTAATTTTAATTTGATCTATTAATTGTTGTGTAGTCATTTCTATTTTTTTAAGCTCTTTAATTTAGGAGCATTAGTTCTCTTATTAGAAGGCATGCAAAAATAAAAAAAGCCATTCAATTAAGAACGGCTTTTCTTAGAATTAAAAACAAAATTATAATTTTCCTTCGTATATAGTCCCTATGTGTATCACTTCGGTTCTTCTGTTTGCAGCTCTTCCTTTTGCCGTTTTATTGCTAGCAACAGGTTTAGAAGCTCCAAATCCTTTATACGTCAAGTTTTCTGGATTAACTCCTTTGGCAATCAAGGCATCCATAACTACTTTTGCTCTAGCTTCAGAAAGTTTTTGGTTGGCTTTAGCATTCCCTACGCTATCCGTGTGCCCTTCGACAGAGAATTTAGCATTTGGATAATTTTTAAGAATTTCTTTAATAGCATCCAATCTTCCGTCAGTTTGTCCTTTATCAGCCGTTTGTAAAACCGCTTTTCCAGTTACAAAAAATATCGATCTTGCTTGAACTTTAAGTTCTTTCAGCACTTCTTTGGTCACTTCAGGACAACCTTTATTACTTACCGGTCCTGGAACAGTAGGACAAGCATCCTCTTTATCAGTCACACCGTCTTTATCGGCATCCTTTTCTGGACAACCAGCATTGGCAACTAATCCTTTTTCATTAGGACATTGATCGTCTTTATCTAACACTGAGTCTCCGTCAGTATCTGGCCAAGGACAACCTTTATTTTCAACAGGTCCTGCAACTTTTGGACAAGTATCTACATTGTCTAAAACAGTATCTTTATCAGCATCTCCCCAAGGACATCCGTTATTTTCAACAGGTCCTACAACCGAAGGACATGTATCATCTTTGTCTACAACAGTATCTCCATCAGTATCTGCCCAAGGACAACCTTTGTTTTCAACAGGTCCTGCAACAGTTGGACAAGCATCCTCTTTATCAAAGATTCCATCCTCATCGGCATCTTTAAATTTCTTTTGATATACTGGAATTTTAAAACCAAAATAAACATCTGCTGCTTTTGATTCTTTTGAAAGCCAATTCGTAATTAACGAACTAGACCCAACAAACATTGGTCCAAAACGCAATCCTGTTCCTACTTGCATACCGCTATATTCCATATAGTTTATAGGAAGAGAGAATGTAAACCATCTGGTTTCGTATCGAGGTGTCAAAATAACAGTATTTGCTGAACTCGTTTTACCTAGCGCTGATTTATCTACTAAACTAAGATTTCCATTTAAGTTTAAATAGAATTTCTTGTACATATTCCAATCGGCATCCAAATGCATTACTGTAGGCAAATTAGCATTTACTGTTTTGTACACTGTGGTAGGAGTTCCGTAATGAAGAGTCAAAAAGTCTTCCAGGTTATCTGCATCATCAATATCTTGTTGTGAAACCACACCGTTAATATTATATGAATCTATTTTTGAATTATTATATTTAATAGACCCTAAATCTGTAATAGATAAACCAAAACGCAATTTGTATTTGTTCAAGTCTTTAAAACTATTATCAACTGGTTTGGCATTATTCAAATCATAAGACTCATAATGTGGTCTCCACTCATATATTAAACCAAAATCAGCGCCATACCCTTTTGAATTAGGGTCAAATTTCACATCCTCATCTCCAGTGATAAAATCCTGACTGCTTCCGATAGTAAGCGAACCTGTCGTTGCCAATGTACTCGTTAAAGGATCATTGGTTTGATTAAATGCTGATGTTACATTATCTCCCTTAGCATAGGAATTGACTCCTCCAATTAAATATTTGGCAGTTAACCCCCCTTTTAGAAAATGCTGCTTATTTTGCAATAAAACTGTCGCATAAGAAGCACCTATTTCTCCCCAAGTATGCCCAGCCATATTTGGACTTCCCACATTAATATTAAAATCATCAGCATCATCTAAACCATCTTTCAATTGATCATATAAATATCCATTTACATCATTGGCGTTTATAACAGCTCTGGCTCTAGTAAAAATAGCTATCGAATGTTTTGGTGCTATATTAAACATAAATGAAGGCCCCATCATATCAGAATAGACAATTCCCCCATTGTTTTTTGAAGGCGTTCTAACACCATCTATATTAGCATCATAAGATTCTTTCGACAAGTCAAATAAACTTATACCATAAAAATCATTGTTTAAGGAACTGCTGGTAGAAAATATATTGATGTCTGTTTTAAAACGAGAATCAACAATAGACGCTGGATTAAAAAGCACTCCTTGCACCCCCGCATAATTATCAGGGATATACCCCATATACGACTGAGCATTTGTTGTTATAACTGAAAATAGAACAATTAAAAAAAGTATTGATTTTTTCATCAAATTGATTTTAGATTAATATTGGATTAGGCGTTATGATTATTTTAATAAGATTTTAATTCATTTAACATAACAAAAGCACAAAAAAAACACTTAATTAGTTTTTACAACCAAGTAAGTGTTATTATTTAATTAAATTTTATCAGAAAACTTCGCTGGCTTCTTTGAGTTTTTCCATGTTGTTCACCAACTGTAGTTCATCAACAATTTTCTGGATATCGCCATTCATGATATTTCCCAAATCATACAAAGTCAAACCTACACGGTGATCCGTTACACGACCTTGAGCATAGTTATAGGTTCTAATTTTTGCAGAACGGTCACCAGAACTTACTTGAGAAGTACGTTTTGAAGCATCTTCCGCTTGTTTTTTTGCTAATTCTTGTTCGTACAAACGAGAACGCAAAACGCCCAAAGCTTTATCTTTATTTTTATGTTGTGATTTCTGGTCTTGACATTGCGCCACCAATCCTGTTGGAATGTGCGTCAATCGAACCGCCGATTTCGTGGTATTTACAGATTGTCCTCCAGGTCCTGATGAACAGAAAAAATCCACACGAACATCATTCATATCAATTTGAATATCAAATTCTTCCGCTTCCGGCAAAACCATTACAGTAGCTGCAGAGGTGTGTACACGACCTTGCGTTTCCGTTTGTGGCACACGTTGCACACGGTGGACACCCGCTTCAAACTTCAAAGTTCCGTAAACATCTTCTCCGGTAACTTCAAAAATAACCTCTTTGAAACCACCAGATGTTCCTTCATTCATATCTACTACCGAAGTTCTCCATCCTTGATTTTCACAATATTTAGTATACATTCTGAATAAATCACCTGCAAAAATACTCGCTTCATCCCCACCGGTTCCGGCACGAATCTCCACCATAACATTCTTAGCGTCTTCGGGATCTTTAGGAATCAACATAAATTTGATTTCCTCTTCCAGTTCCGGCAATCTTTCTTTAGCTTCATCAAGTTGCATTTTGGCCATTTCGGTCATATCTGCATCACTTCCATCACTAATAATTTCGTTTGCTTCTTCTATATTTGCCATCAAAAGCACGTATTCATCACGCTTTTCAGCCAATCCTTTCAAAGTTTTGTACTCTTGATTCAATTGCACATAACGTTTCTGATCCGAAATCACATCCGGTTGAATGATCAAATCCGATATCTCATCGAAACGTTGTTTTACTATTTGAAGTCTATCTAACATTTTCTTATTCCTTTTATTGGAGTGCAAAATTACGAAAAATAGTTGATAGTTAAAAGTGGTTCGGTATTGGTTTTTTCAGGAGCTGTTTCCTGCTGTCCACTGTATCTTTTCCTTTTTGAAAGAAAAAAGGAAAAGGATGCCGTTTCCATCAGGGCTAGGGCATTTGCGCTAAAAACAGCTTTTGTAGTTTCTCGTAAATCACTGAATAAAAAGAAGTTATTTTTAATAAAAAATGCAAAAAGAAAATATTTTAATCAGCATTTTCGGCATTAATTTATATATTTGAACAGCTAACATATCTGATACAGAACTTCGTATACAAATCTTAATTTAGGCAAATTAGTAAAACAAAGTTTTGTATATAGAAGTTAGCACCAATAACATGACACGACTTCCATTTTTACACCTTCAGACACTTAATAACTAACAACCAATTTATGTACAGAAACACACTTAATACGAGTATCGCTTTGAAGGTTTTATTCATGATGTTTACAGCACTAACGGCCACCGCACAAAAGAGAATAGCTGATCATTTTCTTCAAACGTTAAGACATCAGAAAACAGAAGGATCGCAAACCGATGCGCTGCTTAACTGGACGGATACAGAGAATGCTGGGTTATATGACTCCACTTGGTTATATGACTCTACTTATTATATCAACCAAATCATTGCAATAGGCCAAAAAGAAAAAAACCCGGATGTCGAAGCCATGGGACAGGCGTCTTTGGGGTATTATTTTCATACAAATGACAACCAACCTCAAGCATTGGAGCTTTTCCTAAAAGCGATGCAGCTGGGTGAGAAGCGAAATAATCCAAGAATCATGCTTCGCTTATACCATTATTTATCCTTTCACAGTGATGTGAACAAAAGTATCGAATACGAACAGAAAGTCATTGCGCTTGCCAAACAAACTAAAGAACTCAATTGGCAAATATTGGCCGCTACGCAAATCGGAGGTTCTTACCGCTTTGAATTGAAACAGTATGATTTGGCTTTACAGTATTTCCAGCAAGCTTATGAAATGAACCTACGGTTAAAAAAAATGGGGAAACGAGGCTTTGATATGGATGGTACTATTCTGGCAGGTCTCGGCAATACGTATAATGATTTGCACAATCCTACTTTGGCGCTAGCTTATTTCCGGCTTGGATTACAAGCCTCCAAAACAAATGAAGACTTTATGATGGCTTACAGAGGGTTAGCTAACTACTTTAAGGAGATCCATAGTACAGACTCTTCCTTTTATTATTCTTCCAAGTTTTATAAGTTAGCAGAAAAGAGTCCCTTAGTTTTCCGTAAAGCGGCGGCTTCAAAAATGCTCTACGAAATTTACAAGGAAAGAGGGAATACTGCCAGCGCGTTGAAATACCATGAAATTTACATGGCCGCGAATGACAGTGTGAACAGCATTGCCAAAAGAAAGAAGGTGGAAAGTTTGCTCATACAGGAAAAAGAGCGACAAAAAGAACTCGTTGAAAAAAGAGAGCAGGAAAAGGAAACGCAAAAAAACAATCTCCAATATGCGGCCATTGCCCTGGGACTGCTCAGTTTTGTAATTTTGTTTTTGTTGTTCAGTCATACCATCATCGCAAATCAAAAACTGATTAACTTCTTAGGTGTTGTTGCTCTTCTTATTGTCTTTGAATTTTTGAATCTGTTCTTACACCCTTATCTAAGTCAGCTTACGCATCATTCTCCAATATTCATGCTCCTTACAATGGTTTGCATTGCCGGTATACTCGTTCCAGTGCATCACAAAATAGAACACTGGACGGTAGAAAAACTGGTAACAAAAAATAAAAGAATCAGATTGGCCGCTGCTAAAAAAACAATTGAACAACTGGAAAATGAACCATAGAATTAACCAGATTGCAATCATTGGTACTCGTTTGCAACGAATGCTAATTTAATTTATAGCACAATCGTAGCGTTTGCAACACGGATACTTAAAACAAGAGACTAATAATAATTTTAAAACATCAAAATGACAACAAAAATCAAAATTACATTACTACTTGTTATATCAACTTTAGGAGTTCATGCCCAAAACACAGTAATTAAAGCAGGACATTTTTTTGATTCCAGAAGTGGTAAGATGTTGGATAACCAGATTATAATTGTAAAGGACGGCAAAATAAAAGATGTAGGGGCAAACCTGAAAATCAATGAGAAAGATGCGGTTATTGACCTTTCTAACTCATGGGTATTGCCGGGACTTATAGACTGCCATGTTCATATTACAGAAAACAAACCTTACAGAAATCCATCGACTGCACAATTATATACAACTGAAAGCACTGCTTTCCGTGCGATTAGAGGCACTGTTGTTGCAAAAGAATTTTTAGACAACGGCTTTACAACAATCAAGGAAATTGGCAATGACGCAAACTATGCAACTGCCGACGTTATTAAAGCAATTAAAAATGGGTGGATACAAGGACCCACAATCATCTATGCAGGAAAAATTATTGCTCCTTATGGCGGACAATCCAGAGGTGTTAATCCAGAACATGAACACCTTTGGAACTTTGAGTACATAGATGCCGATACACCAGACGAAATCAAAAAAGCCGTAAGACAAAATATTTATAATGGAGCAACCGTAATCAAAATGGTTACAGGCGATAATGGGATTTATAATACGGAAGATATAAAAGCAGCCGTTGACGAAGCAAAAAAATATGGCTTAAAAGTTACTGTGCATGTAAATAAAGACGCAGCATCTGCAACAAATGTAATCTTAGGAGGTGCCGCAGCTATAGAACATGGCTTTGATCTTGATAATACACAATTGCAATTGATGAAAGACAAGGGTACTTTCTTAGTGGGTACAGATTTTTCATTTGACAATTGGTATGCTTATGGAGCAGATTCCACCAGAACAGCTTCAAAGGCTAATAGTGTTTTAGACAGACTGAAAAGAGCCTATAAAATCGGAACAAAAATGGCTTTTGGAACGGACATTATTATAAATATTCCAAAGCTAAATCGCGTACAATCAGGTTTAAAAATATTAAATACATGGAAAGCGGCGGCAATCCCTTCCTCTTACATCTTACAAACAATGACAATCAATGCTGCTGAATTATTAGGCATAGAAAAAGAGAGAGGTGTATTGGAACAATCACACTACGCAGATATTATTGCACTTAAAAACAATCCGCTTGACGACATTGAAGCAATCAAGACCGTTCAGTTTGTGATGAAAGAAGGCAAAGTGATAAGACGAGATTAATAACCAAATCCATAGAAACTCACAATGGCACTCGTTTGCAACGAGTGCCATTTTTAATTTATAGCACAATCGTAACGTTTGCAATTATAGCGAACCTACCAGAAACATAGGCGCTCCTATCAAACACAAAGATAACACCTGCAAAATCGAGAGGCACACCCTAATAACAGTATGATGAGAGCGAAATGTCATTAAGTTAAGCTATAATTTCTCTCGCCAAGGCGCAGAGGTGCAAAGTTCAGAACCAATTTATTTGCGTCGCTGCGCCTTCGCGAGAATAAATACATTCTAGAAAAACTTCGAGATTTAGCACCTTCATGACAAACAACTACTCGTTCATAACTCCATAAAATTTCATTTCAATACCAAATTCTAAATTCCTAATTTGCGGCCTCAAATCAGTAGGAGAAAATGAAGGTCTGTATTGCCGAAAAACCAAGTGTAGCACGCGAAATCGCATCCGTTTTGGGAGCCAATACCAAACACGATGGGTACTACGAAGGTAATGGCTATGCCGTAACCTACACTTTTGGACATTTATGTACCTTAAAAGAACCTAACGATTACAAACCCCACTGGAAAAGTTGGGATTTGAACAACCTACCCATGCTTCCTGAAAAATTTGAAACCAAAGTGGTGCAAAATTCGGGCATTCAAAAGCAATTTAAAATTATAAAAAGTCTATTTGACAAAGCGGATTTGGTCATCAACTGCGGGGATGCCGGGCAAGAAGGAGAACTCATTCAGCGCTGGGTCATGAATGAAGCCCAGTATAAAGGCGAAGTACAACGCCTATGGATTTCATCCTTAACCACCGAAGCCATCAAAGAGGGTTTTGAAAATCTAAAACCATCCGCTAACTACGATAATTTATACTATGCGGGATTTTCCAGAGCGATTGGCGATTGGTTACTAGGTATGAATGCCACCCGTTTGTACACCGTAAAGCATGGCGGGTATAAACAAGTATTGTCCATTGGGCGGGTGCAAACCCCAACCTTAGCAATGGTCGTTGACCGATTCAAAGAAATTGAGAATTTCAGACCTCAACCTTATTGGGAACTGCAAACCTTATATAGAGAGACGCTTTTTAGCTATGAGGAAGGACGCTTTTTGAAAAAGGAAGATGGAGAAATTTTGGCCAATAAAGTCAAAGAAAGTGATTTTGAGATTGTTTCTGTCGAAAAAAAGAATGGTAATGAGTTTGCACCCAAGCTCTTTGACTTAACAGGTTTACAAGTATATTGCAATACAAAGTTTGGGTTTTCGGCAGATGAAACGCTCAAAATTGTTCAAACTTTGTACGAACAAAAAGTTGTCACGTATCCGAGAGTCGATACCACATTTTTACCAAACGATATCTATCCAAAAGTACCGGGTATTCTGCAAAACTTAACCAATTATTCCGCGTTGACACAGCCCCTTTTGGAAAAAAAGATTAAAAAATCGGTTAAAGTTTTCAATGATAAAAAAGTAACCGATCACCATGCGATTATCCCAACAGGCGTACAAAGCAATTTACAATACAATCAGCAGCAAGTGTATGATATAATTGTAAAACGTTTTATTGCGGTGTTTTATGACGATTGTTTGGTAGCCAATACCACCGTAATCGGAAAAGCAGCCGATGTATTGTTCAGAACCACCGGAAAAGAGATCTTAAAAAAAGGTTTTCGAATAGTATTTGAAGACCCAAACGCCAAGGAAAAAGAAGCCGATATATTACCAAGTTTTGTTGTAGGCGAAAAAGGTCCACACGAACCTTCATTTTTAGAAAAAGAAACCAAACCACCCAATCAGTTTACGGAGGCAACCTTATTGCGCGCCATGGAAACTGCTGGTAAACAAGTAGACGACGAAGATTTACGTGAATTGATGAAAGAAAATGGTATTGGGCGTCCATCAACGCGAGCCAATATTATTGAAACCCTTTTTAAACGTCAATACATCGTTCGAAACAAAAAACAAGTATTACCAACGCCAACGGGTATTCAGTTGATTGACACCATTCAAAATGAATTAATAAAATCGGCTGAACTTACGGGTTCTTGGGAAAAGCAACTGAAAGATATTGAAAAAGGAACATTTACCGCCGGCGCGTTTATTAACAACATGAAACGAATGGTAGATGCCTTGGTCTACGAAGTACGAAGTGAAACTAGGCGTGCCAATATTTCGCATGCAGGAAATATTCAAAAACAAGAAGCTACCGTTGAGAAAAAGAAAGTGGCAGGCATTTTGGCTGAAGCCTGTCCGAAATGCAAAAAAAACACACTTATAAAAGGGAAATCTGCTTATGGATGCGGCGATTATAAAGTGGGTTGTACTTTTGTACTGCCTTATACTTTTGGGGAGAAAAAAATATCCGAAAACCAATATTTACGATTACTTCAAAAAGGATCTACCGTAAACTTAAAAGATTTCAAAACTGATGCCGGCATCGTGGAAGGTTTGCTTCGCTTTGATGAAAATTTCAAACTCAAATTAGAACCGAAAAAAGCTGCCGTAAAAGCAGCACCAGATGAACTAACTTGTCCCAAATGCAAAAAAGGAACGGTTCTTAAAGGAAAAACGGCTTATGGATGCGGTGATTATAAATTGGGTTGTGATTTTAAAGTAACTTTTGATGTGGTTAGGGAGAAACTAAAAGATCAAAAGCCGACCAAAGAACTGGTTTATTCTATTTTGAACGAAAGTATTTAAAATTTTGTTTTACACATAGAAACATAGGAATAAAACTTCTATTTAAAGAAAGAATAGAAATAACACTATTTTTCACATAGTCTAAACTATGTGAAAAGTAAAACATCTATAAAACTCTTTTCAAATATTATAATTTCTATGTTTCTATGTGTTAAAAAATCAATTATACCTAACAAGTTTTACTATATTGATGGTATATTAATCTTCCGAAACTAAAAAAAGGACACTATTCTATTTTTTCATAATTTAGCGTTTCAAAATAACATCAAACATCTACACCAATGTTTCAAAAGACAACTTTTATACTGCTTTTACTGGCCATTGTTTCCTGCAAAAACTCAGAAGCAAACGAGAAAGACAAAATAAAAAAAACCGATTGGTTACTCGGGAAATGGGAGAACAAAGTCGATGAAGGCAGTCTTTCTGAAAATTGGAAACGCCTTAACGACAGTACTTTTCAAGCTGAATCCTTTTTCATTAAAGACAAAGACACTTTGCATTTTGAATCTATAACATTGCAACAAAAAGGAGAAGAATTATTTTATAACGCTACAGTAAAAGGACAAAATAGCGACAAACCGGTTCCTTTTAAAATGACTTCTGAAACAGAGAAAAAACTGGTTTTTGAAAACCCTAAACATGATTATCCCCAAAAAATTACTTATACATTAATTACTAAGGACAGCTTGATTGCTGAAATTTCAGGAATCCAACTTGGAAAACCAAGCTCAGAAAAATATGGAATGAAGAAATTAGAGTAAAAACATTTCAAACCCATCAAAACACCTCACCTTGCTTCATTTAAGCAAGGTTTTTTTTTAAACATAAAACAATAAAAATTAACATCTTGTAAATACATTTTAACTTATTATTAATATTTAGTCTAAATAAGTTTGTCGATTCAAAGTGGAGTTTTATATTTGCACCGTTATTTTTAATTATTCCAAATAAATGAAGACAAAGTACTTTTTAACTTTCTTAGTTTGTCAATTATTTTTATCCAGTTGTTCCAATGATGAAGACTATACCGCATTGGAAAGCGATAAAACCGCACTTGGAAAAACCATTTTTCAAGACACTAATTTATCCAATCCTATAGGCCAAGCCTGTGCTTCTTGCCACGCTCCCGAAACCGGTTTTAGCGATCCTTTACATCGAACGGTTTCTGAAGGAGCCGTAAAAAACATTTTTGGAAACAGGAATTCTCCCGCCATATCTTACAATGCATTTGCACCCAAACAATACTACAATTCGGTTGACGAAACTTTTATTGGCGGTTTATTTCTAGATGGTCGTTCTCCAAATTTAGAAGATCAATTGACACATCCATTTACAAATCCTTTAGAAATGAACAACGCGAGCATTCAAGAGGTATTGGAAAAAATAAAAGCAGCATCTTATTATGCTCAAATTGAAAGTCTTTACGGAACGATTCATTCGGATGCTGAATTGATGACATTTGTTACGGATGCTTTGGTTCGATTTGAGACTTCGGAAGAAGTCAATCCATTTACTTCAAAATATGATTATTATACTCAAGGCAGAGCAACACTAACATTGGAAGAGAAAAAAGGGCTTGCCTTATTTGAAGGTAAAGCACTATGTTCACAATGTCACGTTACTGATCCTGACCCTATTCAACGAAAAATATTGTTTACCGATTTTAGTTATGACAATATTGGTGTTCCAAAAAACCCAACAAATCCATTCTATAATCAGTCAGCAACAGCCAATCCAGACGGAGCTAATTTTGTGGATTTGGGAATTGGAAAAATTGCTTCAAAACCGGAACATAATGGGAAATTCAAAGTTCCTACTTTAAGAAACATTGCTATATCAGCTCCTTACTTTCACAACGGATCGTTTACAACTTTACTTGATGTGGTACGATTTTACAACAGAAGAGATTTAAACACAGGGGAATTTAAAGCTCCCGAAGTTTTACAAAACGTAAATAAAGACGAATTAGGAAACCTGAATTTGACTGAGGAAGAAGAGCAAAATTTAGTAACCTTTCTCAACACATTAACCGATGGTTATCACAAATAAATCAAATATAATATTCAATAATTAAAACCAAATTTAAATTTAACAGCATGAAAAAGATTTTTTTAATCGTAAGTTTTTTATTTTTAAGTACAATGAGTTTAATGGCTCAGGATAGAATTTTCAACTATACCTACCAAACCAATGTTTTAAACAAAGGAACAAAAGAACTCGAAGTACAGATAGGGAGTCAAGATGGCAAAGAAAATTATTTCCGTCAAATCAAGACAAGAGTGGAATATGAAGTAGGATTAGGATCTAATGTACAAACCTCTTTCTATTTGAACTCAAAACAAAAAGCCGAATTCGATGATGTAACTGGAGAAATAGTAATGAGCGCAACCGAAATTTCGCTTTCTAATGAATGGAAATACAAAATTTCAGATCCTGTGGCCGACCCAATAGGTTTTGCGGCTTATGGAGAATTCACATTAGCTACAGATGAATTAGAAGTTGAAGTGAAAGCTATATTTGACAAAATAATTGGACGTTCCACACATGCGCTAAACCTTACATTAGAGCCAGAATGGGAAACTTCTACAGAAGACGGAAAATTGGCAACTGAGTTTGCTTTAAAATACGAATTCGATTATGGATATTCATACAACATCAATAAAAGTTGGAATCTAGGACTTGAAGTTAGAGAAGTAAATGTGTACTCAAAAGCGGATGATTTTACACAATCGGCATTATTCGCAGGGCCAACAGTTGGTTACAACATGAATAATTTCTGGATTAACTTATCATTCAATCCACAAATTGCAGGATTGAGTAATCCTGACAGCAAATCTGGTTTGAATGTAGATGAATTTACAAAATATGATTCCCGTATTATATTTTCATATACTTTTTAATACTTTTGCATAAAATTTGATAATGAAGAAATACCTTTTATTCGGTTTATTTTTAGGGCTTACGTCTTGTACAACGCAACTTTATGTCCCTATTGCGGGTGTTGGAACAATACCTCTTGAAGATTTAAATCAAGGAAGAGCCGATTATGTAAAAAAATGCTCTAGTTGTCATCGATTGTACGTTCCAACAAAATATACTAATATACAATGGATGGAAAATTTGAATGAAATGCAAAAGAAAGCCAAAATAAACGATACAGAAAAAGAGCTCATATATCAATACTTGATTAATGCTCCAAAAGTATAAAAGCAAAAGCGCAACCTTAATTTAAGAGTTGCGCTTTTTTTTAAGATTAACCGTCTAATCCATTTTTCATTAGATCAATCTAAACGAATGAAATTGAAATTCACGATCGAAAATTAAATACATCTAACCTATTAAACCCTATTATTTGGGGTCTAAAATACCAAAAACTCTTCAAACTGTATTTTTTTATAAACTACAAAACGCTCTATTTCAATGCGTTAAAATACATGTTAAATATTATTAATATTTAGTCTAAATAAGTTTTGCAAATACAAAAACAGGTTTTATATTTGCACTGTTATTTTTAATTATTCCAAATAAACGATATGAAAAATATTTTACTCCCCTTAACTTTTATATTATTCTGTTTCAACAGCCAAGCACAAGAAATAGCCAGCAACACCGTTAAATCAACTGATAATGATCTCTATTATTTTTCATCAGATACAATAAAATCAGCTACTGACACCGTAAAAAAAAGAAGAGGTGAAATCCTAAATGAAGTTATAATTACAGCTAACAAACAGCCAAAACCTGTTACTGCCTTACGCTCAGGCTTAAAACCAATGGATACACCACAAAGTGTACAAGTAATTGGATCTGAAATTATCGAACAACAACAATCTATCCGCCTTAGTGAAGTCCTAAAAAACGCCAACGGTGTATATGTAAGTTCTGCTCGTGGTGGAGCACAGGAATCATTTTTCTCAAGAGGATATGATATGTCTGCCAATAATATGTTTAAAAATGGTTTTCGCTACAATGCTGGTTCTATTCCTGAGGTTTCTTCTCTAGAAAGAGTAGAGTTCTTAAAAGGTAGTGCTGCATTATTATACGGGAATGTGGCTCCAGGAGGTATCTTAAATTTAGTAACCAAAACACCTTCTTTCATAAAAGGGGGAGAAATTTCTATGCAAGCAGGAAGTTACTCTTTCTACAAACCATCTGTAGATTTTTATGGTCCTTTAAACAAATCTATAGCCTATAGATTTACAGGTTCATACGAAAATTCAGAAAGCTTTAGAGATGTCGTAAAAAGAGAACGCATTTATGTTAATCCGTCTTTACTTTTTCATGTAACAGATAAAACTCAAATTACAGTACAGGGAGATTTTTTAAGCGACAATTGGACTCCGGATTTTGGAACTGGAATTATCGGAACAGAAATTGTTGACGTACCACGCAGCAATTTTTATGGAGCTCTTTGGTCAAATGGAAAAACAAAATCGGCTAGTGCTTCGGTATTATTAAATCATGATATCAACAAAAACTGGAAACTTAATTTCAACAGTTCTTTTCAAACTTATGATAGACAATCAAAATCGACAGCCCAATTAGCAACTGTAGCTATTAATGGTAACTGGACCAGACCTTTGGTTCAAAATAAAAATTTAGAACAAATACTTGGTGATCAATTGAGCCTGCAAGGAAACTTTAAGACTGGATCAATAAAGCACCAATTGTTTACTGGTGTAGATTGGGAAAATTCATTTACAACAGCTTACACTTATACTTTCACCCCAGCAAATTATGACACTATCAATCTTTATACTTTCGACCCTGCAACACAAAGAAATGATATTCCAAATGCAAAAGTTACTCAAATCATAAAAACAGATACCAATCGTTTTGGGATCTATGCACAAGATTTAATTTCGTTTACAGAACAAATCAAAGTTTTAGCAGGTATTCGTTGGTCTTGGCAAGAATCCCAAGCTGAAACTAACAATTTAACAAAAAAGACTATCACTGAAGGCGCAAAACGCTTAGACAATGCTTTCTCTCCAAAAGTTGGATTAGTATATCAGCCAACAAAAGATATGTCATTATTTGGAAGCTACTCAAACTCGTTTACACCAAATACAGGAACTACAGTTGATTTACAACCAATAAAACCTTCCATTATAGATCAATATGAAGCAGGTATTAAAAAAGATTTCTGGAGAGGAGTTTTGAGTACCAACATTACCGTTTATCAAATCAAAAACAACAATCTAGCGCAAACTGCAGAATACAAAGCTGACGGATCTGCAAATACGGATACCTCTATAAAAACATTGAGTGGAGAAACAAAAAGTAAAGGTATTGAAGTTGATGTAACTGCAAGACCAATTACGGGACTGAATATTATTGCCGGTTACAGTTATAATGATATGCGTTACACTAAAACTTCAGGCTTAAACGGTAGTTTTATCGAAGGAGATCGTGTAGTAAGAACCCCAGCAAACACAGCTAACTTAAGCTTTTTCTATACATTGCAAACTGGCATGCTAAAAGGGGTATCTCTTGGAGCAATAGGAAATTATATTGGGGACCGTCTTGGAGGTTGGAATAACCAATACAATAATGATCTTGTTAAATACCCTGATGGGATTTGGCACAGAGAAATCCCATTAGAAGGATACACAACCATCGATGTATCTGCAGGTTATACTTGGAGAAAATTCTCAATCCTTTGCAAACTGTCAAATATTACCAATGAGTTGAATTACACTGTACACGAAAATTACAGTGTAAATCCAATTGCACCACGTCAAGTATTGGCAAGCTTAAGATATAAATTCTAATAATTAAACCTTTTCTTTGTAAGTTAGTCTAATTTGTTTTTTTGTTAAACTATCTTAACTTTCAAAAATAAAACAACTAAAATGAAAAAAATCGATTTCAGAAACTTACATCGTGATTTAGGCTATTTTTATATTGGTCTTATAGTATCTTTCGCCTTTTCAGGTCTAATGATGAACCACCGAGAATCTTGGCATCCAGAAAAATACACTTCAGAAACCAAAGCCATTGAAGTAAAGCTCCCTGCCGAAAGCGAAATCAACGATGACTTCGCCGAAGATTTAGGAAAAAAATTGGGTATTGATGACAAATTTAGACGTCAAATGACCAAAAAAGGAACCTTCAAAATCTCTTATGAAAACCACGATGTAGAAATTGACATGGAAACCGGTAAAGGCGAAATTGTTTCTTTTATTAAAACGCCAATCATCAGCCAAGCGATGAAATTGCATAAAAACAGTTCTAATTTTTGGATCTATTATTCTGATATTTTTGCCTTGAGCTTAATCACGATTGCCTTAACAGGAACCATTATGATCAAAGCCGGAAAATTCAGCTGGAAAAACCGTGGCTGGAAACTGGCTGTTGCTGGTGTAGTATTCCCTCTGTTATTCTTGTTTTTATTTGGATAAAAATTCCATTTATTATAAATTCACAAACCTCGTTTAGTAATAGACGAGGTTTTTTGTTTTAAAAAAACAGACGTATTTTTAACTATATTTGAAAGAGTTATTCAATCGACAGTACTATTCGAAACTAAAAACAACCCGTTGGGTGTAATTCATAAAAATTTATTAAACACATAGATTCTGTGTTGATTTCCAAATAAATCTATATTTTTTTTATAATTTTGTTTCTAAGTCAGTCATAGAACTAGACTCTATAGCGTG
>Ga0184629_10000431_pt1 | contig 18670 bp, 12 predicted proteins | sample PLM4_32_b1_FD_133158 | JGI IMG/M metagenome (GOLD analysis project Ga0184629, IMG submission 133158) | Groundwater sediment microbial communities from an aquifer in East River, Colorado, USA - PLM4_32_b1 | ecosystem: Environmental > Terrestrial > Soil > Riparian zone | place: USA: East River... | reverse complement strand
TATCTAATATCTAATATCTAATATCTAATATCTAATATCTAATATCTAATATCTAATATCTAATATCTAATATCTAATATCTAATATCTAATATCTAATATCTAATATCTAATATCTAATATCCTATCCCCAATTATCCCCAATCCTACAAACCCTTCAAGAACTTCAGACTCTGTGGCAGTTGCACACTCACCGAACTACTTTCATCTTCTATGTAATAGTATTCTATCCCGGATTTCTTTGCAGCCTTTATTACGTTGGCTACATCAATTTGACCAGTACCCAAAGCAACATCATTTTCAACGGATGTAGACCCGCTAAAATCTCCGACAACTCCTTTCCGAAGATCTTTTACATGCATAAGCTTAAAACGCGGACCGTATTTTTGTAATAACGCCGCCGGATCCACACCCGGGTGAAAAGCCCACAGGATGTCTAATTCAAAACTCACATAGCCGGGATTTGTATTAGCAACAATATAATCGAAGAATGTTCCCTTTTCATAGGGCATAAATTCATATCCATGATTGTGATAACAAAAGGATAATCCGAAAGACTCTTTTAATATTTTGCCGGCGGTATTAAAATCTTCTACTGCTTTCTTAGCGGTCTCAATGGTAAAAGGACCATCATGCGGAATCCATGCTATCCGAACAAAAGAAGCCCCCAACGTCCTGGCATTCTCACCAACTTCACTCGTTTTGTTTACGAGATCAGGATAACTCACGCCAAACGACGTACATCGCATTTCTCTTTCATCGAGCAGTTTTCTTAGCTCACTTGCCGTTTTCCCAAATAGGTTAGAAAATTCAATATTCGTTATTCCAAGTTGTTTTATGGTATCCAATGTCGCTGGAACATCTTTTTGAAAACTGTGCCGGAACGTATAGGAAACGACACCGGGAGTATCTTTTAATGTTTTACCAAAACGCTGAGCTGTGGCTGTCCATACAAGGCTCAGCAATAAGAAAAAAAAGATAGATTTCATAACTTATTAATTAGTAGCGTTTAATATTTCCCGGCACCTTGTCAATATTACCTAAATATTTTCATTTGTCTTCTTTACCATATGGATGATAACTGCTTTACTCCAAGAAAATTAATGTTGATTGCTCCTGATTGACTATAAATTTTTAATTGATCAAAGTCCTGGTCAGGAAAAAATAGACTTGTCATAACCGTCACCCCATCATCAAAAAATACCTCCAGGGAAGATACATCCAACACCATCGTAAACTTCACCGTATTTCCCCCTGCGATTCTTGGCGCATAAAGATCACCCTTGAAATCTTTGGAGAAATCGGTTTTTCCGGACGCATTTCTGTCAATAAAGTACCGATTCCCATTGGATTCATATCCAACGATTATCTTTTGTCCGCTGGCATTTGAAAACTCAATAATAAAATCCTTCGCCTCAATCGAACCGTCCACGATGGAAGTAGTAATGGGAAACCCCAACTCGGGTGTCAGGTTCAGAGAATCCTTCATCATAATTGAAGTGAATTCCTTTTTTTCCTGCGTCAACTTCCGTAACTCAGCCCATAGGGTAGATGTAACATAAAGGGAATCGTCGATCCTGACTAATTTCAATTCTCTTGGCGTTGTGGTTGCACTGCGCCATGGACTAGTCGGAACCACTTGCGCATACGCCCAGTTGCTCATCCACCCAATAAATATCTTCCTGTCATTGGGCGCATTGGCCCAGGTGATGCCGGCGTAGTTGTCCGGCCCGTAATCAATCCATAATGTTTTTGACTTTTCAGTATCACACGTAAATTTTTCTCCGTCAAATTCCCCCAAAAAGTATTGCGTGCCTGAACCTCCATTAGGAGCCCCTGGATTAACACTGATAATCATAATCCATTTTTGTGTTTGTTCTCCTTCAACCGTCAACTGAAAAAGATCGGGACACTCCCAGACACCACTGTGCATTCCATACTCCTTACCAAATTCACTGAGTTTACTCCAGGATTTTAAATCCTTTGAGCCATAAAGTTCAGCATGATCACCAGCCACCAAAATCAAAACCCACTTTTTAGAGCTTTCATGCCAAAAAACTTTTGGATCGCGGAAATCACGCATCCCCGGATTTGTGATGACAGGGTTATGCTCATATTTCTTCCAGGTCCTACCTTTATCGAGACTATAGGCAAGCCCTTGTGTCTGGGCATCATTTCTCCCTTGTTTTTCTTTTTCCGGATCGTGGTAGGTAAAAATTGCCACAAGTGGCGGATTATCCGGAGTGCCAAAGCCAGAAGAATTCTTTTCGTCAACCACAGCACTTCCTGAAAAAATCATTCCTAAGCTATCCGGATACAGCGCTATGGGCAATTGCGTCCAGTGCACTAAATCTGTACTTACCGTGTGGCCCCAATGCATAGGTCCCCACACCGTACTGTCTGGATAATACTGATAAAACAGGTGGTACTCTCCATTATGATATACCATGCCATTTGGGTCATTCATCCATTTTTCTTTGGGTGAAAAATGAAACTGAGGCCTGTGGATTTCCGAATAGGCTTCCTTTATCTCCGGGGCCGATGGCTCATTCCTTTTACAGGCGCAAAGCGCTAATGAAGAGACAAATAGTAGACTGATTTTTCTCATGTGCCTTTTGTTAGATATTAGATATTAGATATTGGATATTGGATTAACATCTGTCTATCGTCTGGGTGTCAGGGAAAACGCGTAATTGCTTTTGGGTTACTTTTCTTGGTCCAATTCATAAAGGGCTTAAAGTAAAAGACTTTCAATTAACCTCTCAGGCCATGAACTTTAAAGCTTTGATCATTATTATCATCGTAGCCTTTGCTCTCCTTTGGATACGCGCCATTTAAGTGCAATCCGATTTAAAGCAATAAATTATTTTGTTACGATCTTTATTATTTAATGCGCTGCCAGCAACACCTTCATTTGTAATGACAATAGGCATTATCAGCCTGCTCTCATAAAGTATTTTCGGTCGATACAGGTTACCCTGGAATTCCCATCCGTCTCGCTTAAGGTCCTTCGGTGATTTTTAATTCCAGATCAACCTTATAATTTTCCATTCTCCATCATTCTGCTGCAGAATCATAATGAATTTATCATTTACCTCCCTTTCTGTTGCATCAGCTTTCATTTCAACCTTGCCTTTCGTTCGACCTTTATAGATGGCATTATTTTTTAGAATTATTATCTCATCCTCCTCTGGTAAAAGCTTCACAATGGAATTGGCAAATATGTTCTCATAGTTCTTTCGGATGTTATCAGTTCCTTTAATTTCAGGTTTACCCGGAGGCATCAAAATGGCCTCGCCATGATAATATGAAAGTACGCGTTCGAGGTCAGCATGGTTGTCAGCATCAATAATGCCGGCCACCACCGCCCGCACATCCGTACGCTTTTTTTCTTCCGATTCAGCACACGCTATCAGAAGAATAAGTAATAAAGCTGAATAATAATTTTTCATTCCTTAAACGCTGGAATTTCCATCATGGACAATGTATCCAGGTGTTATCGGCTGATGTGGTTATAATATCTTAATCTTCACAACAGAAAACGAATACGGCGCCAACGCCACCTTAACTTTTTTACCGCTTACAGCTACCTGTTGTTCTGTCGGTACAATCGCAGTCGAATTCTCCAATGAATTCACAGCGTCTAACATTTCACTTCTTAAAACAGTAACACTCGCCTTCGAATCAATTTTGGAAACCCCTTCCAGCGCAACCTCACAGTCTTGAGCTTTATCCGAAACATTTACCATTTTTAATATAATCCCATTGGCTTTATCATCCTTCACCTGGCTTTATCATCCTTCACCGCTGAAGCATATAAACCATTTTGTCCTATCAACGCTTCATTATTATAAAGCATCGGTAAAACTTTTGATCCCCTGTTGGTGGAGAACAACTTCTGTACATAGTAATTTGGTGTTCCGTAGGCTTTTAGATTATCAAACCAGATCAGGTCAGGTGACCATTGCCAACCCTCGGTATGGGCAAAAAGCGGAGCATACGATGAAAGGTAAACCACATCGGCATTGCGCTCCAATCCTGTCATGAAAGCAGCTTCACTCAAGGCACACTGCCAGTTGTTTTTATTTTCCGGACTTACAGTCGCTACACTTTGAGCTGCATACTCACCGGCAAATATCTTTGGTCCCTTGCGATCATACTTGTCATAGCGGCCTGCATTTTTTAAAAACCACTCCGGTTTTTGATAATAGTGTTCATCCACGATCTCCGCATTTAATATTTTAAGTTCACTCCAGGCGTAGTCAAAAAGTTCTCCTTCAGCAAATGGTCCTGCTCCAGACACCAGAACTATTTTCGGATACTTGGCCTTAATAGCCGTAGCAAAAACTTTATAACGTTCAATGTATTGGGATCCCCACTGTTCGTTCCCAACTCCAATAAATTTGAGATTGAAAGGTGCCGGATGTCCCATCTCCATGCGAACCTTTCCCCAAGGCGAATCCAGGGGACCATTTGCAAATTCAACAAGATCTAAAGCATCCTGAATATAAGGATCAAGCGCTTCCATGGGAGCGACCTCACCTGAATTAAATTGACAGGCCATACCACAGCTCAAAATGGGAAGCGGCTCAGCTCCGATATCCTCTGATAACTGGAAGTATTCAAAAAAACCCAAGCCAAAACTCTGGAAATAATCCGGTGCAGGTCGATGTTTAAATTCTGTATTCCACCGGTTAATAATCATTTCGCGGTCTTCAATCGTTCCAACGGTTTTTTTCCACTGATACCGCGTGGCTAATTCATAACCTTCCACGATGCATCCTCCGGGAAAGCGAAGAAATCCAGGTTGCAGATCAGCCAACAACTGGACCAGATCATTTCTCAATCCACCGGGTCTGTTTTTCCATGTATCATTAGGAAAGAGAGAGATCATGTCAATATCCATTACACCTTTTCCATCAAACCAAATATTTAACACAGCTTTAGGTTCTGTCTCTGCAGCCGTAAAACTTGTTGTGTAATTTTTCCATTCTTTCCCAGAGGGCTTAACAGTTGCCTGTCCCATCACATTTCCTTTAGTGTCCACAAGTTCAATACGAACCGTTGTGTTACTCCCTTCATGCTGACTGGCCATCATGGAAAAATGGTATTGTATATTCTTTTTTATACCCATACCCCGAAATCCTTCATTGGTAAGACCATAGCCGTTGTCGGCAAGAATTGTAATCCTGGCAAAGCGATGGTTTGATAAATCTTCTCCCCTATTAATGACCAAAGCGGTGCCGGACTTTATGTTCGTTGAATACCGATCACTATTCTGCTGCTTCCAGCCCATGAGTGGCATGGAGAATTCAAAGGATCTGTTTTTTATTAACTCCGCATATATCCCACCATCGGCCCCGAAATTTATGTCCTCAAAGAATATTCCCCACAGGGTAGGCTGAACTTCTGCTTTTGGTTGATTCACTTTAACTATGAATGAATGGGTTTGTTGGGCGAGCAACTTTTCTGATACCAGCATGGCGATGACAAGAGGAATCACCCGATAATACTTGTTTTTCATAATTGTTGTCTCAAAATTGTGGTATACCTTCCCCGTCAACTTGTTCATAGACAAGATAAGGACAAATGGGTTATAAGTGTAATTAAAACAGCGGCTAAAGGAGACTTTGCTTTTTATGGTTTTGCGGAACGCTTTTTATATTTCGCCGTGCGTGCATCATTGATCACACCGCTCCAGTTAAGACCAAAACCAAAATCGTACGTATTGCCTTGATCATCTACATAACAATTCAAATCGTGAGAAACATCTTCAAATTGTTGCTCAACTGTTTCCATATCTGTCGGCATTTGCAGCGGCAACAAACCTGAAGGCTCACCGCCGGCACCAGTAAGTATATCTAAAATAGCCTGGTCTTGTACATTAAAATTGACGAGTAAGGCAGCTGCATTTTTTTCGAACTCAGAAAAGACTGTCGGATTGGACATATTCATAGACACGATAACAGGCTTACCTTTCATCTTGGTGTAGGAATCGTTTACCATGCCTAGGTCTGTGCTGTTTATCGCTTTTACACTTTTATCTTTATACGTCCGGTTAGTGAAACTTTCCAATGGATCACCTCCGCCAAGGCTTGTGGGTCGTGCATTTCTTGCTGTATACTCAGAATATTGCAAGCTGATTGGGACATAGCCAGTTCCACCAGAAGCAACTTCCTGCCTATTATATCCTACTCCTGAATTAGGACTCGCGATAAATATAAGTGCGTAGTCCGCTTCCTCTGGATTATCGGTTACCTTAAAATATTTTTTAACAATGTCCATATTTACGGGATATTCAAATTTTTCAGGCGTTTCTATTCCTAAGAAATTCCTGCCCGCAGGAGTGAATCGCTTTGGTATATAAACCGTTTTGTTTTTTTGTAAAGGCAGAACCTTGTCTTTATTCTTTAGCATGACAATAGACTTGAGTTGTACATCATAGCCGGCCTTCATGTATTCCGGTTTACCAACGGTAGCTTTAGATTCCTCTGCAATAAGATAGGGGTTCTCCAATAAGCCGACCCTGACTATATTCTTGAGAAGCCTGACTGCAGATTCTTCAAACCGCGCGCGCATAAAGGATTCACCATGCTCCTTTACGCCCATCTGATAGGCCTCCAAGACAGGACCAGCATTATTATTTCCGCCAAACTGATCCACACCTGCCATTAGCACTTTGTAATGTCTTTCCGCTACTGGCAATTTTTCAAGACCCCAGGGCTTTCCACCGACAAACATATCCAAGGCAGTTTCATCACCTGTTACTCCCCAATCCGTGCAAACAACACCATCATACTTGTACTTCCCACGCAACAGGTCTTTTATAATATAGGAGTTGTAACTGTTCCCCACATTTTCATTATTCTTTTTGTCCTGGTTCAATGAAATGGTATAGTAGGGCATGACGGCCGAAGCCATCCCAGTTTTACCTTTCAATTTAAATGCACCGTCTGTAAACGGGATAAAATGGGCTTCAAAATTATTACCGGGATAAACAGCAAACTTTCCGAATCCATAATGCGCATCTCTTCCACCCTCTCCCGAACCTCCACCCGGCCAATGTTTTACCATGGCATTGACGCTTTCATATCCCCATCCACCGGAAATTTCCTTAGTTCCATCCGAAGTCTGAAAACCATCGATATACGCTCTTCCCATGTCTGCTGATAATTGAACATCTTCGCCAAATGTTCCGCTTACTCTATTCCAACGAGGATCGGTTGCGATGTCGACTTGTGGAGAAAGCGCAGTGGTAATGCCCAGGGCACGGTACTCTGTCGCGGCGATATGACCAAATTGTTTGATCAACCCGGGATCGAATGTGGCTGCCATTCCCAAGGAACCCGGCCACATCGAAATCCGGCCTCCAGCACCTGCGTTAAATTCTGCGCTGGCAAGGGTGCCGTGTCTTGGATCGGAACTATTGTTAGCCGGAATACCTAACCCTATCCCTTCTACCAATTCCTGAACGTTGTTATTCCATACTGCCGCAACCTCCGGGCTGGCCACGGATGTTATCAAAATGTGTCTTAAGTCATCTTGTTTTAAGAATTTGATCTGACCGTCGGCCAAATCCGATGGTTTTGCGCCGCTTTCTGCGTAGGATTTCCCGCCATACGTATCGGCGAATCTTCCCGTACCGGAGGGAATTGCCTGGTGCCTGCTGTAGAGCATAAGTCCGGCAATCTGATCAAGGGTCATCTTAGACGCCAGGTCTTTGGCCCGCACATCAACCGACAAACGCCAGTCCTCATATTTATCTAACTTCCCATTTTTATTGAGATCTTTAAATGCAAAACCGTCTACCGTTAAGATCTTAACTCCGGAAGTTGCCGAGTAACCCAGCGTCTGACCACCGCGATTGGTGATCAAAGAGATAGTGCCTGATTTCTTTTCCGTCCACTTTTGACCAACCACAGTTATCGAGATGAGTAAAAAGGCCGGAAGGAAAATAAAACTACCTGGATATTTCATGATGATGTTTTTGGGTTCTTTTAGTTATAGGTCATACATGAGTCCATATTATTTCATGGACAATTTATTACCAGTCAACTTTCCCGTGTTCAGGTATTGAATGTTCAGCAGAATAAACAACGACTGGCCCGAGGGAGACGTATCATTCTTAAAAATGAAGTAAACTTCATGCAACCCACCCGGAGATGCAAGCGTAGCAGTGGCAATGATCGGAACAGGCTGAGCGAAGTCACCTTTCGCAGGTTTTATAGGAGAAGATTCCCCAATCACAGGGCCTGTAGGTGAATCGATTCGGACTTCCACCGTACCTCCTGCTGCGTTCATCAAATTCTGCGGCGCCAAAACAACAAAGAGGACCTGATCAATACCTGTCAAATCAACAGGACTAAATCCAATATACGATTTATTACCGGAACCGATCATCAAGTCCATGGGAGGCTCCGGCACTTTATATTTCATCACACCATCCCATTTGTCAGCTTTGGAAGCGGGGAAACTGGAGCTCTTCAGTACCATAATCTTTTCAGAAGTAACCGGAGCAATATCTTTCGCTCCCTTGTCGGTGTAGGCTGCACGCATGATGACCACACCTTGATCGCTTACGCCCTTTGGAATCTGTGTGGTGTAAGTACCCTTCAGCGGAAGGAATTGTACCGTAGTTGTCGTTCCTAAACTCAAGATGTATTTTACAATGTCTGTTGCATCCTTCACAGACAATTGCGGGTGGGCTGCCATGGCGGTCTCACCCCATACGCCTCCACCTCCGCTGATAATTTTCTTGACAAGATAATCTTCAGCCTTCGGATCTTCTTTATATTTTTTCGCAACATCCATGTACATCGGCCCAATTGATTTCTTGTCAATAATGTGGCAGGATTTACAGTCGCTTTGCTCCATAAGCTTTTTACCGGTAGCAAACTGGGAAATCGCATCTGCGCTCAGATGGCCTTGCGCGATTTCCACCTGGTCGAATCCTTCTTTCAGGTAATTGATGGTAACCGCTACCTGGTCGGGCGAAATACCACCATCTTCCAGGCTACCGTCTTCTTTGTCACTCACCTTCACGTCATAATCAAAAGATTGGTTCGGAAAGAAAAATGTTTCATTCCCGTTGGTGATCTCAAAGGTAAGTGCCGGAGGTTCGTTCCCTGCAATGAGTTCCATCTCACTGGTGGACTTTTCACCTTTTGCATCGATTACGGTAAGCGCCGCTTTGTAGACACCCGGTTTATCGAACGTAAATGAAGGATCGGGTTCATTTAATGTTGCTAATTCCTCTCCATTATTTGTAGTGACTTTCCAGGAGTAGGTTAATTCATCCCGATCAAAATCCTTTGTTCCTTTCGAAGAGAAAGTCACAGCCATCGGCACGGCTCCTTTTGTTTTATCCGCCGCCATTCGAATTAGAGGTTTCCTGTTACCACCATTGTATTCAATGCGCACCAATCGTGCGTCGTCGTTTCCCTGGAACCAGGCCGTACCGTATTCCAGCATGTAAAGATCGCCATCCGGAGCAAACTCCATATCCATGGGATTGCTAAACCTATAGCTGGGCATGAAGTGCTCCATCATAACATAATTGCCTTCTTTGTCCATCGTGACCGCCATAATCCATCCCCTCATCCATTCATAAATGAACAACTTACCGTCATAATAATCCGGAAAAGCCCTTTTAGCATTTTTAAAATCCTTGGTGTAAAAAACAGGACCTGCCATAGCCGTGCGACCTCCTTTGCCTAACTGTGGAAACTCCGGCGATACATCATAAGGATACCAGATAAATGCATTTTGGGATGGAGGCAACTCCGTAAGCCCCGTGTTGTTAGGGGAAGTATTTATCGGTTTCGCTGCATCGAAGAGAGGACCGGATTTTCCGGTTGCAAAATCCCTTTTGTGATACGCCCTACTATCGCCCACAAAATAAGGCCAGCCAAAGAAACCCGGTTTTCGAGCCTGGTTAACTTCGTCATAGGCACGAGGGCCCCTGTTAACGGAGTCAGTACCTGCATCGGGGCCAACATCACCCCAGTAAAGATAACCCGTGGTCTTATCCACTGAGATCCTGTAGGGATTCCGTGCACCCATAGTATAAATTTCAGGTCGTGTTTTTGGAGTTCCTTCCGGAAAAAGATTTCCTTCCGGAATGGTATAGGTTCCATCCGGCTCAGGGTGTATCCGCAACACCTTTCCGCGCAGATCGTTCGTGTTGGCCGATGACTTTTGAGCATCAAAAGGCCCACGTCCTTTGCGTTCATCAATGGGAGCATACGCGGTGGAACGCGGACTGGTGTTATCGCCTGTGGACAAAAACAAATTACCGTTCGCGTCAAATGCTATAGACCCACCGGTATGGCAGCATTCCTCGCGTTGTACTGCCACTTCCAGCAGAATTTTCTTTGAGGCTTCCACGAGTTCATCCCCATGGAGTTCATAACGGGTGAGGATATTTTTCGAATCCGGGCCGGCTGGAGAATAATAGAAATAAATCCAGGAATTTTTTTCAAACCCAGGATCCAGGGCGACACCTAACAAACCATCCTCCGCTTCGGGTTGATTTCCGTCTTGTACCTTGTACTTGGTACTTACAGGAATAGTAGCGATGACTTTTGTTTTCTGAACAGCAGGATCGTAGATTTTTACTTTTCCTTTTCGCTCAATAAACAAAACACGAAGGTCAGGTAACACCGCTAACTCTATCGGTTCATCCAATTTTTCATCCAATACAATTTTAGCAAACCGGTTTTCTTCAGGCACCCGTTTTGTATGGGCCAGCGTGTAATTCAATTTCACGGTCTCCTCTCCTCCTAACGCGTAGTGAATTCCTCCCCATAAGTGTTTCCGTAAAAGAGGTTCGGAAAAACTTTCGTCGGTATGTCCCATAGCCGTATAAAATGCACGACCACCGTCATACGCATGATACCAGGCCATCGGATGATCATCTCCGTTTGTTCCTCCCGTATAAGTTTTCTCATCAATCTTAACCAGCACCTTAATATCGGGATTGATTTTTTTGAAGCTATAAAATTCGTCTGTACGCTCGAAACGTTCCGGCAACGAATCACTGGCAGCATGATTTTTATCCACTGTATAAAATGTCCCACGCTTAACATTGGGGTCGTTCGGGTGACTTTCAAAATAGGCACCTACCAATTTTCCATACCACGGCCAGTCATATTCTGTATCCGCGGCCGCATGAATCCCCACAAAACCACCACCGGCTTGAATAAATCGTTCAAAATCATTCTGCTGTTCCTGGTTCAGTACGTCTCCGGTTGTGCTGAGAAAGATCACGGCTTTATACCGTCTTAAATTCTCCTCGTTAAACTGCTCCGCATTTTCTGTTGTATCGACTATAAAAGAATGCTTATCCCCTAGTTTTCGGATAGCTTCTATAGCACTTCCGATAGATTCATGTCGAAAAACAGTGGTCTTCGAAAAAACCAGCATACGCGTTTCTTCTGTTGGAGAAGAACACGACCAACCCAACATAATCAATAGTCCGAATACTGCTAGCGATGATCGAATTTTAAGGATATAGTTCATATTCATTAAAGTTTAGCCCAGGAATGTGTCCTTTGGTATAATTTTTTTGAGGGATAAATATAGGGATATTATTCAATGCGTATTAGTTACACATTAATAATTGCGTCCGTTAAGTACTACCCGGTTAAATTCGACTTAAAAACGGCTAAAGATCTGGTCGGAATCCTTCTGGACGCGAAGAAATTTTTCACTAGGGACGTATAATAATACGTCCTTACTAAATCTCCCTTATGCTTACTAGCTATGTTTCAAATGCTAAGTGCACTCAGTGGGAGCTTCCTGCGAGGACTATATTTTTTATCCTCGCATTCTTTATTGCAAAATAGAATATTACAAAAAAACATGCGGCAGGCACCAGATAAGCAAGCTGGATATTAGTACGGTCCGATACCCCTCCCATAATTACCGGGAAAATCGCTCCACCTACAATAGACATTATAACGAGAGAGGCGCCTTCTTTTGTTTTTGCACCTAAACCGCTGATACTTAGTGAGAAAATAGTTGGGAACATGATGGACATAAAGAATTCTACACCGATCAATGCGTAAATTGAAAACATCCCATCTAGCATAACGGCAGAAATCAATAGCAATACATTAGCAAAACTATAAATGGCCAATAACCTGGGGGCCGTAATAAAATTCAGCAGGAATGTGCCGATAAATCGGCCAATCATAAATCCAAACAAAGCAACCGATAAAAATACGTAAGCTGAACTTTCTTCCATGCCAGCGACGTGATGTGAAAAACGAATAAAGAAACTACTCACGCATACCTGAGCACCTACATAAAAAAACTGTGCTATTACTCCGAGGATAAGGTTCTTTTCTTTCCATATTGAGCCCCTCTCTTTTTGTTTCCTATCCTCCGTTATTTCCGGAAGTTTTGTTCGCCAAAAAAAAATGGCAACGGTCAAGACCACCACGCCGACAACGATGAAAGGTATCTTCACAGCCGATGCTTCCATATTCAGATAATCATTCAATTGTTGAGCTGTCATTCCTGTTTCTTCCTGTTCTGACAGATTTTTTCCGGATAAAATAAATCTACCGCCGATTAGTGGAGCTAGTGTGGCAGCCAGGCCATTAAACGATTGGGCAAAATTGATACGTTGCGTTGCTGTTTCCGGTTCGCCTAATACAGTTATGTAGGGGTTGGCGGCTGTTTCCAGGAAAGTCAAACCACAGGCGATGACAAACAATGCTGTAAGAAAAAAAATAAATGATCTTGTTTCTGCTGCCGGGAAAAACAGGAATGCGCCCGTGGCAAAAAGTAATAGTCCTAGAAGAATTCCCCCTTTATAGCCAAATCGTTCCATAAAACGTCCGGCGGGAATAGCCATGAGAAAATAAGCGAAAAAAGTGGCTGAATCAATAAAAGCAGATTCCAGATCACTAAGCTGACAAGCTTTCTTCAAGTGTGGAATTAGTATAGGATTTATGTTGATCGCAAGGCCCCAAAGAAAAAAAAGTGAAGTAATTAAAAAGATGGCGAAACGGGTTCCATTTTTACGCATGCTGTCTTAGAATTTCAATTGTCCTTTACCAAGATAGATTTATTTATGGAAAAGTAAATTTGAAATAATAACTTTTTACCAATATAGTAATCGTTATGGTGAACCGGATGTAGATCTTAGAAACCCCACGCACTGCAAAAAAATCTCGTCATTCCGAAAACCCCAGCCATGATTTTGCGCCCTTGTCACCCATCAGACTAACATTAATCCTTTTTAATTCAGTCCTGAGGCATTTCTTCTTTCTCTGGCATTGCAGCACTTAGGTTGTACTTGCAGGTTCTTCTCTTATTACAGATCTAATCTTCTCTACTACTTCAGATTTCAATTTTTTGAGCAAATCAGATATTTCCTAGGCAAATGTTTTGTTAAAATGTTTCATCTCAAATTTAGTATTTATAAATCAAGTTGTCCTGCTGCCCATTACTTGTCCCGTTGGAGAATCTTAATTGGAGCCTAGTAATAGACATTTTGCTGTTAGCTGTGGGCCAGTCCCCCGTTACATTAGTAGTCTGTCATTTAATTTTTCTTTTCTGTTCTCCGGTCTTACGTTAATCATTGTCAGGATAAATTCAGTCAATTTAATTTCGTCAACGGTGATCTGTCCCAATGAAATATTTAGTTCTTGCGCTCCAATCTCCTTGCTGAAGTTTGAAACTGATTTTGAAATTTTCCCCTTGTTAGTAGATGGTTCGTATTTTTCGTCTACCACTAAACAAACAAATTTTTGTCCCGATATGTCAATTGGGTAAGCTCCTTGGATTACCTCCCAATTAATAAAGTCCTTATAAGTCGTCCGGTCAAATATTCCAATTTCATTTATTATTATTTGGGGCCTCCTATCAAGTAGATGAAATAGTCCGACCGGATAACCAAGTCCAAAGAACCCGATACTCATCCAAGCAACCCATTTTGGTGTGTCCGAATTGTTTAGGAGAAATAGCCCACCGAAAACAAATATTGAGCAAAGTAGAATCAGTTTGATCGCTCTCCAGGGAGACTTATACAGTTTTATGTCCATTGATTAGATGTCGATTGTTTTTTCGCGCATTCCTGGCAACAATCCAATATATGCAATATGGCCTATACTCCCTTAATAAGAATAGGCACAAACTAAACTGAATTCAAAAAAAACAAAAAGTCAATTAAAGCTGAAAACCTTGAATATTACACCTTTATCGTTGCCCTAAAAGCCGACCGAATGATCCACCAGATCAACGGCGGAAGTCCAGCGCTCAGGACGATAGATAACACTGGATGCTCCACACCGGTAGCCCCCACAAACGCATACGTGAATCCTAGGGGCAGGGAACCGCAAAACAATGCTGCATGAAAATAACGCGCTGGCATCCGGGTTAATCCCGCCATACACGCTATCACCTCCGGAAAAACAGGTAGCCATCGGGATAGTACTACGACCCAACCTCCCACATTGCCTGATAATTTTTTTCCACGTGCATAATCCTTTTCTCCCAGTAACCGGAGGGCCGCCTTTTCACCCAGCAACCGGCAAAGCCAATACCCCAGCGATCCCGACATAAACGATCCAACAGCGCTGATCAATCCTCCGGTTATAGGTCCGTAGAGGTAGCCGAGGGCAGCCATCACCAGCGTGGCCGGAAGGGGTAACAAAAGATCTGCCATCAATAGAATGATAGCAGCAAACCAGGCCCAGTGACCGTATTGATTTAGCCATGTAATGGTTCCTTCCTGCGAAAACATCGTCATCAGGGTATCGCCCCAAAGAAAAAAGATCACCAGCACGATGGTGGCCAGCCCCAGAAAAAGAAAAAGAAGACGCATGGCGTTACGCAGGTTTATTAGTTCAATCAATATACTGAAAGATTGGAATTGGAGTCACTCCTTTGTAACCGGATGGTTGGAATTCCTTCTCTATTTTTTCTAGATTTCAGCCTGCAACTTTTCAACAACAGATTTTATAATTAATTAATATGAGTAAGCCCGCTCCAAAATCCATTGATCCTGCAGAAGTTCCACAGCGTGCCGCTGAAATCGTTAAAAAAATGCGATTCCCCATGCTGGCCACTGTCGATGGAAATCAGCCACGCGTAAGACCGGTATCCCCTGTACGAACGGATGGTTTCGTGGTGTATGTTGCTAATCTGAAAAGTTATGGTAAAACGGCTGAGATCGAGATCAATCCAAACGTTGAACTTTGTTATATCGATGAAGATCATAACCAGGTGCGGATCACTGGGAAAGCAGAGGTGGTCAGGGATCGTAAACTGTTGGAAGAAATATGGAATGCTAACAGGTTACTGCAACATTACCTTGGCTCCGTCGACAACCCAGAACTGATCGTTTATAAAATCAATCCGAACAGGGTCCGGTTCATGCTGGAATGGGCGTTGCAATATTATGAAGTACCAATAATTGACAGGTAGCGAAACGATTACCCTTTAATTTTTTGAAACCCGTCTTATCCATTGTTGGGCTAAAGCCTAAAGCAAATCACTTCGTTACCTTTAATCCACGCGCTAAAGCTCATGGCAATTGACCGATTGTATTTTTTCAGCGGGCGATTGGCTCGTCCCTAAAAATCAGAGATAAACTTCTTCCTGTGAATTTTTCAATATTCTAATCTTCCAATCTTCTCAATATTCTAATCTTCCAATCTTCTCAATATTCTAATCTTCCAATCTTCTCAAGAAATCATAGAAGCAATAACCAATGATACAATGGAAGTCAGTTTTATAAGAATATTCATCGATGGACCAGATGTATCTTTAAAGGGGTCGCCAACGGTATCTCCAATCACTGTAGCCTTGTGAGGATCTGAGCCCTTAAAATGTTCCTCATCATCGATAGTTACTCCTTTCTCAAATGATTTCTTTGCATTATCCCAGGCACCACCGGCATTGGATTGAAAAATTGCCATAAGAATTCCACTTACTGTGATTCCTGCTAATGTGCCTCCCAGCACTTTCGGTCCTACGGAAAATCCAATAATCACAGGAGAAAAAAGCGCAATGGCGCCCGGCAATATCATCTGGCGAAGGGCTGCCCGTGTTGATATGGTGATGCATTTTTCATAATCTGGCTCAACACCTTCTTTGCCTTCCAATAAACCTGGAATGGATTTGAATTGCCTTCGTACTTCTACGATCATCGCATTGGCCGCATTGCCTACGGCACGGATCGCTAAGGAAGAAAAAAGAAAAGGGATCATACCGCCAACCAGAAGTCCTGCAAACACTCTGGAATTGGAAATATCAATCACATCTATTTTTGTAATCGTCATGTAAGCAGCAAATAATGAAAGGGAAGTGAGGGCTGCTGAAGCGATGGCAAATCCTTTACCGATGGCAGCCGTCGTATTGCCAACGGAATCCAAAATATCCGTCCTTTCTCGGACTTCCTTTGGAAGGGCGCTCATTTCAGCGATACCTCCTGCATTGTCGGCAATGGGTCCGAAGGCATCAATCGCCAGCTGAATTGCCGTTGTAGCCATCATTCCGGAAGCCGCTATAGCTACTCCATAAATACCGCAAACTTCATAGGCAAAGACAATTCCCAATGCCAGCACCAAAACGGGCAATGCCGTAGACAACATGCCTATACTCAGCCCGCTAATAATATTGGTTGCCGCGCCTGAAACGGATTGTCTGATAATCGTATCAACTGGATTTCTTCCCATGGAGCAATAATACTCCGTGATGATGCTCATTAGAAATCCGACGGTTAACCCGATGATCACCGCGACGAAAATATTGAATGAAGGATAAATCTTATCGCCGATTGAAAAAGACTCGGGCAAAAGGTAGTTGATCAGGATAAAGGAGCCGGCTACAGTCAATACAATCGCGATAAAATTTCCCATGTTTAGCGCGCGCTGGGGATTGCCCGTTTCTGAAATCCGCACGAAGAAAGTTCCTACGATGGAAAACAATAGTCCGATCCCTGCAATCGCTATGGGCAGCATAACAAGCGAAAGCCCACCAAATTCATCCTTTACCATAACCGTTGCACCCAGCACCATCGTGGCAAGAATTGTACTCACGTACGATCCGAAAAGATCAGCTCCCATCCCGGCAACATCCCCAACGTTGTCGCCAACATTGTCTGCAATTACAGCAGGATTTCGAGGGTCATCTTCCGGGATGCCGGCTTCTAATTTGCCCACCAGGTCCGCTCCCACGTCCGCAGCTTTTGTGAAGATACCTCCAGCTACCCGGGCAAACAGCGCAATACCTTCAGCTCCTAATGAAAAACCGGTGAGGATCTCCAATACACGGTGAATGTGTGTACCATCCGCATTATAAAAATACTGCAACCCGGCAAAGAGAATAGTAAGGCCAAGCACACCCAGGGCTGCCACAGAAATACCCATGACACTGCCTCCGGTGAATGAGATGCTGAATGTTTTAGCTAAACTTGTTCTGGCCGCTTGCGTCGTCCGCACATTGGCTTTTGTTGCCACACGCATACCAATAAACCCAGCCAATGCCGAGAGCGTTGCGCCTGCAACGAAGGCTAATCCAATAACAGCATGCGATGATTCAGGATTAGCGCTGACCGCGAGAACTATAGCGATGGTGATAACAAAAATGGAAAGTACTTTATACTCAGCTTTTAAAAATGTCAAAGCCCCTTCTGAAATGTATTTTGCTATTTTTTGCATCCTTTCATTTCCAGGGTCTTGTTTTGCTATCCACTGTGAACGAAAAAAAGCAAAGCCTAGCGCCACGACTGAAATACCAATTATAATTAAAGCGAAAATAGAATTAGTCATATTTATTATTTGATTAAAGTAAAATAAAACGCGAATATATCAATCAGCATCACACTACAACAATTTGTCCGCTGAATTCAGTTTGCTTTTTCGTACGCTATACAGGAAATAGATTATTATACCGATGACCATCCAGACGATGAGCCGTAACCAGGTATCTCCCGGAAGCGTTGCCATAACACCCAATGACGTCAGAATACCCAGGATCGGCACATAAGGAAAAAATGGTGTTTTAAAAGGACGATGTATTTCCGGGCTCTTATAGCGCAGCACCAAAACACCTGCGCACACCAGCACAAATGCCAATAGTGTTCCTATAGAAACCAATTCACCTAACAGATTAATGGGGAAAAGTCCTGAAACCATCATGGCAAAGAAGCCCGTAACCAGTGTTGTGATGTATGGTGTTTTGAATTTCCGATGAACTATCCCGAAACTTTGTGGCAGTAGTCCATCGTTCGACATTGAAAAGAAAATCCGGGTTTGTCCTAAAAGCTGGACAAGGATAACAGAACTTAATCCTGCTATTGCACCGATTTTAATAGGTGTTCTCAACCATTGCAAAGATTCTCCTGCCGAGTCTACTGCAACAGCAATAGGAGCTGCGGTATTCAGACTGGTATAGCTTACCATACCTGTCATGACAAATCCAACCAGAACATAAAGGATCGTACAGACAACAAGCGATCCCAGAATTCCCCAACGCATATCCCGTTGAGGATTTTTAACTTCTTGTGCTACCGTGGATATCGCGTCGAATCCCAAGTAAGCATAGAAGACTATTCCGGAAGCCCGAAAGATCCCGCTCCATCCGTACTGACCGAATGTTCCTGTATTCTCCGGAATAAAGGGATCAAGATTTTCCGGAACGATATAGAGTAAACC
>Ga0184629_10000430_pt1 | contig 18688 bp, 16 predicted proteins | sample PLM4_32_b1_FD_133158 | JGI IMG/M metagenome (GOLD analysis project Ga0184629, IMG submission 133158) | Groundwater sediment microbial communities from an aquifer in East River, Colorado, USA - PLM4_32_b1 | ecosystem: Environmental > Terrestrial > Soil > Riparian zone | place: USA: East River... | reverse complement strand
GAACCCGGCTTACAGGCCGTCTGACGCTACTTTCCGTATACGGATTTTAGGCTATACCCAGCGGCGGACGCCGCGGAGGTAATCCGTAAACTGATCCCCAAACTGGCGCTGCATCTTGGCTTCTTCGAAGGGAATGAAGGAGAAATTGCACAAGAGGAACAGCAGCACCGGCACAACGTAAAACGGAAGCGTGCCGAAATAGAAGGCGAAGCCGAGCGCGATCATGACGAGCCCCGAATACATCGGATTGCGCGTGTAGCGGAACGGACCGCGCGTCACCAATTTCTTGTTCGTCGGCGAAGCGGGGAGGATGTCCGTGCCTTCCGCCGCGAAAGTGCGTTGTCCCCAGAGGCCCAGCAGGAATCCCAACACGCCTGTCAGCACCGCGAGGGGCGTCGAGCGAAAGATGACGGGCGCCGCCAGGATGCGGTCGGCGGCATACGCCAGGAGCAGCATCCCCACGCCCCAGATCGGCGGCGGAATCTTTAGATGCCAGCTTGGTTGTGGGATGTGCGTGTCCATGGAATCAGCCTACGGATGAATGGCTGCGGAAGGCGCGTCCGAGGATAGCAGAGAACAAATAATGAACCTCTCCGTTAGGAGGTTATTTACGATGATGACTGTATGATTACGCTGTTGTTGATTTGTTCAGGGGAAATTGGGCCTCCGCGATCAGGACAAACCAAATATTGTAAGGCGCGAAATCTGTAATCTCATTGCGTTTTCAATTGCTAAACCATTTCGTCCCATGTTATCCCATGAAACCCCATGCAGCGTTCGGGGAAGGTCGAGAACGCGTATGGGCGCCAAGGGTCGCAGGGGCGTTTCGTGCCGCCATTTGTCTCTACGTTCACGAACAAGCTGGACGCCAAGGGCCGCGTCAGCATCCCCGCGCCCTATCGCCAGATTCTCGCCCAGCAGGAGATGGGCCCGCTCTATTGCATTCCGTCGTTCGTCAGTCCGTGTCTGGAAGCCTTTGGAAATACTCTGCTTTCCAAATTCACGGAGCGCCTCGGGACGTATGACCCGCTGTTCAGCGAGAACTATGACGACGAGGCCCAAGCAGTCCTTGCCGCTGCCCAGCAGCTCAATTTCGACGACGAAGGACGCGTCCGTCTCCCCGACGATCTGATCGCTCATGCGGGTATCACCGAGCGCGTGGTCTTTGTCGGGCTCGGTCAGAAATTCCAGCTCTGGGACCCGGTGCGATTCGAGCCGGTGCAGCGCGATCGCATCGCTCGCGCACGCGCTCTGCGCAGCCGCGGCAACGGCAACGGCAACGGCAACGGCAACGGAGGTGCGTCATGAACACGCACGTTCCGGTGATGCTGGAAGAAGTCATGGCGGTGCTCGCGCCGCGCGACGACGCGATCTATGTCGACGCGACGTTCGGCGGCGGCGGTTACGCGACGGCGCTGCTCGAGCGCGCGCGCTGCACGGTCTACGCGATCGATCGCGACGAAGACGCCATCGCGCGGGGCAAGAAGCTCGCGGCGCGCTTCGGCGGCCGGCTGACGCTGATGCATGGCCGGTTCTCGGAGATGGAATCGCTGCTCGCCGGCCACGGCGTCAGCAAGGCGGACGGCATCGCGTTCGATCTCGGCGTCTCCTCGTTCCAGTTCGACGAAGCCGAGCGCGGTTTCTCGTTCAGCCATGACGGTCCGCTCGACATGCGGATGGATGCGAGCCGCGACGAGACCGCGGCGGACCTCGTCAACACGCTGTCGCAGGCCGAGCTTGCGTCCATCCTGCGCGATTTCGGCGAAGAGAAGCGCGCCCAGGCGGTCGCACGCGCGATCGTCGCCGCGCGCCCGATCGCGCGCACCGGCGAACTTGCGGCGATCGTCGAGCGGACGATCGGCCGTGGCGCTCAGGCGATCCATCCCGCCACGCGCACCTTCCAGGCGCTCCGCATCGCGGTGAACGACGAGCTGGGCGAGATCGAGCGCGGGCTGGATGCCGCCGAATGCGTGCTGAACGCGCATGGCCATCTCGCCGTCGTATCGTTCCATTCACTGGAAGACCGCATCGTGAAGCGCTTCTTGACCGAGCGCTCGGGCCGCGCGAGCCGCGGGTCGCGCCATGCACCCGCGGAAGCGCCATCGCGCGAACCGACATTCCGTGTCAGCGGCAAGCAGCCGCTCATGCCCCAAGAGCAAGAAGTCCGCGCCAATCCCCGCTCGCGCTCCGCGCGCCTGCGGTCAGCGGAACGCACCACTACCCCCTGCTGGAATGACCAGTCCTGATCGGAGAGCACGCCATGATCCGCACGCTCAACTTCGCCTTCATCGCCATCACCGGGTTCGTTTGCCTCGGGCTGTACCGGGTCGCGGAGGAAGCGCGTGTCGCTCAAGTCGATCTCCGACAGACGCACGCGGCGATCGTGCAGGAGCAGGATGCGCTCGCGGTGCTCGGCGCCGAGTGGGCCCGCGTGACGCAGCCCGGGCGGATCCAGGCGCTCTCGCAGAAGCACCTCGATCTCTCCGACCACGCGCAGGTGGAATTCTCCTCGCTCACGCAGCTGCCGCAGAAGGCGCCACCGCTCGCGCCCGAGTCGAACATTGCCACCGTGAAAGCCATCGTGCCGGACGTGAAGGCATCGAAGCCGAAGCCCGCAGCGGTTCAGCCTGAAGAACCGGCATTCGCGGTCGTCAATACGGGCACATGACCATGGACCCGCGCCCGGCTCCGAACACCATCGTCAAGCACCGCATCGGATTTGCGGCGGGTCTTTGCGCGTTCGGCTTCGGCATCGTCATCTTGCGGCTCGTCCATGTCATGGTGTTCGGCGCAGGACTTGCGGCGTCGGCAGGCGCCGCGCCTCCTGTTTCACCGATGCGCGCCGACTTTGTCGATCGCAACGACGTACTGATCGCGCGCGATCTACCGGTAAGCGATCTCTACGCCTCACCATCGGCGTTCTGGGACACCAATGAAGCCGCGCGCGATCTTGCCAAGGCGACGGGCGCCGATGAAGCGCGGCTGAAGCAGGCGTTTGCGGCGAAGCAAGGCTACGTGCTGGTGCGGCGCGGCTTGTCGCCGAACGCGCGGGACGGCGTGATGCGCTTGGGCCTCCCGGGGCTGACATTCGAAAAAGCGTATCGGCGCTATTACCCCGCGGGACGGATTCTCTCGGATGCGGTCGGGCAGGTGGACCCCGACGACAACGGCGTTTCGGGTCTCGAACTCGGCCTCGACCAACTCGTGCGCGGGCGCAGCGAGCCGCTCCAGCTCTCGTTCGATATGCGCGTGCAATATGTGCTCGAGCACGAGATGCGCGAGACAGTGCGCACGTTCTCCGCCAAGGCCGCCGGCGGCCTCGTGCTCGACGTGCGCACGGGTGAGGTGATCGCTCTCGCCTCGCTGCCGAACTACGAGCCGAACACGCGCTCCATGACGCCGGGCGATTCAATCCGCAATCGCCTGACCCAGGACGTCTACGAGCTGGGCTCGATCTTCAAGATCTTCGCCTTCGCGCAAGCGGTCGAGGAGAAGACTGCCCGCCTCGATGAGTGGATCAATATCGGCCGGCCGCTGAAATTCGGCCGCCACACGATCAACGATTTCTCCAACCACGGCTCGAGCCTGCCGGTGCGGATGGTGTTCGCCGAGTCGTCGAACATCGGCACGGCGCAGATCGCGCTCCGCGCTGGCCCCACACGGCAGCAGGCCTTCCTGCGCCACATGGGTCTGCTGGATGGTCTCAAGACCGAGCTTCCTGAAATGGCGTCACCGCTCTATCCGCGCCGGTGGAACGAGGTCGAGACTGTCACGATCTCTTACGGCCAGGGCATTTCGGTCAATCCGCTGGCGTTCGCGGCGGGGGCGGCCGCCGTTGTAAACGGCGGCACGCTGATCCGTCCCACCTTCGTGAAGCAAACGACTCCGCAGAAGGGCGAACGCGTCATTTCCGAGTCCACGAGCCGCTCGATGCGCGATTTGATGCGGCTCGTCGTCACCGAAGGCACCGGCAGCAAAGCCGACGTGCCGGGATATGAGGTCGGAGGCAAGACCGGAACCGCGGACAAACCGGTTAACGGCGCCTATGGCCGGCACCTGCTGATTTCATCCTTTGCCGGCGTCTTTCCGATGTCACAGCCGCAATACCTCGTCTTCGTCATGATAGACGAGCCGAAGGGAACGAAGGCTAGCTTTGGCTTCGCTACGGGTGGCTGGACGGCAGCTCCGGCGGTCGGTCGCGTCATCGCGCGCATCGCACCCCTTTTGGGCGTGCGGCGGAGCGACACGCTTGCCGCTGCGAATCCCTGAGATCTCCACAATGGAACCATAATCAGAGGCGAAGTGTTGGGGCAGGTGGGAACGGCAACAGCGGTGAAGAGAATAACGACGGAATTCAGCGGGCTTGCGGCAGACAGCCGCGAGGTCAAGCCTGGATTCCTGTTCGCCGCGTTGAAGGGCACCAACGCCGACGGTGGCCGCTTCATCGAAGATGCGGTGAAACGCGGCGCTTCTGTCGTGCTCGGATCGCCAGAACTTGCGGATGAGGTCCGCAGGCTCGGCGTCGGCTTCATCCCGGACAAGAATCCGCGGTTGCGCCTCGCGCGGCTCGCGGCCGAATTCTACGGTGCTCAGCCGCGATGCGTCGCTGCGGTCACCGGCACCAACGGCAAGACATCGGTTGCGCACTTCCTGCGGCAGATATGGGCGTCGGAGGGATTGAGCGCGGCCAGCATCGGCACGATCGGCATCTATTCGCCGAGCGGCCACGTGCAGCTTTCGCACACGACGCCAGATCCTGTCGAGCTGCACGCGCAGCTGGCGCGATTGAAGGACGAGGGCGTCGACCACCTCGCGCTCGAGGCTTCGAGTCATGGCCTCGATCAGTTCCGTCTCGACGGCATCGATGTGGCGGCGGCGGCGTTCACGAACATCACGCGCGACCACATGGACTATCACGCGACCTTTGAGGAGTACTTCAAGGCGAAGCTCGGCTTGTTCGAGCGCCTCGTGCGCGCGAGCGGTGTCGCGGTCGTCAACCGCGACGCGGACCATGCGGACGAATTCATCGCGGCGGCGAAGCGGCGCGGGCTGAAGCTGCTCACGGTCGGCCTTCACGGCGAGACGCTGAGGCTGATTGACCAAACGCCGCACGCACGCGGTCAAGATCTGTCCGTGGTCTATCAGGGAAAGGCGCGCGCGATCGCGCTTCCGCTTGCCGGACTGTTCCAGGCGTCGAATGCGCTTGTCGCCGCCGGCCTTGCACTCGGTCTCGGCGATCCGGCGGATGCGGTGTTCGCCGCGCTCTCAATGCTCAAAGGCGCGCCTGGGCGTCTCGAGCTGGTCGCGCAAACGCGCGCGGGTGCATCTGTCTATGTCGATTACGCGCACACGCCCGATGCGATCGAGACCGTCCTCACCGCGCTCAGGCCGCACGTCAAGGGCCGGCTGCATATCATCTTCGGATGCGGCGGCGATCGTGACCGCGGCAAGCGCCCGCTGATGGCGGCTTCTGCCGCGCGCTACGCGGACTCCGTCATCGTCTCCGACGACAATCCGCGCACCGAAGATGCGGCCGCGATCCGCCGCGAGGTCCTTCAGGGCGCGCCCAACGCGCGTGAGGTCGGCGACCGCGCGGAAGCGATCGGTCTTGGCATCGCAGCGCTCGGTCCCGACGACGCGCTCGTGATCGCGGGCAAGGGCCACGAGGAAAACCAGATCATCGGCGCGAGGGCGTTTCCGTTCTCCGATCGCGCGGAGGCGGTCAAGGCGGCGCTTGCGCTTGGCGGCACGGCGATCGGTGGCAGCTCATGAACACCTCGCGCGCACCGCTTTGGACAAGCTTCGATGCCGCGGTCGCAACCGGCGGGAAGACGAGCGGTCGTTGGGTCGCGACCGGTGTTTCCATCGACACGCGCACGCTCGAACGCGGTGATCTCTTTGTCGCGCTCACCGGCGAGAACCGTGACGGACACGAGTTCGTCGCCGATGCGCTCAAGAAGGGCGCCGCCGCCGCACTCGTGAGCCGCGAGCCGCCCGGGGTGCTCTCGGATGCGCCGCTGCTGATGGTGAATGACACGCAGGCCGGGCTCGAAGGTTTGGGGCGCGCGGCGCGCGCGCGTTCGAAAGCGCGGATCGTCGCTGTCACCGGCAGCGCCGGCAAGACGACCACCAAGGAGATGCTGCGGCTGATCCTCGCGCGCAGCGGTAACGTCGCCGCGTCGGCGGCCTCGTACAACAATCACTGGGGCGTTCCGTTGTCGCTTGCGCGGATGCCGCTCGATTCGGTCTATGGCGTGTTCGAGATCGGCATGAACCACGCGGGCGAGATCCGCTCGCTGGTCAAGTTCGTCAAGCCCCATGTCGCGGTCATCACGACGATCGCGCCCGCTCATCTCGAGCACTTCGGTACGGTCGAAGCGATCGCCGACGCCAAGGCGGAAATCTTCGAAGGCGTTGAACCGGACGGCGCCGCGATCCTTCCCGCCGACAATCCGCAATTCGATCGGCTGCTGGCGCACGCGAAGAAGAGCGGTGTCAGCAAGATTCTCTCCTTCGGAAAGCCGACCAGCACCGACGGACGGCTGTTGTCCACGACGACCCAGGGCGATGGCCAGAACGTCCTTGCCACCATCGGCAAGATGCGACTGGCGTTCTCGGTCAACGCGGCGGGGAGTCATATTGCGATGAATGCGATCGCAGCACTTCTCGCCGCTCAGGAACTGGGCGCCGATGTTGCGCGCGGCGCCGACGAGCTCGCAAATTTTGCCGCGCTCAAGGGGCGCGGCGCGCGCTTCTTCGCAGGCGGTATCGAGGTCATCGACGAGTCCTACAACGCGAACCCTGCGTCCATGGCCGCGGCGATCGAGCTGCTTGCCAAGGCGGAGCCGCACAGTGGCGGACGGCGCATTGCGGCGTTGGGCGACATGAGGGAGCTCGGTCCGGAGTCAGCTGCGCTGCACAAGGCGCTGTCGCGCAACATCGCTGCTGCGCGCGCCGATCTGGTTTTCCTGTGCGGGCCCAACATGCGCGCATTGTGGGACGCGCTGTCCAAGAAAAATCGTGGTTTCTACGCCGAGACATCAGCGGAGCTCGCGCCCGAGATGATGCGCTCGCTCAAGACAGGAGACGTTGTTCTGGTGAAGGGATCTTTCGGAAGCCGTATGTCGGTGATCATCGAAGCGCTGCGCGCGCGCGAATCTGCAACGGCATAGGGGCGGGGGCAAAGCGTGTTCTACCATTTTCTCGTGCCGCTGACGGACACAATCCCGCTCTTCAACGTGTTCCGCTATCTCACCTTCCGCGCCGGCGGTGCGGTAATGACCGCATTGATCATCGCATTCATCATCGGTCCTGCATCGATTCGGTGGTTGAAGGTACACCAGGGCAAGGGCCAGCCGATCCGCACCGACGGTCCGCAGCGCCACATCATAGAGAAGGCGGGGACGCCGACCATGGGCGGCCTGCTGATCCTATTGTCGATGGTGGTCTCGACGCTGCTCTGGGCTGACCTTTCGAACATGTATGTCTGGATCGTGCTCCTGGTAACGCTGTCCTTCGGTCTGCTCGGCTTTGCCGACGACTATCTGAAGGTCAGCAAACGCTCGTCCGCCGGAGTCGGAGGCAAGTTCAAGCTGGCGTTCCAGTTCATGGTCGCGGGCTCGGCCGTTTTCTTCCTGATGCAGTTGCAGATGCCGCCGCTGATGGGTGCGGTGACGGTCCCCTTCTTCAAGGAAGTGCTGGTGCAGCTCGGCTGGGTGTTCATCCTGTTCGGCGCCGTTGTTATCGTCGGTGCCTCGAACGCGGTCAATCTCACCGACGGCCTCGACGGACTCGCCATCGTCCCGGTGATGATCGCCGCGAGCACGTTTCTACTGATCTCGTATCTCGTCGGAAATGTGGTGTTCGCCGACTATCTGCAGGTTCACTACGTGGCCGGCACCGGAGAGCTGACGATCCTGCTCGGTGCGCTCGTCGGCGCGGGCCTGGGGTTCCTTTGGTACAACGCACCGCCCGCGATGGTCTTCATGGGCGACACGGGCTCGCTCTCGCTCGGCGGCGTGCTCGGCGCGACCGCGGTCGCCGTGAAGCACGAGCTCGTGCTCGTCATCGTCGGCGGCCTCTTTGTGATGGAAGCGGTCTCCGTGATCGTGCAGGTGATCTCATTCAAGACCACCGGCAAGCGCGTCTTCAAGATGGCGCCGATCCATCATCACTTCGAACAGCTTGGCTGGCGCGAGCCGACGATCGTCATCCGCTTCTGGATCATCGCGGTCGTGCTCGCGCTGATCGGACTCTCCACCCTGAAACTGCGCTGAGGCTCGATGATCGCCGTCCGGGAGTTCTCAGGCAAAACAGTTGGCGTCTTCGGTCTGGCGCGCTCCGGCCTTTCGGCCGCGCGCGCGCTCCAGGCGGGCGGCGCGCGGCTCTTCGCCTGGGACGACAGCGAGGTCGCACGGAAGGCGGCGGTGAAGGCGAACATCGTGCTCGAGCCCACGGAGCGCTGGCCCTGGCAGCAGATGAAGACCATCGTGCTGAGCCCCGGCATTCCGCTCACGCATCCCGAGCCCCATGCGGTCGTGCGCCAGGCGAAGATGCTCGGCGCCGAAGTAATCGGCGACATGGAGCTGTTCGCGCGCGCGCTTCGTTCCGGATACGAGGCCAATGGCGCGGCCCGCGTCATCGCGGTCACCGGCACGAACGGAAAGTCCACGACGACCGCGTTGATCGGCCACATCCTTCAGGCGTCGGGCTTCGATGCCCAGGTCGGGGGCAATATCGGCAAGCCCGTGCTCGATTTGAGCGAGCCGACGGCGAAGACCGTCTACGTGCTCGAGGTGTCGTCGTATCAGATCGAGCTGTCGCCTGGCCTTGCGCCGCATGTGGCGGTGCTGACCAATCTCTCGCCCGATCACATCGACCGCCACGGCTCGATGGAGAATTACGCCGCGATCAAAGCGTCGCTGCTGAAGCGGGCGGTGCCTGACGGCCATGTCGCGGTCGGCGTCGACGACGATCATTCCGCGGCGATCTACACCAAACTCGTCGGGAGCCGCATGGCGGACGCGGTCGCCGTCTCCATCGGCAAGGTGCTTGGCCGCGGCGTCTTCGTCATCGACGGAAAATTGTACGACGCGTGGGACCAGCCCTCGGCACAGATCGGCGATCTCAAGGCCGCAACTCACTTGCTGGGCGCCCATAACTGGCAGAACGCGGCGCTGGCCTATTCAGCGGTCCGCCGCCTTATCCGCGACCCGCGCGCGATCTTCGCCTCGATCCAGCGCTTCCCCGGGCTTGCTCATCGCATCGAAGACGTCGGCCGCATCGGCAAAGTGCGCTTCGTCAACGATTCCAAGGCGACGAACGCCGATGCTGCGGCGCGCGCGCTCGCCTGCTTCCCGGACGTGTTCTGGATCGCGGGCGGTCGCGCCAAGGAAGGCGGCATCGCCGATCTCGCGCCGTATTTCCCGCGCCTGCGCAAAGCCTATCTGATCGGCGAAGCGGCCCAGTCCTTCGGCAAGACGCTTGCGGGCAAAGTCGACGCGGTTCAGTCGGGTACGCTCGAGCGCGCGGTTAATGCTGCGTTTGAAGATGCACGCGCGAGCAAGGCCGACGAGCCCGTCGTGCTGCTGTCGCCGGCTTGCGCCTCATTCGACCAATTTCGCGATTTCGAACACCGCGGCGATGTCTTCAGGGATCTCGTCAAGGGCCTGATCGCCGCGCAGACAAAGCCTGCGCGCAAGGGAGCCGGAGCCGCCATATGACTCTTTCTCGCGCCGACAATTCCGGGATCGCTCGCTGGTGGTGGACCATCGACCGCGTCACGCTGACGGCCATGCTCGGCCTGATGGCGATCGGGCTCGTGCTCGCCTTTGCAGCCAGCCCAACGGCGACCGGGAACGCAACAGCCGAGGGGAACTTTTCCTATGCGCTGAAACAGATCGCCTTTGCCGCGACCGCCATGGGCATCCTGGTCGCGACGTCGATGCTGGATTCGGCGACGACGCGAATGACCGCGGCCGTGCTCTTTGCGCTCGCCCTGATCGGCGCGTGGCTCGCGCTGGTCTCGGGCGTCGATATCAACGGCGCGCATCGCTGGCTCGATTTCGGCGGCTTGATGCTGGAGCCTTCGGAGTTCTTGAAACCCGCGTTCGCGATCCTCGCGGCGGCGTTCCTCGCGGACAAGCTGAAGCGCGGTTTCCCGGGCGAACTGGTCACGATCGCGCTGCTGGCGCCTGCGCTTGTCATCCTGCTGCTGCAGCCCGATGTGGGCCAGACGATGCTTTTGAGCACGCTTTGCATTGTGATGCTCTTCCTCGCCGGCCTCGCGTATTATTGGCTCGCGGCGTTGGGTGTCGCTGGCGCATTGCTCGCCGTGCTCGCCTACGTCCTGCATCCGCATGTGCGCGAGCGCATCGGGCAGTTCTTTAGCGACGGTCCTGGCTATCAGACCGGGCTCGCGCTTCAGGCGTTCGAAGCCGGCGGCATCACTGGCGTCGGCCCGGGCGCCGGATCGGTGAAATTCCGCCTGCCTGATGCCCACACCGACTTCATCTTCGCGGTCGCCGGCGAGGAGTTCGGCATTGCGCTCTGCATCCTGATCGCGCTGTTGTTCGGCTTTGTGACCATACGGCTGCTGATGCGCGCCTCGAAAGCGCGCGATCCCTTCGCCCAACTCGCGGCATCGGGTTTGGCTGTTGTCGTCGGTCTGCAGGCCTTCATCAATATGGGCGTGTCGCTGTCCATCCTTCCGGCTAAAGGAATGACCCTGCCGCTGATCTCCTATGGCGGCTCGTCGCTGTTCGCTGTGGCGCTCACCTTGGGTCTCGCGCTCGGCCTGACGCGTCAGCGTCCGGCAACCACGGAGGAGATCGCTCGGTGAGCGGACCTTTCGTCCTCGCGGCAGGTGGGACCGGAGGCCATCTCTTTCCGGCGCAAGCGCTCGCGAGCGAATTGATCAAGCGCGGGAGCCGCGTCGTCGTGATGACCGACGGCCGCGGCCACAATTACAGCTCCGCGTTTCCGGGTGCGGAGATCGCGACGGTTCCCGCTGCGACCTTCGCTGGATGTTCCGCGTTCGGCCGCCTTGTCGCGTTCGGAGTCATCGCGACCGGAGTCGTCGCGGCGCTGGCGAAGTTGAAGTCGCTGCGCCCGCGCGCGGTGGTCGGCTTCGGCGGCTATCCGAGCTTCCCGGTGATGATCGCGGCTTGGATCGCGCATACGCCAACGCTGCTGCACGAGCAGAACGCGATCCCCGGCCGCGTCAACCGGTTGCTCGCGCCGCGCGTGACCAAGATCGCTGCGTCGCTACCCTTCGCGCGCTTCGCGCCGAAGAATCCCGAGCGGATCGTCTTCACCGGCAATCCGGTTCGTCCGGAAGCGGCCGCGCTAAACACTGCGGTGTACGTGCCGCCGGGTGCCGATGGACCGATCCGCCTGCTCGTGTTCGGAGGCAGCCAGGGCGCGCGTTCGCTGTCGGAGCTCGTGCCGGCCGCGATTGGCGCGCTGCCCGAACGCTTGCGGTCGCGTCTCAAGATCACGCAGCAATGCCGTGCGCCCGACGTGGATATGGTCGAGAAGGCGTATCGCGCGAGCGGCATCGAGGCCGAAGTCGGCAAGTTCTTCACCGATCTGCCGCGCCGGATGGCGGACGCGCACCTCGTGATCGCGAGGAGCGGCGCTTCCACGTTGAGCGAGCTCACGGTGATCGGACGGCCAGCGCTGCTCGTTCCCTATCCGCACGCGATGGACGACCATCAGTCGGCAAACGCAGCGGTGCTCGAGAAGGCGGGCGCGGCCTGGGTCGTGATGGAGCGCGATCTCGACGCGCCGAAACTCGCGAGCCTCATCGAGCGCATTCTCTCCGAGCCCGATGCCTTGCGCGCCCGCGCGCAGGCGGCGCGTTCTCTTGGCCGCGTCGATGCGGCGCAGCGTCTCGCGGATCTGGCGGAGCAATTGGCGCCATGATCCAGACCGGCCAGATCACCGGCATGACCCGGGTCCCGATCTCGATCGGTGCGATCCACTTTATCGGCATTGGCGGCATCGGCATGAGCGGCATCGCCGAGGTGATGCGCAATCTCGGTTATCAGGTGCAGGGCTCCGACACGACCGACAGCGCCAACGTAAAGCGGCTGCGCTCACTCGGCATCCCCGTTGCCATAAGTCAGAGCGCCGAGAATCTCGGCGAGGCGCAGGTCGTCGTCTACTCGTCCGCGGTCAAGGCCGACAACGTGGAGCTCGCGGCCGCGCGCCGCGCAGGGCTCCCCATCGTGCGCCGCGCGGAGATGCTGGCCGAGCTGATGCGGCTGAAGCGCTGCGTCGCCATCGCCGGTACGCACGGCAAGACGACGACGACGACAATGGTCGCAGCCCTTCTCGACGGCGGCGGTTTCGATCCGACCGTCGTCAACGGCGGAATCATCAACGCCTACGGCACCAACGCGCGCCTCGGCTCGGGCGATTGGATGGTGGTCGAAGCCGACGAATCCGACGGTACCTTCCTGCGCTTGCCTGCGATGATCGCGGTCGTGACCAACGTCGATCCCGAGCACCTCGATTTCTACGGCGACTTCGATCGCGTGAAGGCGGCGTTCCAGGGCTTCGTCGAGAACGTGCCGTTCTACGGCTTTGCCGTGATGTGCACCGATCATCCCGAAGTGCAGGCGATGGTCGCGCGCGTGCGCGACCGCCGGATCGTCACCTACGGCTTCAATCCGCAGGCCGATGCGCGCGCGGTCAATGTCACGTTCTCGCAAGGCGCAGCCCATTTCGATGTCGCGGTCCGCGACCGGCGCAAGGACATGGAGCTCCTGATCAAGGATTTCCACCTGCCGATGCCGGGCGAGCACAATGTCTCGAACGCGGTCGCAGCGATCGCAGTCGCGCGCGAGATCGGCATTCCCGCCGACGCCATTCGCAAGGCGCTCGGCCAGTTCGGCGGCGTGAAGCGGCGCTTTACCCGCGTCGGCACGTGGAACGGTGCGACGATCATCGACGATTACGGCCATCATCCGGTCGAGATCGCCGCCGTCCTGAAGGCGGCGCGCCAGGCGTTCAGCGGGCCGCTTGTCGCCATCGTCCAGCCGCACCGCTACACCCGCCTGCGCGATCTGTTCGATCAGTTCTGCACCTCGATGAATGGCGCGGACACGGCGATCGTGGCGCCCGTCTATCCGGCCGGCGAAGCGCCGATCGAGGGCATCAACCGCGACACGCTCGCCGAAGGGCTGCGCGCGCACGGCCACAAGAACGTCGTGACCATCGAGGGACCCGACGATCTGCCCGCGCTGATCGGCGGTCTCGCCAAGCCGGGCGGCGCCGTTGTGTTCCTAGGCGCTGGATCGATCACGACCTGGGCCATCGGCTTGGAAGCCGCACTGAAGGACAAAGGAGCGGCGCCATGATCGCGGCTCCCGACATCCTTCCCAAAGTGCGCGGCACGTACGCCGAGAAGGCGCCGCTCAAGGACCTTGTCTGGTTCCGTGCGGGCGGCGCTGCGGACGTTTTCTTTCGGCCCGCGGATGTCGATGACCTCTGCACGTTCATGGCGGAGAAGCCGGCCGACGTGCCGGTCAGCGTGATCGGTGTCGGTTCGAACCTGCTCATTCGCGACGGCGGAATCCCCGGCGTCGTCATCCGGCTTCCTTCGGCGTTCGGGCGCATCGAGCCCGTCGGCAAGACGCAGCTCAAGGCGGGCGCTGCTGCGCTCGATGCCGCGGTCGCGCGTGCTGCCGCCGATGCCGGCATCGAGGGCATGGAGTTCCTGCGCGGCATCCCTGGCACGATCGGCGGCGCGCTGACCATGAACGCCGGCTGTTATGGCCGCGAGCTCAAGGACATCTTCGTCGAAGCTCATGCGGTGGATTCGCACGGCCGCCTCGTCACGTTGGGCGCATCCGACATGGGTTTCACCTATCGCCACTCGAAGCCCGAAGGCGTCGTCTATGTCGATGTGCTGCTTCAGGGCGCGCCCGGCATGCCCGAGACCATCCGCGAGCGAATGAATGCGCTCGTCGAGCAGCGCGAGAGCACGCAACCGGTGAAGGCCAAGACTGGCGGCTCGACATTCACCAATCCTCCGGGTCACAAGGCCTGGCAGCTGATCGACGACGCAGGTTGCCGCGGTTTGATGCGCGGCGCGGCTCAGGTGTCCGAGAAGCACTGCAACTTCCTGATCAACACCGGCAACGCCACCGCAACGGACATCGAGGGCCTCGGCGAAGAGGTCCGCGCGCGGGTGAAGGCAAAATCCGGAATTCAGCTCGAGTGGGAGATCAAGCGGGTGGGGCGGCCGAAATGAGCAAGTTCAAACGGATTGCCGTGCTGCTCGGAGGGCGCTCGCCGGAACGCGACGTAAGCCTCGTCTCGGGCGGCGCCTGCGCCAACGCGCTGCGTGCCGAAGGTTTCGAGGTCAAAGAGTTCGACGCCGGCAAGGACCTCGGCGAGCAGCTGCACGGGTTCAAGCCGGATGCCGCCTTCAACGCGCTGCATGGCCGCTGGGGCGAAGATGGCTGCGTACAGGGCCTGCTCGAGCTGATGGAGATTCCCTACACGCATTCGGGCGTGCTCGCGTCTGCCCTTGCCATGCACAAGGAGCGCGCGAAGGCTGTGTTCCGCGCGGCGGGTCTGCCGCTCGCGAAGGGCGTCGTCGTCGACCGCCGCAAGGCCGGCGAAAGCCACGTGATGGACCCGCCTTATGTGATCAAGCCGGTCAATCAGGGCTCGAGCGTCGGCGTCTATATCGTGCGCCCCGGCGACAATCGCCCGCCCGAGGAATTGCGCTCTCCGAAGTGGGACTTGGGCGACGAAGTTCTCGTCGAGGATTACATCCCGGGGCGCGAGCTGACGGTGGCCGTGATGGGATCGAAGCCCCACGGCCTCGGCGCGCTCGCCGTTACCGAGATCGTTCCAAGGACCCAGTTCTACGACTACGAAGCCAAGTACGCGGCGGGCGGTTCGGACCATGTCATTCCGGCGAAGCTCAGCCCGGCGGTGACCGAGGAAGCCATGCGCCTGGCCGATCGCGCGCATGAAGCGCTCGGCTGCCGCGGCGTTTCGCGCACCGATTTTCGCTACGACGACACGAACGGACAGAACCGGATCATCGTGCTCGAGGTCAACACGCAGCCGGGTATGACGCCGACGTCACTCGTGCCCGAGCAGGCCGCCTATCGCGGGATGAGCTTCAACGCGCTCGTGCGCTGGATCATGGAGGACGCCTCATGCGATCGGTGAACGCACAGCAGACCGCGCCGAGGGTGGTGCGCGACGGCACGCGCGGAAAGGCGAAGTCGCGGTCGCCATCGGCCCGCGGCGGCCGGAGGGCTTCATCCGAGTCTCGTTTTGCCTATGGCGAAGAGTTGCGCGCGCGTTTGGGCTGGCTCGGCAGTAGCATCTTCTTTCGCCGCCCGATGCTGACTCTCGCTCTATTGCTTATCGGCGGCGGCGGCATCATGGGACTCGTTTCAGGCGGCCAATTGTCGCGGCTTGCCGCGAGCATGGAGTCCGGACTCGCCGGAGCGGGATTCGCCGTCGGAGACATCGCCGTCGCCGGTGCTGACCGCACGAGCTCGGCCGAGGTCTACGCGACACTTGGCATCGAACGCGGCCAATCGATCTTCACCGTGAACGCTGCCGACGCGCGCAAGCGGCTGCTCGATCTTCCGTGGGTCGGCGATGCCGAAGTCCGGCGAACGCTTCCTGGCGCGCTCTCGATTCGACTGATCGAGAAGCGGCCCTTCGCGCTCTGGAAAGATGGAAAATCGACGGTCGTTATTGAACGTTCCGGCGGCGTGATCACTGCCGCGGACACCGGCGAATTCGACCACCTTCCGCTGTTCGCAGGCGCCGGCGCGCCCGAAGCGGCGGCCGCGTTCTTGGATGCCGTGCGTCCCTACCGCGCCGTGTTCGCGCGTCTACAGACGATCCAGCGCATGGGCGAGCGCCGCTGGGATCTTCTGCTCGCCGGCGGCGTTACGGTGAAACTGCCCGAACAAGGGTGGGAAAGTCAGCTTACGGAGCTTGAGAGTCTGATCGTGGAGAAAGCAATTCTCGAGCGCGACATCGAAATGATCGATCTTCGCTATCCCGATAATTACGTCTTTAAGCTACATAATGGTGATTCGCGACCTGTGTCGCGGGAACGACGGGCGTAGGAGTAGGCGACCGGATATGGGGGACACGTTCCGTACAAAAATGAATGGTTCGAGGACCGCCAGCGTCCGTTCGGCGCAGGCCCGAACCGGACTGATCGGCGCACTCGATGTCGGCTCGTCCAAGATCGCGTGCGTCATCGGACGCGCCGAGGCAGGAGGCGGGCTGCGTATCCTGGGGTCGGCGCTGCACGAGTCCCAGGGCATCAAATCCGGCGCCGTCACCAACCTCGAGCTGGCGGATCAGTCGATCCGCAAGGCGGTGGATGCCGCCGAGCAATTGGCCGATTTGCGCATCCAGGACGTCGTCATCTCGGTCCAGTGCGGCCAGCCGAAGAGCTTGTACTCGCGCGCCGAACGGCCGCTGGGCGGCGTGCTGCTGGACGATACGCACCTGCGCGAGGTGCTCGCGCAGGGTAAGCGCCAGTGCCGCGAGGAAGGGTACGAGACCATCCAGGCCGCTGCCACGTCCTATGTCGTCGATCAGACCCGCGGCGTCACCGATCCGCGCGGGATGTTCTGCGAGCGACTGGGCGTCTCGGTCCATGCGGTGGCTGTGCGTACGGGTCCCTTGCACAATCTGCGGCTCGCGATCGAACGCTGCCATCTCACGATCGCGCAGCAGCTTTACGCTCCTTATGCGAGCGGTCTCGCGACCCTCGACCCCGACGAGCTGTCGCTCGGCTGCACGCTGTTCGACATGGGCGCGGGCTGTACGTCAATCGCGGTGTTCATGGAGAACTCGCTCGTCTACGTGGATTCGGTGCAGCTCGGCGGCGCCCATATCACGGCCGACATCGCGAAGTCGTTGTCCGCCCCACTTGGCGCGGCCGAGCGGATCAAGACGCTCTACGGCTCGGCGCTGGCGACGTCGGATTCGGGCGCCGACCTGATCGACGTGCCGCTGATGGGTGAATCCGCCGATCGCGGCATCGATCGCGTGCGCCGCTCGCGGCTGAACTCGGTTATCCAGGCGCGGCTCGAAGAGATTCTCGATGAGGCGCAGACGCGGCTGAAGAAGAGCGGGTTCGACGTCGCGGCGGGACGGCGTGCGGTGTTGACCGGCGGCGGCTCTCAGCTTCCGGGCGTTCGCGAAGTGACCGCGCGCGTCACGGGAAAGCAGGTGCGTATCGGACGGCCGCAGACGTTCCAAGGAATCGCGGCGGCCGCCACCGGACCTGCTTATGCGACGGCATTGGGACTCCTGATCTCGGCGGCGACGACTCCGCCGGAGATGAACGATCCAAATCCTCCCACCGAGGTGAAGGTGGAACGGCGCGGCCTTTCACGTTGGCTGCCGCCGAGTCTGTTCGGGTGAATGAGAGTGTTGGGATGAGAATGCGGATAAAACAAAACACAATGGGCGTCCGCGGGGTGTCAGTCGGAAGACGTGAAATTCTGGGGCTAATTCACGGAGGCACGACATGACGATTAACTTCAGGGCGCCCGAGGTTACGGAGCTCAAACCGCGGATCACCGTGCTCGGTGTGGGCGGTGCCGGCGGCAACGCCGTCAACAACATGATCACCGCCAAGCTCGAAGGCGTCAGCTTCGTGGTGGCCAACACGGATGCGCAGGCGCTGCATCAGTCGAAGGCGAACCGCAAGATCCAGCTCGGCGCGAAGCTGACCGAGGGTCTGGGCGCGGGCGCGAAGCCCGAGGTCGGCCGCGGCGCTGCCGAGGAGTCGATCGAGGAGATCCTCGAGCACCTGTCCGGCTCGCACATGGTGTTCGTCACCGCGGGCATGGGTGGCGGTACGGGAACCGGTGCGGCGCCCGTGATCGCGCGCGCGGTGCGCGAGCTCGGCGTCCTGACCGTCGGCGTCGTGACCAAGCCCTTCCACTTCGAAGGCGACAAACGGATGAAGGCGGCGGACCGCGGCATCGAGGAGCTGCAGAACTTCGTCGATACGCTGATCGTGATCCCGAACCAGAACCTGTTCCGGGTCGCCAACGAGCGTACGACGTTCGCGCAAGCGCTCTCGATGGCGGACGAGGTGCTGCACTCGGGCGTGCGCGGCATCACCGACCTGATCGTCATGCCGGGTCTCATCAACCGCGACTTCGCCGACATCCGCACCGTGATGTCGGAGATGGGCAAGGCGATGATGGGAACGGGCGAGATGGAGGGCGAGGGCCGTGCCCTGAGGGCTGCCGAGGCCGCGATCTCCAATCCGCTGCTCGACGACGTCTCGATGAAGGGCGCGCGCGCCGTGCTCGTCAACGTCACCGGAGGAATGGACCTGAGCCTGTTCGAGGTCGACGAGGCGGTGAATCGCATCCGCGCCGAGGTCGATTGCGACGCCAATATCCTGTTCGGAAGCGCGCTGCTCGAGAACATGGAAGGTAAAGTGCGCGTCTCCGTCGTCGCGACCGGCATCGATGCGGAATCCTGCACCGGCTATGTTGCCGAGAACGTGCAGCGCCTGCATGTGCCACGCCGCCGGAACATTGAGTCCGATGCGCCGGCCGCTGTGGCCACGACAATCTCGCCGCGGATGAGCCATGACACTCCCGCCACGCGGATGGTCGACAATCACAATCTCGCGGTGCAGCTGGATACGCTCCAGATGATG
>Ga0184629_10000429_pt1 | contig 18707 bp, 16 predicted proteins | sample PLM4_32_b1_FD_133158 | JGI IMG/M metagenome (GOLD analysis project Ga0184629, IMG submission 133158) | Groundwater sediment microbial communities from an aquifer in East River, Colorado, USA - PLM4_32_b1 | ecosystem: Environmental > Terrestrial > Soil > Riparian zone | place: USA: East River... | reverse complement strand
GGGCATCCAGTTAAGGGAGGAAAAAAGGGTCATAACCGCGAGTTTCTTATCAATGTTGCTCTTGAACTCTCCAGTTCGAACACCTTCTTCGAAAATGGTTTTAAAGCGGTTGATGTAGTTAATCCTTAGCAGCAAGAAATCGCGAAGGTATGGTTCACTGAGGTGGCGGTGTTCGTTCATGAAGACGGCAGATGCTGTAAGATCCTTCGCCATCACTTGTATATGGCCTATAATACCGTTGCGTAACTTTTCGCTGGCGGAAACCTTTTGCTTTTCAACTTCTTCCAAGGATTTCCTGAACTCGGCAGCCATGTCGAAACAAAGGCTTCGAAGAATTTCCTCTTTTGATTTGATGTGCGAATAAAGACTGGCAGCCTCAATGCCCAACAACTGTGCAAGGTCGCGCATGGATGCGGCCGCATATCCTTTGTCCTTGAACAGTTCTGCTGCTTTCCGGATAACTTGTTCCTTTCTTGATAAATTTCCTATGGCGTCTGACATACTCATTAAATAGTTAAAGTTAAAAATTAATCCGTTAATGAGCCTTAAAATTTTAAAGGATGGCTCGCGCTGCCTCAAATCAAAATTGCCGAATCCACCGCTGCAGGAGATAGGATTCCTTTTTCATCCGAAAAATCGCAAACAAGTGTTAGGAAAGTAAAAGCCCCTGGGTGCTACTTACCCAGGGGATTGCATGTGATGTTGTATGGTAGGTGGATTAAAAAATCACGCCGAAGCTGAAGGCATTCAGCTTGGGGCCTTTGCCTGACACGAACAGCTCATTCAGGTCATAATTGAAAAACAAATCCGTAGAGCGATAACCAAGCTGAAGCCGTACCCCGTACCTGAAATTGTTTAGGTAAAAGCTATCGTGCTCTTTATCTTTTTCTTTACCATTACCGTCATCATAAACGAGTTTTGAATGGCTTTCAATTCTATATCCAATATAGGGTCCCGCCCCGATGCGGAATGAATTTCCATAACCCTCCCAGATCCTGGCTTTTCGGCTATTGTCGCCTAAATCTATTACGGGTATCACTGAGGCCGCGATATACGTTGCTTCCAATTTACTTTTCTCGAAACTGACAGTCCCGGTCCGGGGGTCCTCTACAAAAGTGGTTCCGTTGTCATCTTTTTGAATCAGGATGTTATCCTTTTGGAACTTAAAATTATACCAATTCACCCCCAGGCCCCATTCGAGAAAGAATTTTTTTCCCAACCGAGTACGCTGGATGGAAGACAGCCCAACATACCAGGAACCCCATGGTCTTACCTCATAATTACCATCCGGAAATTTTCCATCGCTGAGGTAGTTGTTCATTCCCAGGTCAAAGTTAAAAGACTGCCATGTACGACCCCAACGATTGCCGTGCATGTGATGCATATTCCAGTCATAGTGGTCATCATCGTCACCATAGTCATTATCATCATCATCGTCGTCATCATCGCTGCTATGTAGGTTCCAGTCTTCGCTTTTTTCTTCCGCAGCCACTACTTCTATGGTAGCGTCTGTAGAATCATGTTTCGGTAACGCTGACGTATCATTCGCTTCCAGCTTCGTTAGGATGTCCTGAAAGAGTTCCTGAAAATTGTAGTGTTTAAGCGTTTCCAGATCGCTTCGGTCCTTGATGGTGAAGATTACTTTACTGGTCTTCGCTAATTCTACAATGACAGTATCATTTTTTTGCTGAGCATTCATTACTGTTATGCTGGCGCCTAGTAATACAGTTAAAAATAGTTTCTTAATCATACACATTTACTTGTTTTGTCCACGTTGCTTTTCATTCTTAAAATTCAGCGCTAGAATTTCATTTTTTTTCTGTCTCAGCTCACCGAATGGATCCTGGTTATTTTTCAGGTCGTTGGCTTTCTTTAACAGCTTTTTCAACGTAGATGGCTTCTTCTCATCAGAAGTTGCTTGGGCTAAAGCTTTTTTATCTAAATATTCATTTACTTCGTTGGCAGTGAACACCAGGGTAATATTTTCCGTTGCCTGGGCAGGGGTAAATTGAGCTTCTGCTATAGCTGTTTCAACGGATTCCGTTACCGGAACAACTTTATTGATTTCTTCAGCTATTGGGAGTGCTTCAGCGAGTTCCGGGTTTGTTTTCTGTGCGATTGTTACTTCCGGTAATTGCTCCTCTTTAAGGGTGGTTCTTTTAACTGTTCTTTTTTTCGAAGAAGGTTTTTCTAGTTTTGCGATGAGCTCGTTTTGAACATTAACTTCTGTTAGTGCTTTCTGGTCTTGTTTATGCTGCGGCACAGTAATATCGCCCGGCTGTTCCTTTGATGTTTCTGTTAAAATATTTTGCTGCGTTCCTATGGTATCGTTCTTGGGCCATAGCAGGTAGGTAGCGATGGCCAGTAATAAAAGCGAGGCGGCAATTTTCAACCACAGTCCGTTATCGTTTTTTTTAGGCTGGGCTGCGGCAATTTTTTCCCATGCTGGTGCCGGAGCAGGCTTTTGATATCCTTTCAGTTTTTCGCGAAAGAGTTTGTCAGGTTGTTGATTCATCGCTACTGATTTTTTTGTTGGCCATCCAATCGTGTTCTACTAATACCTTTTGGAGATACGTACGCGCACGACTGAGTTGTGACTTTGACGTATTCTCGCTAATGCCGAGCTGTTCTGCAATTTCTTTATGAGAGTAACCATCAATAGCATAGAGGTTAAAGACAATCCGGTAACCGGTTGGCAATTCCTGGATCATCTTTAGTAAGTCTTCAGCTTCGAGGTGGTCGCTCAGGGCACTATAGTCTGGTTCACGGTCCGCTTGCTCGAGTGGCGTTTCCAGGTACATAGAGCGGTTTCTGCGCAAGTAGGTGAGGGCTTCATTCACTACAATTCTCCTGATCCATCCTTCAAAGCTTCCATCGCTTCTAAATTGTTGGATCTTATCAAAAACCTTCGTGAAGGCAGTGACAAGGATATCTTCGGCCTCCATGGAGTCCTTTACATACCGGTAGCACAAACCATACATTTTTGACGAATAGGAGTCATAAAGAAGCTTCTGGGCGCTGGGATCGCGCCGGAGGCATCCTTTGATCAGTTCATCTTCTTTTGCCCGGTAAATTTCTAAATGCATTTAATGGGTTTCGAGGGTAAGATGCCGGTTTAACGTACAGGGTTGCTTGCGAGTTGAATTTTTATTTCCCGAGCCCGGCGGATTTAATATGCAGCCTCATAATCGATGGTAATAGCGAGCCATGAATACTTTTTGGCCTGCACAACTACACAACCAATGCAGCCGTTTTGATCGATGACATTGGCAAATAATCCACTTGGCTCAAGGGTAAAAACAGAGTATTCTCCCGGATATAGTTTGATTTTGAATGAGCCATCCATACTACTCCAGGCTTTCGCAACTAGTTCAGTTTTTATTTCATAGAAGAATTGATCTTTCTGATGAACATCTTTCAGATTTGTCGCTTTATAAATATGTATTTCGCGGGCGATGCCTTGGTTTGGCGGAATCGATTTTCCGGGGCCAGGCATTTGATTGCCGCTAATCCAAAATACCTGTCCTTTAATTCCTTCTTTGGGAGCCTTCGTAAATTGGGCGATGCTAAAAAAAGCCAATAGCAAGAGAAGCTTTTTCATGGCGTAAAAGTACAACTTCTCCTGGTATGTAAGGATAAAAATTTTAAAGTACCAGGCTAACCAGGTAGGCCAGGACAAAGAGTAAAAAAAGGAACATATCGATTGGGGTTAGTCTCTTTTAATAATAGTAGGATTTCCTCGATAATCAATGTCGCTGGCGAGTCCTTCATCCATTTCAAGGCTGTTGCTAACGTTCACTTTCGCAGAAGATGCTCCGTTCACTTCAACATTGGCATCTTGAACTTCCAGGTTATAAGCGCGTAATTTTGAAGCGAACTGAATATCCGCATCGAGGTTCGTGACCTGGCCAGAAAGTTCAGCTTCAGATTTTCCGGTCAAATTAATAACAAGATCTCTGCCGTGTATTTCACCCCGTAATTTGACAGGCCCGCGGATATCAATATCCATGTCATCGGAGGTAAAGTTCTCAAACTGGATTTTCCCATAACCTTCTGCCTCAATTTTTTCCATTGAAGGCATCGTGATATTGATCCGGATCTCATCTACATTAATGACATCTGTATCCCAGTTGAATTTTTTCTTTGACCCCTCGTAATCGATCACCAAGGTCTGCCCTGATCGGAAAATTTTGTATTTGCTTTTTTCACTTTCCGGACCGATGAGTTCTACAGCATAGTCATCACCATGGGTGATACGAACATCAAATATTCCTCGTATGTCCAACTCGTCAAAATCGTTCAGCCCAAGCTCGTCTCCCACATTGTTTTCCTCTTCTTCAGATTTTGGACAAGAAATACACGTCAGTCCTTTCTCTGTCATTTCCCAGGTATAGCCATCCATATCCTCATAGTCCACATATTGTGAAATAAACCGGCTTGTCGATTCGTCCATAACAAAAGGATAGTGGTAAGGAATATAAAGTGTCATATCCAATCGTTGGGCGCGGAAGATGGCGTCCTTTTTAAACTGGATATTTGAATCGAACGTGATAACAGAGTCCTTAGCATCAACATAATAGTCCACCATGCGGGCATTTTCAATGGCTTTCTGTTTTGTAATACCACGAGCCTTAAAGGTTTGTACAAGTTTCAAATCCTTGCCTTCATATCCCTTTAATGTAAGCGATATTTCATGGTAGTCATCCATCCCTACTTCATGAATGTTGAAAATTGCCTTTTTACCGGTGAGTTTATAGGTATCTTCAATCTTGTACTCTCCATCTTCTTTAAAGGAATAGACAATTTTTGGGATACTGACGCTCAACATCGCGACGCTGACAAAGAACATTACAAACATGGCCCATCCTACCGTTGATCCAAATACGTATTTCTTAGCAATAATCGAGGCACCAAGCAGGGTAATGAGTATGGAAGGGATGATTGCGGCAATAAAAGCTGCCAGCACCATCCAGCCTGAAAAGCTGTTTGTGAAAACCTCTAAGGGCATGCTGATTTCATTGTAATTCAAGGTGGGCCAGGTAAAGGCTGAAGCGGAGAAAAGCCCGATCAAAACGCCGGCCGTAATTACCGCAGAGAGCATTAAACTTACGCCCAGAAGAATAACAATAATACCAATGGCCACACGGAAGATCTCTAACAAGGGAACAAGTATTTTGCCCAAGACACTGAGCAAAAGACCAATTAAGCGGAAAGGGAAGAGGAGAATTTTAGTAGCGGTACTCTCTTCTTTTTCTGAATCTACATTAAGATTTTTTTTTATGTTAGATTCTATGTTGGAAAGTGTGACCGGTTCACCCTGCATTTCCATTCTGTCTGTAATACTTTTTGCTTCAGGCACAGCAATCCAAAGGACAATGTAAACGATAAAGCCTACACCGAAGAAAATCGTGAAAATGATAAACAGTAGCCTCACCGCAATGATATCAATTCCGAAATAGGCAGCTATCCCTCCCGATACACCACCAATTACTTTTCGCTCACCATCGCGGAACATTTTCTTGCCAACCTCTGGTTCTTCCAGGTCGAACGAACCCGGTACGACAATCCACATCACGATATAAATAAGCAGTGTAAGGCCATAAGCAAAAGCAAGCAAGGCAAACAACAATCGTATCCAAACCGGATCTACTTTGAAATAATTTCCTATTCCTGAACATACACCTCCCAATATTTTGCGTTTTTGATCACGCATCAATTGTTGAGGGCGTGTATAAGCTTTGCTACCCTGGTTGGAAGAAGAGGAATTAGCTTGTTCATTTTCTGCTTTCGATGCGTTCTGTTGATTAGAAGCCCCACCGGACGCGAACTCTTGTTCTTCAGCGGCCTTGAAATCGCTCACACTACCCATCGTGGTAATGAGTCCGTTTACATCTTCAGCCGTAATAACCTGCTTGCCTTCGTTTAGTTTTGATAAAAAGATTTCTGCAACGCGGCTTTCAATATCAGCCAGGATTTCGCTGCTGTCTTCGAAGGATGCAAAATATTTGTTTATCGAGTCAAGGTACTTTCGCAGGTTCTCATAACCATCCTCTTCAATATGAAAGATGATACCGCTGATGTTGATGCTTATATTTTTTTTCATAACTGTGTTAAGTCGGGTGGATTAAGCGTTGGATTTGGAGGTAATCATTTGAGTAGAATGGACGAGTTCGTCCCACGTTTCAGTAAGACTGCCCAAAAATTTACTGCCTTTATCGGTAAGTTTATAATACTTTCTAGGGGGGCCCGATTTTGACTCCACCCATTTATATTCCAGAAATCCAGCATTTTTCAAGCGGGTTAGCAAGGGATAAAGTGTACCCTCCACCACAATGATTTTAGCTGATGTCAGTTCATCCAGCATATCGGAGGCATAAACTTCGCCCCGTGAAATTATGTGGAGTATGCAGTATTCCAATATTCCCTTCCTCATCTGTACTTGCGTGTTTTCAAGGTTCATACGTCCATTTTTAATCAATCCTAAGGCTATATACGCAAAAGTACTATGTATAGCCAAGTACTGTACGGAAATTTTTAAACTTTTTCATTTTTCCTAAAAAAAGGGGTATTAATCGTTTTTGCTTACTTTTGACCCTGGCTTTGTATCTACCGGATGAGTGCAGTTAGATTTCGAATGAGAATATTGTTCTATTGTTCAATTTTCACCTTTACTTATTGCGTCGAGTCCCTTGCCCAGGTGGGCAATGAGTGGATTAATTTTAGCCAGCCGTACTTTAAAATTCCTGTTGCCCGGGAAGGGATTTACAAACTTAGCTTTACTGATCTCCAGGCTGCAGGCTTCCCGCTTAGTTCCATAGATCCTGCTACAATCCAGCTTTTTCACCGCGGCGCAGAACAGGCCATTTATATTGAAGGCGAAGGCGATGCACAATTCAACCCGACCGATTTCATCGAATTCTACGGACGCAAAAACGATGGCACTATGGATGCGGAGCTCTATAAGCCCATGTCATCGCAACCACACAGCCTCTATAACCTCTTTAGTGATACAACAAGTTATTTTTTAACGGTAGGTTCTCTTCCAGGGAAGCGCATCGCTTCTTTCTATGAAGATAACACGGGTGGCATTTCAGTTGAACCGAATCACGTTGATGAAAAACTCTTACTCCTAACATCTCAATATGGCATCGGTATAGACTATGGTGAAGTTCAAAACACAGCCTTTGAGTTGGGGGAAGGATGGACCGGCAATCAGATAGTTCAAAATCAATTTATAGATTATACATTCACCAATGTCGTGTTGGGCGTAACTTCAAGTGGGGTTCCTGAGCTCGAAGTATTATTAGTCGGGCGAGGGCCAATGCTACATCTGGCTGAAATTTATGTTGGCACGGGTCAACGGTTAGTTGGTTCCATTAATTTTCAAGGATACGAAGCATTTAAATCTTCACACGCTATTGACTGGACAGATGTAGCTGCTGATGGAACGCTTATCGTCCGGGTTAGAGTGGTTGGAGTTGGTAGTCAGCCAGACAGGGTGAGCGCATCCTACATCAAACTAAAGTATCCTCAACGGCTTGACGTTGCCGGTGCTTCTGAAAAAACGTTTATCCTGCCGGTCAATCCTGCCGGTAAGTCTTATATTGAATTGGAAAATCCTTCGCCAGGACTTCGTTTATTTGATGTCACCGATCCTGCTAATCTAATCCGGATTGGAACAACAGCAAATTCAACGTTAAATGCCATGGTGCCCTCCACGGACACGCAGAGAAAGATATATACATCAAACACCACGATAACACCCGCGATCAAAGCAATAAGCTTTAGACAAATTACGCCAAGCCAACATAACTACATCGTCATTAGCAATCCTCTCTTGCGCAAACCTGCGTTGGGCTATAGTGATCCTGTAAAGGACTACGCAGCGTACAGGGCATCTGTGGAAGGCGGCGGTTACGATACATTGGTGGTCAATGTTCAACAACTCTATGATCAGTTTAATTACGGAGAATCTTCGCCCCTGGCCATTTTTCATTTCATGAAATTTCTCACCAATGTTAAACTGCCAAAATATTTATTGTTAATAGGGAAGGGGTTGGATGTTTACTATCAATACTATCGCAATCCGGCAGCCTTTCCAACTTTTAAAGATTTTGTGCCTTCGGCAGGATTCCCCGGCGCTGATATGGCCTACACAACGGGATTAGCGGGAACATCGTATGAACCTGCGGTGCCAACGGGACGGATTCCAGCCTTAAAATCAGAAGACGTTGCAAATTATCTCAACAAAGTAAAAGAGATGGAAGCACTTCCTTTTAATAGTCTGTGGCGAAAGAATGTTTTACATCTAAGCGGAGGTATAGCGGAGGGAGAACCTCAATTATTTAAATCATACATGCAGGATTTCCAGGCTGTGGCCGAGGATTATTATTTAGGTGGTAAGGTTTCCGCCGTGGCAAAGCATTCGAAGGAAATTCAACAGATTAACGTTGCTGAACAGGTCAATAGCGGCTTGAACCTGGTTACATTTTTTGGCCATTCTTCTGCCAGTACACTAGATTTTGAGGTTGGTTACGTGACAGACCCTTTACAGGGGTACAATAACAAAGGCAAGTATCCGATACTACTAATGAATGGCTGCAATGCCGGATCCTTTTTTTTAACCTACGTCCTGTTTGGGGAGGATTGGCTGCTGGCAAAGGATAGAGGTGCAACAGCTTTTATAGCGCATAGCGCCTACGGATTTACCGGGTTGCTCAAAAAATATACAGATACATTTTACGCGGTAGGCTATCAGGACTCCACGTTTATTACAAAAGGTATCGGAGACATCCAAAAAGAAACAGCCAGGCGGTACATGGAGTCAGCCGGGAATTCGCCCGCTAACACGACGCAGGTTCAACAGATGGTTTTGATCGGTGATCCTGCTGTACGATTATTTGGTGCACCTAAAGCTGATCTTGAAATTAATGACAATAATGTAACCATCGAGTCTTTTGACGGCCAACCGGTAACAGCATTAACGGATTCATTTGCCGTGAACATGGTCATTCGGAATTTCGGTCAGGCAAAGAAAGACACGATCCGTATTGAAATTTTACGAACGCTCAACGACAATTCAACCCTTGTATATGATTCGCTTTATCCATCCGTAAAATATAGCGACACATTAACCTTTGTGATCCGGAAGGATAGAGAAAGTGGATTTGGAAATAATTCCTTCCGCGTTACACTTGATCCCGACAATGTGTTACCCGAATTAAGTAAAGAAAACAATGTGGCTACAAAGACGCTGTTCATTCCGTTGAATGGCACTAAAAACCTTTTCCCGAATAATTTTGGCATCGTTAATTTGCAACAAGTAAATCTGTCTTTTCAAACCACTGATCTGCTTTCGGGGGAGCGGGAATTTTTAGTGGAATTAGATACCGTAAATACGTTTGACAGCCCGTTCAAGAAACAAGTTTCCGTAAACGGTAAAGTACTTGCCCGGCAAGCCTTTTCCCTTCTATCGTCCGATACACTAGCCTATTACTGGCGTACTAAACTTGCCATTCCTCAACCTGGCGAAAGTTCGGAATGGGTACAAAGTTCTTTCACCTATATTAAGGATGGTTCAGAAGGTTGGGCACAGGTACATTTTCCTCAATACCTGGAAAATCAAACGGAAGGGCTGGTCAAAGATGCTGCTTTAAGGAGATTAAAATTCGCTGAATCGGTAACTTCTGTTTCTGTCAAAACATTTGGAAGCAATCATCCGGCTGACCGTACAGCGGTAAGCATTAAGATTGCGAATGCTGAATACAATCTTTTTGGTCCGGGATATGATTGCCGCGATAATTCGCTCAACCTGGTTGCCTTTGACAGAAAATCTACTGTTCCCTATCTCGGTGTTAAATTTGAATGGTACAACCGCGCCGCCAGGACGTGTGGCCGGAAACCTTGGGTGATTAACAATTATGTGCCTTCTCAGATGGTTACCGGCAATAATGATGACCTTATCCAGTATGTCGATAATATTCAGTTAGGGGATTCAGTTCTTCTCTACAGCATTGGCGATGCAACGTTCAGTGCATGGCCTGCCGCCGCAAAAATTAAGTTGGGTGAGTTGGGAATTTCGGTATCACAAATTGATGCTTTACAGGATGGTGAGCCAGTGATTATTTTCGGGCGCAAAGGAATAGCACCTGGAACGGCAACGATTTTCAGGACCACCGGATCACCGAAAGACCTTCAGGAGTAGAACATGAGTGGAACGGTTACAGGCGGATATACTGCGGGGAGCATGAATTCCGGACTAATTGGCCCGGCGGTTCAATGGGACTCGCTCCTTACTCGTCCTACAGAAATTGAACCAGTGGATCAGGTAAGTTTTGATGTCCTGGGAATAAAGTTAAATGGCGATGAGCAAATAATTCTTGACGATGTAACAGGCGATCAGGACTTAAGTTCAATCAGCGCGAATGAATTTCCTTATCTAAGGATTGCTTTCAACACTGGTGACGATATTAATCTTACTTCAGCGCAACTCAATAAATGGCTTGTGATTTTCACGCCTGTACCAGAGGGGCTGCTGGTTTATAATGGAAATCACGAACAAGAATTAATCAATGAAGGAGAGTATTGGCAAGGACGATATGGTTTTGTCAATATCAGCGATAAGACATTTACGGATTCTCTCACCGTTCGTTATGAAGTGTTCAATCAGGCATCCCGTACTTCGCAATTGGAACTTGTAAAAATAAAAGCACCTGTGCCGGGAGATACCACAGACTTTTCGATTCAGGTCAATTCCACTAACAAAGGAGGTTTGAATGACGTTGACGTTTTTGTCAATCCCAGAATTACACCAGAGCAATATTACGATAACAATATATTACAGTTGCGTGGCCATCTCAATGTCCAGATCGAAACGTTTAACCCTGTACTCGATGTAACCATTGATGGAAGGTATATTATGAACGGCGATTTTGTTTCACCAAATCCATTAATACGGGCAAAAATTTGGGATGAAAACAAATACATTTTAAAGACCGATACGGCGGGGATCAGAATTTTCCTTACCTACCCTTGCGATCAGGATGAGTGTGAACCCACACCCATCCTCTTAACCGATGGGGCGGTTAAATGGCAACCTGCAACCGACACATCGGCTTTTAAGATTGAATTCACGCCCAAAAATTTGGTGGATGGAGAATATAAACTTCGTATTGAAGCCGCCGATGCCCGCGGCAATCGCAGCGGTGTAGATCCATATGAAATATCATTCATCGTAAAGAATGAAACTACGGTGACTGTTTCAGATCCTTATCCGAATCCATTCAGTGCCGCAGTTTATTTTAAAATAGTCATCAGCGGGGACGTATTGCCGGATCAGATTGATTTACAGATGGTGCATGTAAACGGTCAACTGGTTAACGATTTTACAAGCCAGGATCTTCCTCCTTTTCATATTGGTACAAACGAACTGGTTTGGAATGGGACCGATCTCAATGGTAATGTCTTGCCCAACGGCGTTTACGTCTACAAACTCAACCTTATTATTAATGGAGAGCAAGTTAAGAAGATCGGGAAATTGGTGTTGGTCCAGTAGACGATGAATTCAAAACAGGGACTCAAACTCCATCGAGTCATAGAATCACTATTCATCAAGATTTTCTTTTGATGTAAGATTTTCCGGAATTAACTGGTGTTTTGAATTTCGAAATTCCTTTTTATGGGAATTCAGCGTATATGGTTGTGCTATTCACATCCACTTTAGCGATATGCTTTAGCTTGCTAAGGGGATCGATGGGAGTCCAGTATTTTACGTAATGGATCTCCACAGGCTGGCCGGGAAGTTCCGCTTGCAGCGCCGTAAACGTTAAACCATTTCTTAAGCCCTGATCAATGTAATACAAGCGATCATCCCCTTTCAATCTAAAAACAAAACCATTCTCACCAGCTTCATAAACCTCTTCAATGGTGCCGTAAGTTATTAAAGTGTTCTCCGGAGAGGCAATTGGAACGGGCCTGAATACAAGCGCCAGCGTGATCAATAGCACAAAAAATATACTCGCAATGACAATCTTTTTTTGTACCATAACAGACAATAGATTAAAGCTGCGCAAAAGTAGCAAATCAAAAATCATCTACCGCACAGGAGTTGGACATAATTCATTACTAACTTCCGTTAGTAAGAAAAAAAATATTTTTGAAGTCTTTTAACAAAAGATTGTCTTTTACCAAACTTTATCGTTTAATTTTGCATTTATAAGTTCTAACTAAAATAAAACTGAATGACTTTTAGCTAACGTTCAACTTAAACACTAAGAAAGAAATTGAAAACATTGATCACCATCATAACAGCAGCTATTGCTGCTTATCACTCCAGAAGAACTGTCCAGTTCTTAACGCTTGCCTGTACGGTGACCAGGCGGCCCCGACCGACGCGCTTCGTGCGTATCTGATACCTTCATCACAAACTTTTTGCAAAAAGACGTGGTGTCCAGGGCATTGCGCTTTTTTGTGCTTTATCACGGGTGTTTTTAATTTAAATTAATTCCGAAAACATTGGAGAATCATCAACTAATTGTCAGGCTTGCAACGCCTGACGATAAACATTACGCTGAAACCATCACGCACGAGATGGAAGAATCGGCCAAAGCACGGGGCACCGGTATTGCCAAGCGCTCTGCGGAATACATCATCAAGAAGATGGACGAGGGCAAAGCTGTAATTGCCGTTACCCAGGAGGGTAGCTGGGTGGGCTTTTGTTATATTGAAGCGTGGGAACACGGCAAGTATGTAGCGAATTCAGGCTTGATTGTAGCGCCTGCTTTCAGAAAAACAGGCGTGGCGACACAGATCAAGCGCACAGTCTTTAATCTTTCCAGGGAAAAATATCCAACCTCTAAAATTTTTGGATTGACAACAGGGTTAGCGGTGATGAAGATTAACTCCGATCTGGGGTATGAACCTGTTACCTATTCGGAACTGACGAACGATGAAGAGTTTTGGAAAGGCTGCAAGAGCTGCGTTAACTATGAGATCCTGGTGAGCAAGGAACGGAAGAACTGCATGTGCACAGCCATGCTCTTCGATCCGGCAGAAGCAGAAGCAAAAATCAAAGCTGCAGCAGAGGCTAAAGCAGCCAAAGCCCTGGAGCAGGCTCCAACAGAGACATTGGTTACCTCCGATGGTGATCTGGTCCAACACCGACACCGTGAATTCAAAGGCAACTTAAAGCTCTTTGAACGATGGGTTCGTTTCAAGCAATTTGTGTTGCTGAAATCCTTCCGCAAGAAGGATGAAGGAAATGGTGATCCAACCGATAAGAAGAGATCATTGTTAAACATATTTTTTTGGTAAACGCCTTACCCCCGTCTGCACGAAGTCACGCCTGCCTACCGGAAGCGAGCTGGGGTTGAGGCTTAAAAAACATTCATGAAAAAGAAAATAGTATTAGCCTTTAGCGGGGGACTAGACACTTCATACTGTGTGAAGTATTTGGGAGAAGAAAAGGGATATGAAGTCCACACCATTACGGTAAACACGGGTGGTTTTGATGAAAAGGAAATTAAGGAAATTGAAACACGTGCAAGAAACCTCGGGGTTGCATCGCACAAGACCGTTGACGAAACAAAAAATTATTACGATAAGGTAATTCGTTTTTTGATCTATGGAAACGTATTGAAGAATAGTACCTACCCGTTGAGTGTGAGTGCCGAACGTATGTCACAGGCACTCGCTGTAGCAAACTATGCAAAAGAATTAAAAGCAGATGGAGTAGCACACGGTAGTACAGGTGCCGGAAATGATCAGGTGCGTTTTGATATGATCCTGAATATTCTTGTTCCAGGTATTGAGATCATCACCCCTATTCGTGAGCTACAATTATCGCGTGAACAGGAGATTAGCTTCCTCAAGTCAAAAGGCGTACAGATGAACTTCGACAAAGCGATGTATTCTGTTAACAAAGGTATCTGGGGCACCTCGGTTGGTGGAAAAGAAACACTGAAATCATTGGGTATGTTGCCTGAAGAAGCATGGCCTACACAGGTCACCAAGCAAGGCACTGAAACGGTAAGGCTGGCATTTATAAAAGGAGAGTTAAATAAAGTAAACGATAAAACATTTGCACACCCTACAGAAGCTATTCAACACCTTCAACGGCTTGCAGGACCTTACGGCATTGGACGGGAAGTTCATGTTGGGGACACCATTATCGGCATTAAGGGACGCGTAGGATTTGAAGCTGCTGCTCCCATGCTCATCCTGAAGGGGCATCATGCATTGGAAAAACATGTTCTCACCAAATGGCAGTTAAGCTGGAAAGAGCAACTTGCCCAGTTCTATGGCAATTGGTTACACGAAGGGCAGTACCTCGATCCGGTCATGCGCGACATAGAGGCTTTCCTCTCGAATTCACAGCAAAATGTGACCGGTGAGGTCCACATACAACTTTATCCTTACCGGTTCCAGGTCATAGGCATTGAGTCGCCTTATGACCTGATGTCATCCAGGTTTGGAAAGTACGGTGAGATGAACCTCGGCTGGACCGGTGAAGATGTAAAAGGGTTTACCAGGATTTTTGGGAATCAGACGGCGATCTATCATCAGGTAAAAGAAGAAGTCGATGGCAAATAAGATCAACGTCGGCATCATAGGAGGGGCTGGGTATACAGGCGGTGAAACGATTCGTTTATTGCTGAACCATCCTGATGCCGAGCTTGCTTTTATTCACAGCCGAAGCAATGCAGGTAATCCCTTACATTCAGTGCATCCCGATTTGCTGGGTGAGACCGATTTAAGATTCACAGACAAGCTTCAACCGGTAAATGTGCTATTCCTTTGTCTGGGTCATGGCGAGAGCAAGAAATTTCTTGAGGAAAACCCGCTTGATAAAAAAGTGAAAGTGATTGACTTCAGCCAGGATTTCAGGTTGGGAGAATCCGTGGCAGGAAGATCATTTGTATATGGACTTCCTGAACTGAATAAAAGTGAAATTCAAAAAGCAAACAACATTGCTAACCCGGGTTGTTTTGCCACAGCCCTTCAACTCGGAATTTTACCAATGGCAAAAGCAGGACTGTTGCAGGAGGTATTTTCAACAGGGATAACAGGCTCTACGGGCGCCGGACAAAAACTTCAGGACACAACACACTTCACCTGGCGGGCTAATAACATCTCGGCATATAAGACACTCACGCATCAACATCTCAAAGAAATCAATCGCTCCATAAAACAACTGCAACCTGGATTTTCGGAAGACATCAACTTTATTCCCTGGCGTGGTGATTTTACGCGCGGTATTTTTGTGAGTTCCTGCATGACGAGTGATAAATCAACGGATGAACTGATGCAGCTTTATTCAGATTTCTATGCCGGTCATCCATTCACGATCGTATCAGCGGCTACTACAGATCTTAAACAAGTCGTCAACACAAATAAGTGTTTGATCGGCCTGGAGAAGGAAGGCAACAAATTGGTTGTTCATTCAGCGATTGATAATTTGTTAAAAGGTGCTTCCGGCCAGGCAATACAGAACATGAACCTGATTTTTGGTTTTGAAGAAACCACAGGACTTAAACTTAAATCAGTTGTTTATTAATCTTACTCTAAACGATCAAGAAGATAAGGGGCTCTAAAGTCCTTTTCTCTGGAGGAGGCTTTAGTATGCCACAGGCAGGGTTGAGCCACAATTTTTATGAACGATGAAACTATTTGACGTATACCCGTTATTTAATATAACTCCTGTAAGAGCTCAGGGCTCATGGCTTTGGGATGATAAAGGAGAAAAATATCTTGATCTATATGGGGGTCATGCGGTCATCTCCATTGGACATTCACATCCGCACTATATAAAGGCGCTTACAGATCAACTCAGTAAGATTGCTTTTTACTCTAACAGCGTTCAAAATCCCTTGCAACAAACGCTTGCCGAAAAACTGGGGAAACTTTCTGGCTATCCGGACTATCAATTGTTCTTATGTAATTCCGGAGCAGAGGCCAATGAAAATGCATTAAAGCTTGCATCATTTGTTACAGGGCGAAAAAAAATAATTGCTTTCAAAAAAGCATTTCATGGGCGTACATCGGGGGCTGTAGCAGCCACCGATAATCCAAAGATTGTAGCCCCATTTAATGCTGGCCATGAAGTTGAATTCTTGCCGATGAATGATACATCAGCGCTGACCCAGGCCCTCAACCAGGATGTAGCCGCTGTCATTATTGAAGGTATTCAAGGGGTTGGAGGTATTCAGCTTCCCGATGATTCATTTCTAAAAATTCTTGATAAGAAATGTCGCGAGAACAATACCCTTTTAATTTTAGATGAAATTCAATCCGGTTATGGGCGTACAGGAAAATTCTTTGCGCATCAATATGCCGGTATCCGGCCTCATCTCATTACCATGGCTAAAGGGATGGGTAATGGCTTCCCAGTAGGAGGAGTGTTGATTCAAGGCGATATCAAACCCTGGAGTGGAATGCTGGGTACAACCTTTGGCGGGAATTACCTGGCAAGCGCTGCTTCCATCGCTGTATTGGATGTGATGGAAAAGGAAAGTCTGTTAGCAAACGCTACAGCCATGGGTTCTTACCTCCTGGAAGCACTGGGAAGAATAGAAAAAATCAAAAATGTACGGGGAAGAGGATTGATGATCGGATTTGATCTGCCGGAAGAGAAAAGTAAAGTGCGTAATAATTTATTATTCAATTATCATATTTTTACCGGGGAGGCTAAACCCAATACAATACGATTACTGCCCTCATTAGCGGTGAATAGGAGTGAAATTGATATTTTCCTGACGGCACTGAAAGAAGAGTTGCAATGAAAAATTTTATTTCTGCAGGGGATGCTCCCGACATTAATGGCTTGGTACAAGAGGCGTTGGACTACAAGTTAAATCCATTTAAGGATAAAACGCTGGGGACGGGTAAACGCATAGGCTTGCTTTTTTTAAATCCAAGTATGCGTACCCGACTGAGTACACAAATAGCGGCGCAGAATTTAGGCATGGAAGCCGTTGTTTTTAATGTTGGCCAGGACGGTTGGGCGTTGGAGTTTGAAGATGAAGCGATCATGAGTGGTACTACCGTGGAGCACGTAAAAGATGCAGCGCCCATCTTGGGTAAATATTTTGATATTCTGGGGATACGGACATTTCCTTCGCTACAAAATAAGGTGGAGGACTATAATGAACTCTACATCCAGCAATTTATTAAATACGCCGGCATACCGGTTGTAAGTCTGGAGAGTGCAACCCTTCATCCTTTACAAAGTCTTACCGATATCATCACCATCCACGAAACGTTTAAAGAAAAAAGGAAACCAAAGATTGTGTTGACGTGGGCACCTCATGTAAAAGCCCTGCCACAGTGCGTGGCCAATAGTTTTTCCCAATGGATTAACGCCTGGGGAGAAGCTGATTTTGTAATCACACATCCGGAGGACTATGAATTGGATGAACGCTTTACAGATGGTGCTTTGATCACCCATAATCAATCCGAAGCATTGCAACATGCCGACTTTGTCTATATAAAAAATTGGAGCACGTACACAGACTATGGAAGGATTTATTGTAATGACCCTAAGTGGATGCTGACAAATGAAAAACTAAGCCTTACGAACAATGCCAGGGTAATGCATTGCCTTCCGGTGAGAAGAAATGTAGAGTTAAGCGATGAGATATTAGATGGACAAAACAGCATTGTAACACAACAGGCTTCAAACCGGGTGTGGGCTGCACAAGCCGTGCTGCGTGAAATACTTAAAAAATAAAAAAGTTCTTTCAAAGGATATCGTGGTATGAACAAGCTATTTATAATTAAGATCGGTGGCAATGTGCTGGATAACACGGTTGCACTTGATTTATTTTTGAAAGACTTTGCCTCTATCAAGGAACCAAAGATCCTCGTTCATGGTGGAGGAAAGATTGCCACCAACCTTGGTAATCAATTAGGCATTGAATCTAACTACATCAACGGCCGTCGAATTACCGATGGGCCTACACTCGATCTCGTTACCATGGTGTACGGAGGGTTGGTGAATAAACAGATGGTAGCGAAATTGCAACATCTTGGATGTAACGCCCTTGGTGTTACCGGAGCAGACGGCAATATGATTGAGGCAACAAGGCGTCCTGTCAAAGATATTGACTACGGTTTTGTCGGAGATATAAAGCCCGAGGGAGTAAATACCGCATTGCTTTACTTCTTATTGAAACAGAATACCATTCCGGTGTTTGCACCACTAACACATGCTGACGGAAAAATGTTGAATACAAATGCCGACACCATTGCTTCCGTGCTGGCAGTAGCATTAAGTAAACACTTTGATGTACGCTTGATTTTTTGTTTCGAAAGGAAAGGCGTATTACGCGATGTAAATAGTCTTGATTCCGTTATTCACCATCTTCCGAAGAAATTGTATGATGAACTTTTACCGCAGCAGGTTTTTGCAGACGGAATTTTACCTAAACTTGAAAATGCTTATGCTGCAATCTACGCTGGGGTGAAAGAGGTATTAATCGGTGAGGCAGGTGATCTGGTTAAAAATACCGGACAAGAAACTGCAGGAACATTAATAACTTTATAGTCATTGCGGGTGTATCACGGTGGGACACGGAAAAAATGTTTAATGACGTGTCCGTGTTTTGCTGGATTGTGTGTAGGACTGAACGTGTTTTTTTTAACCTGCCTACCGGCAGGCAGGCGCAAAGGAAATGTTAATACAGTGCTGGTTGAGCGTGTGGAGATGAGAG
>Ga0184629_10000427_pt1 | contig 18779 bp, 12 predicted proteins | sample PLM4_32_b1_FD_133158 | JGI IMG/M metagenome (GOLD analysis project Ga0184629, IMG submission 133158) | Groundwater sediment microbial communities from an aquifer in East River, Colorado, USA - PLM4_32_b1 | ecosystem: Environmental > Terrestrial > Soil > Riparian zone | place: USA: East River... | reverse complement strand
GTTTGTCTCGCGCGACGAGATGTCGGCCACGTGCGCGCGCCAGCGGGCAGGGCGGCCCGTTGCGCTCGAGTTGCTCTCGCTGCTCGTGCTCGAACTGTGGGGAAGGATCTTCCTGCGGGGCGAGGCACCGGACCAACTCGCCGACGCGCTCACCCGCTCGACCGCGGACGCGCGCCCCGCGTCCTGACGATGTCGCTCGTCGCCGATCTTCGCTCCATGCCCCGGCTGGTATGGGTGCTCTTCGCGGGCACCCTCGTGAACCGGTTCGGCAGTTTCGTCTTCGTCTTTCTCGCGCTCTATCTGAAAGGCAAGGGGTACTCGGCGCCGGAGATCGGGCTGGCCATGGGCGCCTACGGCGTGGGCGCCATCGGCGCGTCCCTGGTCGGCGGCTGGCTCGCGGACCGCTTCGGCCGGCGCAACAGCATCGTGCTCTCGATGGTGCTGTCCGCCATGGCGATGCTCGGGTTGTCGCAGGCGCAGGGGTACGGCGTGCTCCTTTTTCTCATCGGGCTGGCCGGATTCTGCGCCGAAATGTATCGCCCGGCGGCGACCGCGCTGATCGCCGACGTGACGACGCCCGCCCAGCGGGTCACGGCATTCTCCGTATATCGCCTGGCCATCAATCTGGGGTTCGCGGTCGGGCCGGCGGTCGGCGGATTGATCGCGCACCGGTCTTTCTTCCTCCTCTTCGTCGGCGACGCGATCACGTCGCTGGTCTACGCGGGCATCGCGCTGGCCATGATCCCGAACCGGGTGGTCGAGCACCACTCGCAAGGCGAGCGCAGGAGCGCGGTGCGCGCCATCGCGCACGACGCCAGCTTTCTCGCCTACCTTGGAGCCACCCTGATGGCGTCGATGGTCTTCATGCAGCACGTCTCCGGGTATCCGCTCCAGATGGATGCCTACGGCTACTCCAGCCGCGTGTACGGACTGCTGATATCGATCAACGGACTGCTGATCTGTCTGGTCGAGCTGCCGCTCACCACCTTCACGCGGCGCCGGCGTGCGCGAACCATGATGATGACCGGCATGATCGTCTTCGGGGCGGCATTCGTGGCGACGGGTTTCGTGAGCACGATTCCCTTGCTGGCCGCGGCGGTGGTGGTCTGGACCATCGGCGAGATGTTCTATTTCCCGGTGGCGGCGGCGCACATCGCGTCCGTGTCCCCACCGGACATGCGCGGGCGCTACCAGGGGGCGTGGGGGATCGCGTGGGGACTCGGCGCCGTCGTGGGCCCGGTGGTGGGGACGATGGTCTTCGCGTGGAACCCGCGCGCGCTCTGGCTCGCGTGCGGGGGGTGCGCGGTGGCCGGCTCTTTGTTGCTGATTCCGGGGACCCGTCGCCGCGAAAGGGATGCCGCCGCCGGGAGCGGCCCGGCGGCGGACTAGTCCGCCTCGCCCGCGATCGTCGCGACCACGCGCCGCGCCCCGCCGCAATCACGGTGCTCGCACAGGTAGATTCCCTGCCACGTGCCCAGGTTCAGACGGCCGTTGCTGATCGGCACGCTGACGCTGGTTCCGATCAGCGCCGCCTTGACGTGCGCGGGCATGTCGTCGGCGCCCTCGGCGGTGTGTTCGTAACGGGTGGGGTCTTCGGGAGCGAGCGCGTTGAAGCTTGCCTCCAGGTCGGAACGGACGCTCGGGTCCGCGTTCTCGTTGATGCACAGCGATGCCGAGGTGTGCTGAACGAAGAAATGCGCGACGCCGACCTTGATGCGCGCAAGATCCGGGAGCGCGCGCAGCAACTCGTCGGTCACCAGGTGAAAGCCGCGCGACCTGGGGGCGAGCGCGATCTGCTTCTGAACCCACACCATCGCGGGGAATCGTAGCACGCGGGTTGGCGCGGATCGCAATGCTATAATGACGCCATGGCGGACGCGCACGACCATCGATTCATCGCCCACCGGCGCGACGAATGGTATCCGGTGTGCCGGGGTGAGCGCCTGGGCGCGCGGCCGCTTGCGGCCATGCTCTTCGGCACACCCCTGGTCGTGTTTCGCGCGTCCGACGGGACGCCCGCCGCGCTGCTCGACCGGTGCCCGCACCGTAATGTTCCGCTCTCCCTCGGGAGCGTGCGCGGCGATCGCCTCAAGTGCATCTACCATGGCTGGGAGTTCGACCGGGAGGGACGCTGCCAGCTCGTCCCGGGGCTGGCGGGCGAGGCGCGTGAGCACGAACGAGGGGTGACCGCGTTTCCCGCGCGCGAGTCGCAGGGTTTCATCTGGGTGTACCCCGTGGCGGACACCGTTCCCGCGCGCGAGCCGTTTCGGTTTCCGTGTGTCGGCCAGCCCGGCTATACCAGCGCGCGCGAAGAGCTCGAGGTCCGGGCATCGCTGCACGCGACCGCGGAGAATGCGCTCGACGTCCCGCACACCGCCTTTCTGCACGGCGGTTGGTTTCGCTCGGAAGCCCGGGCGCGCCGCCAGGTCGAGGTGATCGTGCGCCGTTTCGCCGACCGGGTCGAGGCCGAGTACGTGGGCGAGTCGCGACCACCCGGGGTGGTCGCGAAGCTGCTCGCGCCGCGCGGCGGCGCCGTCGTTCACGTCGACCGTTTCATTCTGCCGTCGGTCGCCCAGGTCGAGTACCGGCTGGGTGACTCCCACCTCTGCATCAGCGCGGCGCTGACACCGGTCGAGGACTATCGAACCCGGCTGTTCGTGACCTTCAGCTTCCGGCTTCCGTTCCCCGGTTGGGCGGTGAAGCCGCTCCTGCGCCCGTTCGCGCTGCGGGTATTCCGCCAGGACGCGTGGATGCTCGCCCGCCAGACGGAGACGATCGAACGCTTCGGGGAGGAACGCTACAAGTTCACCGAGATCGACGTGCTGGGCAGCGAGATCTTCGACCTGCTGCGGCGCGGGCGGGCGCCCGACGGCGCCCCCGTCGTCGAGCGCCGCCTGACCATGGCGGTTTGATCCGTTCCGGCGCTCGCAACGATTTCCGGCCTTGACCGACCGGGGGCGGATGGAGTAAATTGGTTGTCACCTCCTTTTAACCGGGCCCTGTGAGGCCCCGAAAGGATCTCTTGATGAATGCCGCGATATCCCCGCGCGCGCGCGGGGCGATGATCGAGCGAAGTCGCCTTCCCGAAATGAATGTGGGGAGGCGTTTTTTTGCGCCCTGTCCAGGCGGGGTGTACCTATGAACGAGCGTCCCCGGGGCAAGATGATCCTCGCCGACGGTACCCGGTTCGATGGCCGGCTCACCGGCGCCGCCGCGGCCCACGACTTTGCCCCCGTCTGGGGAGAAGTCGTGTTCAATACCTCGATGACCGGTTACCAGGAGGTCATCACCGATCCCTCGTACGCGGGACAGATCGTCGTCATGACGTACCCGCAGATCGGAAACTACGGAGTTACGCGGGACGACAGCGAAAAGCTCCAGTGCGCCGCGCGCGCCCTGGTGGTGCGTGACCTCCAGGAATTCTTCTCGCCGGGCCCGGGGCGCACGAGCCTCGAGGGTTTCATGGTCGAGCAGAACCTTCCGGGACTGACCGGTATCGACACGCGCGCGGTGACGAAACACATCCGCGACAAGGGCTCCATCATCGCGGCGATCGGGGGCGACGGCGCGTCCGACGCCGACCTGCTCGCGATCGCGCGTTCGCACCGACTCGACCGCGAGGAGCGACTGGTCGAGCGCGTGTCCGGCACGCTCAACGCGGTGCACGAGGGCACGAACGGCCGCGCGGCGGTGATCGACCTCGGCGCTAAGAAGAGCATCATCGACAACGTGCGCCGCCTCGGCCTCACGACCCAGGTGTTCGACGCCGGCTTCCACGCCGACGAGGTCTTGCGGGGCGCCTTCGACTTCGTGGTCGTGTCGAACGGGCCCGGCGATCCGGCCGATATTCCCGGGGTGGTCGACGAAGTCAGGAATCTGGTCGGCCGCGTCCCGCTGCTCGGCATCTGCCTCGGCCACCAGCTCATCGCGCTGGCCCTCGGCGCCGCGACCTTCAAGCTCAAGTTCGGCCACCACGGCGCGAACCAGCCCGTAGTCGACCATCGCACCAACCGGACCTTCATCACCAGCCAGAACCACAACTACGCGGTGGGCGACGACATCGCGGATCGCGCGGGCGTCACCATCACCTACACCAACGCCGCCGACGGCACCGTGGAGGGCTTCGTCGACGACGTGCGCCGGATCGAGTGCGTCCAGTTCCACCCCGAGGCGTCGCCGGGACCACACGACTGCCGCTTCATCTTCGACCAGTTCCACCGGCGCGTGCAGGAATGGAACGCCGGCCCGGCGCGGGGGAGGGGTGAGTCGCATGCCGCGGCGTGACGACTTTCACTCGGTGATGGTGATCGGCAGCGGCCCGATCGTCATCGGCCAGGGCTGCGAGTTCGACTACTCGGGGACGCAGGCCGTTCGCGCCCTCAGGGAAGAGGGACTGCGCGTCGTCCTCGTCAACAGCAACCCGGCGACGATCATGACCGACCCGGAGATGGCCGACGCGACCTACATCGAACCGCTCACGTTCGACGCGTGCCGGGCGATCATCGAGAAGGAACGCCCGGACGTGCTCCTGCCGACGCTGGGGGGGCAGACGGCGCTGAATCTGGCGATGGAGCTCTCCGACTCCGGCGTGCTGGAGGAATTCGGCGTGGGCCTCATCGGCGTGGACTTGAATGCGATCCGCCGCGCGGAGGACCGCAGCGGTTTCAAGGCGCTGTGCGAGGAGGCCGGATTCGACACGCCGCGCAGCGCGGTCGTGAACACGCTCGAGGAGGCGCTGCGCGCGGTCGAGATGCTCGGGCTGCCCGCGATCATTCGCCCGTCGTTCACGCTGGGTGGAAGCGGGAGCGGGATGGCGCGCACCCGCGAGGACTTTATCCGCATCGTCAAGCACGGCCTCCAGAAGTCCCCCGTGCGCGAGGTGCTGATCGAAGAATCGATCGAGGGCTGGAAGGAATTCGAGCTCGAGGTGATGCGGGACCGCGACGGCAACCACGTCGTGGTGTGTTCGATCGAAAATCTGGACCCGATGGGGGTGCACACCGGCGACAGCATCACCGTGGCCCCGGTGCAGACGCTGCGCGACCGCGAGTACCAATCGATGCGCGACGCGGCGTTCAAGATCATGGACCTGGTCGGCATCTGGGGCGGCGCGAACGTCCAGTTCGCGATCGAGCCCGCGACCGGGCGCATGGTAGTGATCGAAATGAACCCGCGCGTGTCGCGCTCGTCGGCGCTGGCCAGCAAGGCGACCGGCTACCCGATCGCGAAGGTGGCGGCGCGGCTGGCGCTCGGGTACACGCTGCAGGAGCTCCCGAACGACGTGGTCGGCACCATCCCGGCCGCGTTCGAACCGTCGCTCGACTACGTGGTGGTGAAGATTCCGCGCTGGAACTTCGAGAAGTTTCACGGCGTCGAAGACGCGCTGGGTTCGCAGATGCAGTCGGTCGGGGAGGTGATGGCGCTCGGCCGCACCTTCAACGAGGCGCTCCAGAAGGCGCTGCGATCGCTGGAGAGCGACTGGGCCGGCCTGGACAGCATCGAGTTCGGCGCGGACGATCTCGAGACGCTGCTGCGCGTCCCCAACTCGATGCGGGTGTTCGCGGTGAAGGCGGCCTACGCGGCGGGCTGGACCACCGCGCGCATCCACGACCTGTCGAAGATCGACCCCTGGTTCCTCGAGAACTTCCGGCTGATCGTCGACTTCGAGGCGCGCGTGGCCGCGTCGCCGTTTCCGCCCGACAAGGACTTCATGCGCGAGGCGAAGCGATTCGGCTTCAGCGACCGGCAGCTGGGCACGCTGTGGGGAGTCGACGAGGACGAGGTGGTGCGGGTGCGCGAAGGGCTCGACATCCACCCGGTCGTCAAGATGGTCGACACCTGCGCCGGCGAGTTCGAAGCGCGCACACCCTATTACTATGTCGTGTACGACGACGAGTGCGACGTGGAGAGCGACCCGCGCCGGTCGCGCGGCGCCCGCCAGAAGGTGGTCATCCTGGGCAGCGGACCCAATCGAATCGGCCAGGGGATCGAATTCGACTACTGCTGCGTGCACGCCGCGATGGCGCTGCGCGACATGGGCTACGAGACCATCATGGTCAACTGCAACCCGGAGACGGTGAGCACGGACTTCGACGTCTCGGATCGACTCTATTTCGAGCCGGTGGCGTACGAGCACGTGATGGCGATCGTGCGCAAGGAGCGGCCGCTCGGCGTCATCTTTCAGTTCGGCGGCCAAACCCCCTTGAAACTACTCCACCGTCTGGCGGCGGCCGGCGTGCCGGTGCTCGGCACCGGCGTGGAGGCCGTCGACCGCGCGGAGGACCGCGAGCGCTGCCACGAGCTGATGAAGAGCCTCGGAATCAAGCACCCGCCGTGCGCGTTCGCCTCCACCCGCGAGGCCACGATTCGCGAGGCGGGCAAGCTCGGTTACCCGGTGTTGCTGCGTCCGCCGTACGTTCTCGGCGGACGCTCGATGGAGCTGGTGCGGAGCGAGGACGAGATCTTGAGCTGCGTGGATTCCGCCCTCCGCTCGAGCGGGTCGCGCTCTCTCATGATCGACAAGTTTATCGAAGGCGCCGTGGAGGTGGATGTCGACTGCGTGAGCGACGGCGAGAACGTGGTGATCGCCGGCATCATGGAACACATGGAGGAGGCGGGCATTCACTCCGGCGACTCGAGCTGCGTGCTTCCGCCGTTGGCGCTGGAGGACGAGATCGTCGAAGAGATCAAGCGCTACACCGTGCGGATCGCCAAGGCACTACGCCTGGTCGGGATGATGAACGCGCAGTACGCGATCAAGGACAACCGCATCTATTGCTTCGAGATCAACCCGCGGGCGTCGAGAACGGTGCCGTACGTGAGCAAGGCGACCGGCGTGCAGTGGGTGAAGGTGGCGACCCGCGCGGTCATGGGCGAGAAGCTCGACATGGAACGCCTGGGCGCGATCCCGGCGCCCGACTACATGTCGGTCAAGGCACCCGTGTTTCCGTTCGACAAGTTTCCGGGCGTGGACTCGATCCTGGGCCCCGAAATGCGGTCGACCGGGGAGGTCATGGGCATCGGCGAGACGTTCGACGAAGCGTTCATCAAGGCGCAACTCGCCGCGGGCTATCGCCTCCCGAAGGGAAGCCACGTCTTCATATCGGTGGCGAACCGGTACAAACGCAAGGTCATCTTCCCGGCCAAGGCGCTGCGCGACCTGGGCTACCTGCTGGTCGCGACGCCCGGCATGGCGAAGGTGTTGCGCTCGCACGGCGTCCCGGTTCGAACCGTGCATAAGATCAACGAAGGGGACTACGGCATCCTCGAGATGATCGAGGATGGAACCATCCAGCTGGTCGTGAACATGGCCTGGAACAAGAAGTCGATCGAGGACGACAAGTTCATCCGTCTGGCGGCCAACAAGATGAAGGTGCCTTGCATCACCACCCTGGCGGGTTTTCACGCGCTGGTGCTCGGGTTGCAGACCATCACCGGCGGGCAGGTCCACGTGGAATCGATCCAGAGCTACAACGCCCGCGTGAAGACGCCCGCCACGGCGGGTGAAGCCACCCCCGACGCGGCGCCGGTGGCCGGCGGGGCCGCGTGAACCCGCCGCGACCGGATCCTCCCGGCTCCCGCGCCTCCCTCACGGCGATCGTGATCGCGCAGGACTCGGCCGCGCACATCGCGCGCTGTGTGATATCACTCGCGTTTGCCGAGGACGTGCTCGTGGTCGACGGCGGCAGCGCCGACGCCACGGTGGAGCTGGCCGAAATGCACGGCGCCCGTGTGGTCCCCAATCCGTGGCCCGGATTCGCTGCGCAGCGCCGCTTCGCGCTTGCCCAGGCATCGCGCGAGTGGGTGCTGGTGTGCGATTCCGACGAAGAAGTCACGCCCGGGCTCGCGCGCGAGATCATGAGTACGATTGCGGGCGCGAATCGTCCCGGCGCCAACGCCCCCGCGGGGTTTCGCGTGCGCCGCCGCAATCAATTTCTCGGGGGCTGGATGGACGTCGGGCCGTGGAGCCGCGATTGGCAACTCCGGCTGATGCGGCGGGGCGCTGTGCGCGTGACCGACACCTCGGTCCACGAGGGCTACGCGGTCGACGGACCGGTCGGGGCACTCTCGAGCCCGCTGAATCACTACGCGCACCCGACCGTCTCCGAGAGCGTCCAGCGGCTGAACCGGTACACGAGCCTGGAGGCGGCGGATCGCGCGACCCGGCGGCGCGTCGGCGCGCTCGACGCGCTCGTGCTTCCGGCGGGGGTGTTCTTCAATTACTATGTTCTGAAGGGCTGCTGGCGGGCGGGTGTGCGGGGCTTCCTGCTGGCGTCGACCACGGCCATGTACAAATCGATTCTCTACGTGAAGATCCGTCTGTTGCAGCAGCGGGACGCGCGCCGTGGCGGGAAAGAAACGCGTGCGCGCGCATAGCCCGTGGCCGCGCGGGGTCGCCGCGTTCGCGATCGCGTGCGCGGTGGCCGTATCCGCCCACGGGGATCCCGCCGACCCCGCTCTGGACGCCAAGACGCTCGTGGTCGGCACGCGCGTCGACCCCAAGACGCTCAATCCGCTCGCGATCAGCGCCTCCGAAGGCCATCAGGTCGCGGGCCTCATCTTTCTCAAACTCCTCCAGGAGCAGGACGACTTCATGTCGTTCAAGCCGCAGCTCGCCCGCACGTGGACAGTAAGCCCGAACGGGCTCGACGTGACCTTCGTGCTGCGCGACGACGCGCGCTGGTCGGACGGCGTGCCGGTCACGGCCGAGGACGTGCGCTTCACCTGGGAGCTGCAGGTCGACACGACGGTGGCCTGGCCGGGCGCGAGCATCAAGTCGAAGATTCGCGACGTCGAGGTGAAGGACGCGCATACGGTGGTGTTCCACTTCCGCGAAGCGTACCTGTATCAGGTGATGGACGCCAACGACGGGGTGATTCTGCCGAAGCACTTGCTGGGGGCGATCCCACGGCGAGACCTCAAAGCGTCGCCGTTCGGCCGCGCGCCGGTGGGGAACGGGCCGTACCGCCTCGCGCGGTGGGAGTCCGGGCAGTACCTCGAGCTCGTTGCCAACGAAACGTACTTCGGGCGCAAGCCGCGCGTCGAGCGAGTCGTCTTCAAGTTCGTGCCCGACGCGGTCACGCTCGTGCTGCAACTGAGGGCCGGCGAAATCGACCTCCTCGAATCGGTGCAGACCGGCGACCTCGCGTCGATTCGCGCGGCGCGGCCGGACATCGTCGTCCACACCGTCCCGTCGCGCCGATTGAGTTTCATCGCCTGGAACCTCACCCGAGCGCCGTTCGCGGACCGCGAGGTGCGCCGCGCCCTGACCGCGGCGATCGACCGCGCCGAGCTGGTGCGCGCGGTGTGGGGCGAGTATGCCCGCGAGTGCACGAGCCCGATCGTGCCGCTTTTGTGGGCGTACGACCCCGGGATTCCGCCGATTCGCTTCGACCCCGAGGCGGCGCGGGCGAGCCTGGCCACGCTCGGGTTCAAGGACCACGACGGCGACGGGATCCTCGACCGCGACGGACACCCGTTCGAGTTCGAGTTGCTCGTCAACGACGCCCAGAATCGAATCGACGTGGTCACCATCGTGCAGGCGCAGTTGAAGCAGGCCGGCATCAAGGTGAATCTGCGGGTGATGGAATACGGCGCCTACATTGAGCGCGTCCTCGCCACCGACTACGACGCCGCGTTCGTGGAGTGGAAGTCGGTGACCAAGGTGGATCTGACCGGGCTGTTTCACACCAGGTCATTCCGCCCCAAGGGCTACAACTTCTTCTCCTACTCGAATCCGGAGGTCGACCGGCTGATCGACGAGGCGCTGACGAAAGTGGACAAGGCCGACGCGAAGGCAATCTGGGACCGGGTTCAGCGAATCGTGTACGACGACCAGCCCTGCACGTTTTTGGCGGTCCCGCAGGAATTGACGGCCGTCGACGACCGGTTCTGCAACGTGAAGCCGAGCGCGATCAGCTTCTTCGTGCGGCTGTACGAGTGGGGCGTGTCGCCCGACTGCTCACCGTAGGCGTGCGAGTGGCGGCGCGGGTGGCGGCCAACGGGCGCCCACCAGGGCGAGCCACCGAGTGCGGAGGCGCGAATGGCGAGCCCGCCGTGGGCTGTTGGCCGACAGGACCCGCGCTGGCGCACGCGCGCTCAGCGCGCGCGCTGACTCCGCCGCCGGGCGACGAAGACGTCGCCCTCGCTCTCCAGGACCACGCGATCGTAGCCATGCCGGCGGATGCTCCCGTCCACGCGACAGAGCGTTCGTGCGCGCCCGCAGCGCGTGACCGCGATCCCCAGGACGTACGGTTCTCCGCCGGGGGTCACGCGCACGGTGGTATCGAGCGTGAGGGTGGCGGCCGGCGGGATCGAACGCGCGCGCAGCCGGCCCCCGCACTGCGGGCAGCGGTCCTGCGCGTGCAGATACGTGTGTCCGCGCGCGCACGCGTAGGCGGAGAGCCGGACGAGGCGTGTCAATTCGCCTCCAGCAGGAAGGCATAGTTGTCGCGCGCGACGCCGCCTGCGCTCTGGACCAGCGCCACGCGCGCGTTCGGATGTTGGCGCTCGCCCGCGGTTCCGGTCAGCTGGGCGTGGATTTCGACCAGAGAAGAGAGTCCGCACACGCCGATTGGGTGCCCGCGCGCCTTCATCCCTCCGGACGGATTCACCGCGCAGGTCCCGCCGATTCCGAGTTCGCCGCGCGCGAGCGCTCTCCACGCTTCGCCGTAGGGAAAGAATCCCATCGCCTCGAGGTTCATGAGTTCGAAAGGAGCGAATGCATCGTGGATCTCCACCACGTCGACCTGCCGGGGTTCGCGGTTCGCCATCGCGAACGCTTCGCGTGCGGCGGCCGTCGCGGCGCGGAACATCCCCGCGTGCGTGCGCTCGTGAAAGCGGGGCGCATCCAGCCCGGAGCCCCAGCCGCGGATCGTCACGTCGCCCGCGTCGCGGGAGAGCACGCAGGCGGCGGCGCCGTCCGACATGGGGGCGCAGTGGTGACGGCGCAGCGGGTCGCAGACGCGTGGGCTGGTGCGCACCTCCTCGGGAGTGACCGCGCGGCGAAAGTGGGCGAGGGGGTTGGCGACGGCGTGGGCGTGGTTCTTGATCGCCACCTCGTCGAAGGCACGCAGCGGGACGCCGAAGCTGGACGCGTACGCGCTGGCGGCCAGCGCGGCGAGTGCGGGCAGCGTGGCACCCAGGTGCTGCTCGGTCGCGTCGGACACGCGCGGTGCCAGCAGGCCCGCCGCGGTGCCGGCGTCGACGTGAGTCATCTTCTCGCACCCGACGACCAGCACGTCCCCCGCGCTCGCGTCGAGTTTCCGCAGCGCGGCGAGTATGGCTTCGCCCCCGGTGCGGAACGGTCCCACGACCGGGATCGGACCGCAGCCGGCGAGGGCGAGCGCCTCGCGAACCAGTGCCGCGGCATCCGCGATGCCGCACAACTCACGTGGTGCAAATGACGCAAAGCAGACGGCGCCGACGCGATCGGCGTCGAGTCCGTCCACCGCGCGGGCGACACTTTCGCGCAGCAGCGCCTCGTAATCGGCGTCGTGGCGCCCGATGCGCGTCATCCACGCCGATTTCACCTTGATTTCGCGCACGGATTGAGCATAAATAAGCCGCGATTTTGCTGTCAACGAACCAGACCACCCTCGAAGCATGATTCACCCTATCGCATTCGCAGCGTTGCTCGCGGGTCTGTGCGCCCAGCTCCTCAAGGTGCTGATCGAAACGGTGCGTACGCGCCGCTCGAGTGTCCTCCGCTTCTTCGACAACGGCGGCATGCCCTCGTCGCACACGGCGCTGGTGACGGTCCTGACCATCGGCGTGGCGCGCGACGTGGGCGTCCAATCGCCCTTGTTCGCCGTGACCCTGCTCTTCAGCCTGTACTTCGTGTTCGAGGCGGCCGGGCTTCGCCAGGAAGTCGGCAACCAGGCGCGTCTGCTCAACGACCTGGTGGACGAGCTGCGCCACACGCACCACGTCGACCCGAGGCGGCTGAAAGAACTGGTCGGCCACACCTGGGGAGAAGTCGTCGGCGGATTCGTCTGCGGCCTGGTGGTGGCCGCCATCGCCTACCGCTAGCCGCCGGGCGCGCGGCCGGTTAGACCGGCCCTCTGCGCCCTTGTAGCGCCGTGCCCCCGGGCGTATATTGAAGGAGACGGGCACCCAACCCCACGGTTCGTCAATACCCGTATGAGACAGTCCGCGCGAGTGTGGTTCGTGGTCGCCCTGGCGGCCGCCGGGGGCCTGTGTGCGTGCGGCGCGGACGACCCCTCCCGCGTCGGGCGTCCCCCGATCGTCTCGTCGTATGTCCCCGCGGTTCGTCAACTCACCGCCTTCGTCGGCGACACCCTCGCGTTCCGGATGGACGCGTTCGACCCCGACCAGGATCGCCTCGCCACCTCGTTCATGGTCGATGGTGGGGTGGTGGCGACCTCCACGCGGTGGAACTACGCGGTGCTGGATACGGGCCGGGTGACCATCCGTGGGTCGGTTACCGACGGCGAGCAAGCGTCCTTCATCGAATGGACCGTCTCGCGCCAGCGGCCGATCAACCTGGCGCCGGTCATCGATGCCATCCTGCCGCTCGAATCCAGCCCGGTGCTGGTGATCGGAAACCGGATGGACTTCGCCATTCGCGCCACCGATCCCGAGTCGATGCCGTTGAGCTACTCGTTTGCGGTCAACGATTCGGTGGTGGTGGAGGAGCGGCAGTTCAGCTACCAGGCGACGTCGTTGGGTTGGAAGTCGGTGCGCGCCGTCGTCAGCGACGGCGAGAAGTCGACCGCGCGCGAATGGTCTCTGCGCGTCACGGAGATTCCGGACACGATCGCCCCGGCGCGAGTGGACGTCACGCGCGCGGTGCCGGGGGAGTTCCCCGGAGAAATTGTGATCGACTGGGTCGCCGTGGGCCGCGACGGCATGGTCGGCCTCGCGTCCGACTATCAGGTGCGCACCGCGCCCGACCCCATCCTCAACGAGACGGACTGGGGACGGGGGAGCGAGCGTCCGGGGGTTCCGGCGCCCGCGCCGCCGGGCCAGACCATGACCATGGTCGTGGGCGGGCTGCTTCCCGCGCGGCTCACGTACGTCGCGGTTCGCGCGGTCGACGATTTTGGGAACTACTCTCCGCTGGGGACCGCTCCGAGCGTGTGGATCCGCGGCATGAGTTTCTCCGGCCGCGTGGTGGATGCAGTTTCGGGTGCCGGTGTCGCCGGCGCGAGCCTGGTGCTGGGGCTGGCCGAGACCTCCACCGACTCTCTCGGCTACTACCGGTTCCGGGAGCTGGGGCCGATGACGACCACCATGATGGTGCGCGACGAGCGTGACCCCGGGGTCGGCGGGTACTTCAACTACCAGACCAGCTACACCGTCGTGCACGACGACGTCGTGCCCTACTACCTCGTGCCGAATCTCAACCTCGATACCGAAGCCTATTCGGATTTCCTGCAGTTCTTCCGGGCGATGACCGACGTGGCGGGCAACCCATACGGTGACCGGCAACGGCGCTGGGAGCTTCCGATCAACTTGTACGTCCGTCCCTTCACGCGCAACGGCCTCGACTACGGGGCCGCCGTCGAGCGGGTGGCGCGTGAATTCGACAGCCTGTTGGGCATGTCGGTTTTCAACCTCGTCACGGCGCGACCCGCGGGGGGCGTCGAGACGGTGTACCGCGACGGACTCGCGCAGGACCACTATGTGCTGACCGAGTTCACGAGCGATTGGTACCCGCGCCAGGGAGTCATCGAGTTTCGCACGGTGTACTCGGTGTCCACCGAGGACGTCCTGGCGCGGACCGCGCGCCACGAGTTCGGCCACGCCCTGGGACTGAACCACAGTCTCGACCCGTCTCACCTCATGTTGGGCGGGTCGCAGGCGCCGACGGCCGACGACTTCACCCCGGATGAACGGGCCGTGATTCGCTGCCTTTACACGCTGCCCCGCGGGTGGGACAACCGCCTGTTCGTTCGTAACTAGTTGGCTGCCAGCCAGCTGACAGGCTGGCATATCCTCTGGACATTGAGATTGTACGGGATGAGCCCGTGTTCTATATATGTTTGTTAATAAACATCTTATATATATGATCTCGGCTGGCATCGAACGTGCCTTGTGTCCTTCGGCCCCCTGGCCGGAGAGAGGTTGATGCTCACATGATGCTCGAGAAAATGACCGAAAAGGCGCAGGCCGCGATCCGTGACGCCCACGAGGCGGCCTTCCTCAAGAACCACGCGGAGGTCAACTCGTGGCACCTGCTGAGGGCACTCGTGGAGCAGGAGGACGGCATCGTCCCACCGCTGTTCCGCGGGATGGGGATCGATCCTGCGCGCGTGGGTGAATTCGCGGCGGCCCGGCTCGATTCGATGCCGACGCAGAGCGGGGGCGAGGCCCGTCCCTCCGCGGATATGCGGGCCGTCATCCAGGCGGCATTCGCCGAGGCGAAGGGCCTGCAGGACCAGTTCGTCTCCACCGAGCATCTGTTGCTCGCCATGGTCGCCGATCGCAAGGCGCCGGTCGGCGAGTATTTTCATTCCATTGCCGTCAATCGCGAGCGCGTGCTGAAGGCGCTCAAGGAGCTGCGCGGGGGTGAGAGCGTCGTGGACGCGAACCCCGAGAACAAACTCCAGGCGCTGGAGAAATTCACCATCGATCTCACGGAGCGCGCGCGCGCCGGTCGCCTCGATCCGGTCATCGGCCGCGACGAGGAAATCCGTCGCGTGAGCCAGGTGCTCTCGCGGCGCACGAAGAACAACCCGGTCCTGATCGGCGATCCCGGGGTGGGCAAGACGGCGATCGTCGAGGGGTTGGCGCAGCGGATCGCGGACGGGGACGTGCCCGACGCGCTCCGCAGCAAGCGGTTGCTCGCCCTCGACATGGGGTCCGTCGTCGCGGGCACCAAGTTCCGCGGCGAGTTCGAGGAACGATTCAAGTCGTTGCTGAAGGCCATCCAGCAGCGCGAGGGCGAGGTGATCCTGTTCATCGACGAGCTCCACACGCTGGTGGGAGCGGGCGCGGCCGAGGGGTCGCTCGACGCCTCGAATATGATCAAACCGGCGCTGGCGCGCGGCGAGCTGCGCTGCATCGGCGCCACGACCATCGCGGAATACCGCAAGCACATCGAGAAGGACGCCGCGCTGGAGCGGCGTTTCCAGGTGGTGATGGTGCGCGAGCCGGGCGTGGAAGACACGATCGCCATCCTGCGCGGGCTCAAGGAGCGCTACGAGGTCCACCACGGCGTCAAGATCACCGACGGCGCCATCGTGGCGGCGGCGCGGCTTTCCGACCGGTACATCACGGCGCGCTTTCTCCCCGACAAGGCGATCGATCTGGTCGACGAAGCGGCGTCGAAGCTCAAGCTCGAGCTGGACAGCCAGCCAGCGGAGCTCCAGGCGATCAAGGAGCGCATCACCCAGCTGACGATCGAAAAGCAGGTGCTGGAAAAGGAGGCGGATCCTGAATCCGCGCGGCGCCGCCGCGAGATCGAAAAGAAGCTCGCGGACGCGCAGGAGGAGTACGACGGCAAGCGCGCGCGCTGGGAGAACGAGAAGAACGGCATCAACCGCATCCGGTCGATCAAGGAGGCGATCGAAATTGCGCGCCGCGAGGAGAGTCTCGCGATTCGCGAGAACCGCCTGGAGCGGGTCGGAGAGATTCGCTACGGGACCCTGCCCCGGCTCGAGCGCGACCTGGAGGCGGCGAATCGAGAGCTGGAGGCGTTGCAGAAGGACGGGGGGTTGCTGCGCGAGGTCGTCACGGCGGAAGAGATCGCGGAAATCGTGGCGCGGTGGACCGGCATTCCGGTGAGCAAGATGATGGAGTCCGATCGCGAGAAGCTCCTCCACCTCGAAGAGCGCCTGGCCGAGCGCGTGGTCGGGCAACGCGATGCGATCCATGCGGTGTCGGAAGCGATTCGCCGCGCGCGCGCCGGTCTCGGGAGCCCTCACCAGCCGGTGGGCTCCTTCGTGTTCGTTGGACCGACCGGCGTCGGCAAGACCGAGCTTGCGAAGGCGCTCGCCGAGACGCTCTTCGACGACGAGTCGCGGATCATCCGCGTCGACATGTCCGAGTACATGGAGAAGCACTCGGTGGCACGTTTGATCGGCGCGCCGCCGGGGTACGTCGGATACGAGGAGGGTGGATACCTGACGGAGAGTGTTCGCCGGCAGCCGTACTCGGTAATTCTCCTCGACGAGATCGAGAAGGCGCACCCGGACGTGTTCAACATCCTGCTCCAGATTCTCGACGACGGACGGCTGACCGACGGCCAGGGGCGGACGGTCGACTTTTCCAACGCCATGGTAATCATGACCTCGAATCTCGGCACCTCGGCGGAACGGCACGCCGATATCGAAACGATGCGGCGGGCGGTCATGGAAGCGATACGGCGGGCATTCAAGCCCGAATTCTTGAACCGCATCGACGACGTCATCGTCTTCCATCCACTCGGGGAAGCGGAGATGCTGGCGATCACTCGGTTGCAACTGCGTTCGCTGGAAAAGAAGCTCGCGGACCGGCGCCTCGTCCTGCACGTGGACGACGACGCGGTGCGCGAGTTGGCTCGGCGTGGTTTCGACCCGGTCTACGGGGCGCGCCCCCTGAAGCGCCTGATTCAGCGTGAATTAGAGGGTTCGATCGCCCGCGCCATCCTCGAGGGGGACGCGTCCGCGGACCGCGCGATCCGGGTTTCGCTGCGCGCGGGCGAGCTGCGGACGGAAGTCGTCCGCGAGCCGCGCGTTGACGCGGCGCATGGCGTTGAGGTATAATCTCTTCCAGTATTCGGCGTGGCCTCGGCCCCGCCGTGCTCTGGCCGGACCGAGACAGGCCCCCCGGTTCGGTCCGTGCAGGTTTCGACAGCATTCATTCCACCATCACCGCTGACTCGATCCCGTTCCACCGTCTGGCGGCGTGGCCGCGGCCGCGGGGTTCAGGGACAGAGCGCACTAGGTCGCATCTGCAGCGTCGTCGGAGGGTCCGTGCGCATCACCACGTGTCGCCTGCGCCTCGCCTGTTTAGCGTTCGCTTTGTCCGTCCTGTTCTCGCCCCGTGGCGCACGCGGGGGGGAGCTCTCCTGCGTCCTCGAGACGCCGCCTGCTTCGATCCAGCTTCAGCGTGACGTCGCCGGCGACCGCGCGGTTGCGTCCGACCCGCAATTCTATTACGCCGCCGAAGCCGGGTTGCCGGCGCTCCCGTACCGCGTGGTCAGCCTGCTGCTGCCGCCGGGTGAAACCGTCGACCGATTCGAGCTTGTCTCCGGTCCGTTGACGGTGATCGCTTCGTCGGTGCGCCTGGCGGTCACGATGCCGCCGGCCGATCCGGATGGTTCGCCTCCAGCCTCGACGGTCTGGAATGAGGCGCCGGCTTACCCGGCGGAGCGCGGGGTCTACCTGGGAACGGGGTATCTGCACGGCTGCGCGATTGCGAGCTTTGCGGTTTACCCGGTTTCGATTGCGGCCGGGACACTGACCGTCGACGAGCGTATGGAATTGCGCGTCACCACGCGCGTCGACGACCCGACTCGCCGCATCGCTCGCCGCTTGCGCCATCGCGAAGGTTTCGACGAGGCGTTGCAACGGCGCCTCGAGAAGCTGGTGGTCAACGCCGACCAGATGACGGCGTACCCGGCGACGGCGACGAGCGTCCCGAGCCAGGCCGGCGGATTCAACCCGACGTCGCTTCCGGCCCTCGAAGGCAGCGACGTCGACTACGTGATCATCACCAACGATTCGCTCGCGGCGGCGTTCCAGGTGCTCGCGGACTGGAAGACGGCGAAGGGCGTCCCCACCGTCGTCCGAACCACCGAGTGGATTCAGGCGAACTACCGCAACGGCGTCGACCCGGCCGAGACCATCCGCTCCTTCATCCTCGACGCGTACCAGAAGTGGGGAATCACCTACGCGTTGCTGGGCGGCGACGCGGAGCAGGTACCGGTGCGGCTGGGCGCGTCGAAGTATCTGGGTACGAAGGATCTCCCCGCCGACATGTACTTCGGCTGTCTCGACGGCGACTGGAACGCGGACCACGACAAATTCTTCGGCGAAGGCGGCCCCGTCGACCAGACCGACCTCTACCAGGAGGTGTACACCGGGCGCCTGCCCGCCGTGAGTGTGGCCACGGCGAATCTCATGATCAACAAGATCATGAGCTACGAAACGCCGGTCGACCCGTCCTACACCGGAACGGCGCTGCTGCTCGCCGAGGTATTGTTCCCCACCGACTGGGACGGAAGCGCGCAGATCACGCAGGACGGGGCCGCCATCGCGGAGTTCGCGTACGCCCTGGCGCTGGACGATCCGGCGCTTACGGTCTCGCGCATGTACGAGAATAACCTTCCGTACGCGGTCGCGCCGGAAACGCGGGGGGCAACGCTCGCCGCCCTCAACGCCGGCGTCGACCAGGTCAACCACGTCGGCCACGGCTTTCGATTCAACATGTCGGTGGGCGACGGCAGCGTGGTAAACGCCGACGCCGACGTGCTCACCAATACCAACCGTTATTCCAACCTGTATCTGCTCAACTGCACGGTGGTCGCGTACACCTATTTCTGTCTGGGCGAGCATTTCCTGCTCAGTCCCGCCGGCGGAGCCGTGTCCGTGATCGGCGCCAACGAGAGCGCGTACCCGCTGATCTCGCAGCCATACATGAACGAGTACTACGACCTCCTCATCAACGACGACGTCGTGCACATCGGCGAGGCGTTCGCGCGCTCGCGCGAGCCGCGCACACCGGTCGCCCTGAACGCGGACAACGCGGACCTGTGGACGCACTACATCTATACCATTCTGGCGGATCCGGAGATGCCGCTGTGGACCGCGCACGTGCAGCCGCTCGCCGTG
>Ga0184629_10000426_pt1 | contig 18787 bp, 14 predicted proteins | sample PLM4_32_b1_FD_133158 | JGI IMG/M metagenome (GOLD analysis project Ga0184629, IMG submission 133158) | Groundwater sediment microbial communities from an aquifer in East River, Colorado, USA - PLM4_32_b1 | ecosystem: Environmental > Terrestrial > Soil > Riparian zone | place: USA: East River... | reverse complement strand
TTACCGAAAACATTTCTTGTCGTCTTTCTCCTTTTGTTGCCATAGGTGCATGTTTTATATTTGGCAGCAAAATTACCTCACCAGAGGAACCTGGTAAAGATGTACTTCACCGATGGGATACGTAGTAGCGATGAAGTTGCTAAAAGGTAATGGAGCAAAGGACTTAGCCTGTTTAGTTTTATAATTTTTGACAACCAATTAACATTGGGATGATTGATTACTATGAAACGAGATCACAGCCAATTACCAGAGTCATGGTATGGCAGGCTTATCAGAACGTAAAATCAAACAAGGGAAGTTCGGGCATAGATGATTTGGATTGGGATACGTTAGATCATAATCTCAGTTCACAATTGTATAAGCTCTGGAACAGACTGAGTTCAGGTACTTATTTTCCAAAGCCTGTAAAAGAAGTAGCGATTAAGAAGAAGTCAGGAGGAGTACGCAAGCTAGGGATACCCACTATTTTAGATCGGATAGCGCAGGAGGTGGTAAAGACACATCTTGAGCGGATAGTAGAACCACAGTTTCATGATAGTTCATATGGCTATCGCCCCAAGAGAAATTGTCATCAAGCGGTTGAGCGAGCAACACAAAATGTTTTCACACATCACTGGGTGATTGATCTTGATATCAAGAGTTTCTTTGATACGATAGACCATGAATTGTTAATGAAGGCTGTTAAGCACTACTGTGCTGATAAGTGGGTGTTACTTTATGTAAGGCGTTGGTTAGAAACAGGTATTGTACAACAGGACGGCAATTATGTAGATCGTGTGAGTGGTACACCGCAGGGTGGAGTTATAAGTCCATTATTAGCGAATATGTTTTTACATGTAAGCTTTGATAAGTGGATGGAGATTCATCATCCGCGGAAACCATTTGAGCGTTATGCAGATGATATTGTAGTTCATTGCAAGACAGAACGCCAGGCGATATACCTGTTGAAAGAAATAACACAACGATTGTCGTATTGCAAGCTTAGCGTACAGAAGGAGAAGACAAAGATTGTAAGCCTACGAGGAGCATCTGAAAAGAAATATAAACGGAGCTTTGATTTCTTAGGATTTACAATAGAGCCACATTGGTTTCGAACCAAGTCAGGGTGCCAATTAATGCCACGTTCGGTTATAAGTAAGAAGTCCGTAAGTAGTGTATTGGATAAGTTCAAGCGTGTTCACAAATGGCGTAAAAGCATTGAGGAATTAGCTAAAGAGCTTAATCCTGTTATACGTGGAGTGATAAACTATTACTGTAAATTCTGGTCCTATCACACCCAAGACTTATGGAATCAACTGAATAAGCGATTGAAGAAATGGGTAAAGTGGGAGAAGGGGCTTTATAAAAAGGCAGCGCTGAGGTGGTTAAGGAAGAAGTATGAAGAAAGGCCGAATCTATTCGCACACTGGAAGTTGGTATATCCGTGATGTAGAAATACATTTGTGATTAAACAGGAAGAGCCGTATGAAGGGAGACTTTCACGTACGGTTCCGTGAGAACGCAGGGGTGAAACTCCCTTGCGTGACTCGACTGGTGGCCATTGCCTTTAAGAAAATGAGATACTTAAGACAATATTTCATACTGACACTTATCCTTAGTTGGATAAATGTATTTTCTCAAACGAACCCTGACCACGTTTACGTTAGACCCTACATTAAAAATGACGGGACTTTTGTTCAAGGACACTATAGAACAAAGGCTAACGAAACAAACATTGACAATTTTTCGACACTGGGAAACATTAATCCTTATACGGGGAAACCCGGTTGGATACCGCCCGACACCTACTACCCGACTTCTTATTCAGACCAATACATTGACTTAGGACTTGAATCACTAAAAGCTGGTGACTATTACCAAGCTTTAAAGTATTCTGACAAAGTAACAGACAGTGAAATACAAAATCTTATCAGGTTTAGAGCATATCATGGAGCAGGTGATTTTAAAAATTCATTGTACTATGCAAAGGCGGTGAGAAATCAAACGAGGGACTTTGAGAGAACAAAAACCATGGACGAGTGGATTCAATCCTTAGAACTGATGATTGAAGCAACCAATGAATTAGAAATTAAGACAGACAGATATAATAGAGCAATTGAGTCTGCCGACTATAAAACCGCGATAAGTGAAGCATCGACAATCAAATCAATTTTACTAAATCAAATAAAATACATCTACTTGGCATATGCGTATGAAATGGACAGACAATATCAGGACGCAATTAATTACTATAATCAATGCATACATTTTGAGTCTGACAGCGAAACCATTAAAGGTTATAGAACAAGAATAGAGTTTTGCGAAAAATCACTAAAGTATCCGAAAGCTAACACCAATCTCAAATTCAAAGATATTGTAGAAATATTATTGTTTCACGCAAAAGATGAATATTCTGACCTTGACAATTACTTAAGGGAGTATGGATTCAAAATTTCAGACCTTAAAAACAAGAGTATAAAAATTGGTTATGAACGAATCACAGACAATCCTGAAAAAATTGAACTCTTGATTTTCGTAGAAGACATAATGAATGACTCGACAAAAATCAAGATTGTTTCTCTTGAACACTCTTCATACGAATACAAAAAGCAATTGGAAAAAGACTTCAAATACTATAGATACAGAAAAGATAATGTGACAGGGCCACTTTCAAACTTTGTAGGCAATGAATACGCTTTTGAGTCATTGATTTTGTTTGACGGTGTAAGGACTAATGCCTCCGAAATGTATATTTTCGGTGGATACCTTTTTATTACAAACAAACGAAAAGTTTTGACAGTGGACTTAAGCAAATACGATACGAACTAAGGCAACGGCCACCAACAAAATGTTTATGCAATTGCGAGGTGTAGTGTTAGCTATTAAAATTGGTTTCTTAATTTCGTCCACCCACGGTGGACAGTTTCGGTGATGGTCGGGCTTAACATTTCGCTGCGCTACATTTTTAAGCCCTCCTATTCCCGCAACTGCATAAAACGCAGTGGCTTGTCCTGAAATAGGTTTACAGAAAAACGTAAATTTATTTCGCACAAAAAATGAAACATCTACAAAGAAACAAATCCTGGAGTCAGTCTACCAGGGAAGAAATAGTTGCTGAGTATCTGACTGGGGCTTACAGCTATCGTGAATTAGGTGCCAAACATGGTATCCCGCATCGTAGTATTTGTGATTGGGTAATGGAAAGTCAAGGCAGAAAGGAATCATGGCGAGAAAAAACGAAAAGGCTCAATCAACTGGCAAAAGAACAAACGCCTGATGTTCCTAAGGAAGTTGCTCTGTTACAGACAGAACTTCGTAAAGCAAAATTGCAGAACAAGCTGTTGCAGGAAATTCTTCGCTTATCCGAAGAATATACGGGGGTAGAATTAAGGAAAAAGTATGGCACCAAGCGGTCATGAATTTAGGGCAAAGCGAAAGCCGGAGCATCACTTCACTTTGCTCACAACTTGGTTATAGTCGGCAGGCATACTATCAATTTCACTTGCAAACGCAAAAGGAAGCTTTGCAACATGATTTGTTATTGCAGGAGGTTATGGCAATCCGTGTGCATCAAAGACGGTTGGGAACAAGAAAGCTTATTTTTATGATGCAGGATTTTATGGAACACCATTCCATTTGCATCGGTCGTGATGCGATGTTTGATCTATTGGCAGAACACGGTTTGTTGGTGAGAAAGCGGAAACGCGGAAAACCCATCACTACCTATTCTAATCACTGGATGTTTAAGTATGGCAATCTTATTGTTGGATTCATCCCAATAATGCCCAATCAGCTTTGGGTTAGCGATATTACGTACATCATTGTTGCTGACGGCTTTGCTTATTTAAGTTTGGTTACCGATGCCTACTCCAGAAAAATCGTAGGATTTTGTTTGTGTGAGAATTTATCCGCTGACGGTTGTATTGAAGCTCTCCAAATAGCTTTGGCAGAGAATCCTGTTGTGGAAAGTCTCATCCATCACTCTGACAGGGGATCTCAATATTGTTGCATGGATTATGTGAAATTGCTGAACAAAAGCAACATCCAGATTAGTATGACACAAAGTGGGGACCCGTTAGAAAATGCCTTAGCAGAAAGGGTAAATGGAATTTTAAAAGATGAATTACTGGAAGAACATTATCAAAACTTTCAAGAAGCAAAGAAAGCTGTGTCCATTGCCATCAGTATTTACAATCACAAGAGGCCACACAGCAGTATTGAGTATCTAACACCAGTTGCAGCCCATCAGAGAAACGGTGAGCTAAAAAAGTATTGGAAAAACTATTACGTCATCACAAAAAGAAAGGAGGCAGCCAGGACATAGCTTGAGTTTTATTTAGGCATATGGGGTTCTAAAGTAATCCAATAAAAAATGCCGAATCCCAATTGTTATCGGGACCGGCATGATTAAAACGAATTACTTCGTCACCCGGAGATTTATCCCTGGCGAGTTGCTCTCCAGCATTGCTCACGTCCGTTTCATCTCCAAATCAAATGTAAACGGTATTCAGGATTTAAAATAATGTGTAAACTTGTGGCAGGATTATCCTTCCACAGTGTAAACTTTTTTCAGGACGGGTCACAGTGGCCACCGCGCATTGGCACACTTGCTTGCCACACGTTCCATCGCGACACCAAAGCAAGCAAAAGAGCCAACCTTCCAACCCACGACAAAAGACGAATTAATAACGGACGACTGAACGGCTTTAAATTATCCAACGTGACAACGTTTTCGACTTCGCAGACAATTGAGACATGGGGGATTTAGAAAAGTTTCCGGAGAGAGTTTTAACGAGGTGGTGAAGTTTTCAATACACAGACAATTCGTGCGAGGAAAATTCAACTAAGCTTCTATTGCCCTAAGACCGATTGACATAATTTATGACCGAACCCGCTGTTCAGTAGAAGAGACCAGTTCTCCTGCTCCAAAAGCGGACGTTTAAGTCCGTTTTTGAAAGATTTCGTTAATTGAGATTGACCGTAGGCAAAATTTTCCAACATTACACAGTGGCATGATCGTTGAAATATCATCTTTTGACATCTAAACCTTAAAACCTTTTATGTTTAGAAATTATCTAGCCATCGCTACCCGAAATCTTCTCCGCCATAAGGTGTTTTCTGCTCTAACTATCCTAGGATTGGCCACAGGGATAGCTGCCTGTTTTATGCTCATTCAATATAACCTCTTTGAGATGAGTTATGACAATTTCCACAAGAATGGAAAAAATATTTATCGTCTAGGTATCTCGCTTTACAATGACGGTAAACTGCAAAACCAAATTCCCAAGAATTTCTCAGCTCTAGGACCTGCACTTAAAAATGATCAGCCTGAAATACTAGATTACGTAAGGGTATTTCCGATAGATGGTACAATTGCCGTCAAAAGGGATGATATTGTCTTTAATGAGAAAAATGTTCTTTTCGCAGATGCTTCTATGTTTCAGATATTTTCTTTTACGATCATAAAAGGAGACCCCGTAAATGCTTTAAAGGAACCGAATAGCATAGTGCTCAGTCAATCTACGGCAAAAAGATATTTTAATGAAGAAGATCCTATCGGAAAGCAACTGACCATGAGAGAAGGTTCAATTAATCTACCTTTAGTGGTAAAAGCGGTTGTAGAAGACGTACCCGAAAATTCACACCTCCCATTTGATATTTTAGTGTCGCATGCAACGCTTGAAGTAACTTGGGGGGAAAGAGCAAGTCATTCATGGGGCGAGGCACTATTCTATACCTACATATTAGTAGCGCCTGGGACAAGTAGTGAAGCCCTAAGGAATAAGCTCACCCCCGCGCTAATTGAAAAGTATTCCGGTTGGAAGCCTCCCGTCACATTGGATTTTATTATTCAACCACTTCAAGATATTTATTTATACTCTGATCTTGTGCAGGAAGCGAGAGTAAATGGTAGTGGCAAGCAAGTCAATTTCTTATGGATAATCGCGGTGTTCATTGTGCTACTGGCGTGGATAAATTACATCAATTTATCCACAGCACGAACCATCGAAAGAGCAAAAGAGATCGGCATTAGAAAAGTAGTAGGAGCCAATAGGCTTCAACTGTTTCAACAATTTATTTTTGAATCCTTGGTGCTTAACCTTCTCAGCATCATACTTGCTTTTGCTATTGTTCAAGGTAGCCTTCCTTATTTAAATTCTTTTATAGGTAAATCGATACCGATTTCAGATAACCCCTTCTTGCTGTTGGCCTTGCTGTTATTTTTTATGGCTGGTTCAGTATTTTCAGCCATCGTACCAAGTCTCATCCTTTCTTCCTTGAAGGCAGTGCGTGTACTTAAAGGAAAACTCACCTCCTCATTTAACGGAGTTTTCCTGAGGAGAAGCTTCGTAGTTTTTCAATTTGCAATTTCCATTTCCTTACTCGGAGGCACATTTATAGTCTTCCTTCAACTGAATTACATGAGAGATACAGATTTGGGAGCAGATATTAGTCAAACAATAGTTTTACAGAGTCCGGATGTCATCGATTCTACCTTTAAATCAAAGGTGGATTTTTTTAAAAATGCATTAGTGACGAATGAAGGAATAGAGTTTGTAGTAAGTTCCTCCAGTATACCTGGGAAGCCTGACAATATTATTCAGGGGGGATTAAGAAAACACGATAAATCTGATGATAAAGGCGTTAACCATTATAATTTCGGAGTAGATCGTAATTTCATTGATGCCTACAAAATAAAAATTGTTGCCGGTAGGAATTTCTCGTCCACTGCGGATGATCAATCTGTGCTGATTAACAAGACTGCTGCTCGCATACTCGGCTATGATAAGCCAGAGGAAGCAATAGGTCAAAAAATTTCAACCTATTGGACTCCAGAAAAAACGATTGTTGGAATTGTAGAAGACTTCCACCAACAATCATTGAGATCGGCATACGATCCAATTGTTTTCTCTTTAGATGATTCGGGGTGGGGCTACTATTCAATAAAATTAAATCTGTCTGCTCGGGGAAAATCTCTGGGTAACGTTATTTCATTAATTAATGAGAAATGGAGTGCAACTTTTCCTGGCAATCCATTTGATTACTTTTTTCTGGATGATTATTTTAATGAGCAGTACAAAGATGATGTACGATTCGGAAAAGTATTAAATGTATTCTCATGCCTTACCTTGTTTATAGCCTGTTTGGGAATTCTTGGACTATCTATTTTCAATGCAGCTCAAAGGACAAAAGAGATTGGTGTTCGAAAAGTATTAGGAGCATCTATTTCGAATATTCTTAGGCTGCTTTCGGCAGAATATGGAAAAATGATCTTTATCGCCTTATTAATCGCCCTTCCTCTTACGTATTATTATGTTGATAAGTGGCTTCAAGGATTTGTGTTCCATATTGTTATTCAATGGTGGATGTTGATTGTGCCAGGATGTGTTGTTTTAATAGTCTCCTTGTTGGCTGTAAGCACTCAATCGTTTAAGGCAGCTCTCACCAATCCGGTGAATACATTGAAAAATGAATGATACTCATCCGAATACCACACCAATGCCAGTGCCGCACATGCTCGCACACATCCAAAGCACTGGCATCCGTGTGGTTAAGAGTAGTGTAAGCGCGGCACAGTGCATAACAAAGTGCATAATCAATGGCGGGGCTCAGTGTAAATTTGCAGTTTTAGTTTTCAAATAATGTTCGGTGTCGTGGGACAGTGTAGTGTAAGTCGGCTTGGCATTCGTTCCTCATTTGCCAAGCCTCCTAATCCCGCCACTGCTTATGCACCAACGTTGTAGACCATTTTATGAGAAAGATTGCGTTTATCATATTGCTATTTTCATCGCTTAACCTATTGGGGCAATCAAATACGGACTTATGTGAAAGTGGGAAGAGGACGGCACGAGAGAGATTAGTCAAAGGACAAATATATTTCCCTAGATACATTTTTGATTCTAGTGTGACGCTTAGAAAAATGTTGGAAATGGACTATGGCATTATTGACGACTTTTACAATGAGTTCGATATCGAATTTGAAGCAGAACTTAATTGCCATGACTCAATAATGTTAAAAGCAATTGGCGACAGATGGGGAACGGACTTTTTGAACAAGCAACGACAATTGGCTGACAAGCTTGATAAAGAAGGGAGGGGTTATACAACTCCCTCCGGCCAGGAAAATGTGAAAGGGATTGACGAATTGATGCGCAAGGGATATGCTCACAACGGGATTAGGTTAAAGCGATTTACGATAAATTTAGTCATATCAACAAGTGGAAAAATTGTAAGTCACGATATACATTCTAACAGTGACGGGGAAGTGACACAGAAGGAAATTGAGATAATAACAGATGCATTATCGAAATATTCGAACAACTGGATTCCAGGAGGAATCAACGGCAGACCGCTTGAGATGGATGTATCAATACAAATCGGAAAGTATGTGACCAGTCCCTGACAAAATTTCAGTTTTGGTTTTCAAATCAGCAATCAGGCGCTGCTTCAGCCATTGTTTGCGAAAAGGCAGCGGCATTTGGGATTGGAATGAATGGAACTTTGCGAGCTAGCGGAATAGGTTCATCAAAATTGAATATGATAGAAACAGTTGGAATTGAGAATTATTGGGGATTTCTGGCAGCAGGGATCATTCTGAATATTACTCCCGGAACCGATACCATGTATATCTTAACAAGGAGTATAGCCCAAGGTAAGAGAGCGGGCCTTTATTCTGCTCTTGGAATTATGACTGGATGCTTGATTCATACCCTGCTTGCATCATTTGGGTTTTCAATTCTACTGGCAAAATCTCCCATGGCCTTCATTTTCGTCCGTTATTTGGGTGCTGCATACTTAGCGTATTTGGGAATTAAAATGACAATCACCAAAAATAAACTGGTTGAAAGTAGGCTAAATGCCATGGAGAATACCAGTTTAAGAAAAATATATAGTCAAGGGGTTTTGACAAATGTTTTAAATCCGAAGGTGGCCTTATTCTTCATCTCATTCATTCCTCAGTTTATTAATCCGAAGTATACAGACGGGCCTATTCCATTTTTAATACTTGGATTAACATTCGTATTCACCGGAACAATTTGGTGTTTATTCCTTGCATATTTTTCCGCGCGGATCACCAGAACGCTGCGGAGCAGTGATAAGACAGGCAATCTGCTGCAAAAATTAAGCGGAATAATTTTTATTGTCTTAGGGATAAAGATTGCAATGGATAAATAACTTTCTGGGCACTTGCACGACTTCCGCGAAACGCGTTGTTTATAAAACTTTACGTGGAAGCCCGCTATTACCTAGCTACCGTTGTTATGCGTAGTGCTGCCTAGTTTGTCTCCCTTTTGTCGTTCATTAGTTCTTGAAGCCCCATGGTGAATGATAAAACGGCAACATCCATGTGGTCTAGATGATTGTAAATTCTACTCCTGAATTCAAGTTCCTTAATATTCTTGCGTTGAATTTCCGTTGATAAGTCTTTTACCGGATTAACTGACCAGGTCGAATCTTCCATGTTTCCAACACTGACAAATACTCCTATGGGCCCTCCATTTTTATTCAGCTCTTCTGGAAGTTGCTTTAAATAGAAGTTATTGTACCACAGTGTTGGGCTTGCGGATACAAATGTCTTGAAGTTGTTGTTTTTGTTTTGCAATTGATTCAGTAAACTGTATAAAACGAAGTATCCTCCAAAAGAGTGACCTAACAAAGCTCTGTTGTTCTTTTGCGTTCTGTAATTAGAATCAATTTTAGGAATCAGTTCTTTTGTCAGGTAGTTATAGAAATTTTGCCCTCCACCCACTGCATTAATTTCATCAGATGGCAATGCTTTTGGATACAAACAATCTCTTACTCTCAGGGAGTCCATTGTTTTGAAGGATTTGTAGCCTACCCCCACGACAATCATTGGTTCCAGGAGGCCGGCGATTTCATATTGGCTTATGATCGATGACATCATTGGAAAGTAAAAGTTTCCATCTATAAAAAAGGCTATAGGATATTTCTTGTCGGTTTTATTAAAATACTCTCGTGGAAGCTGGATGTTAATATGAAATGTGTCCCTCACGGATTCTGAATAGTGAGTGAACTGTATTTGTGTTTCATTATCCGGGTTTTTGTTGTCTCTTATTGAACAGCCAATGAAAGGAAGTATTATCAAAAGAGTCAAACCAGTTAATGCTTTCATGAACTATTTTTGTTTTGTCCATGATGGCGACGAGGAAGGAATAGTTTTAATTGTGGTTAGAAAGTTTCTGACGGATTTTTGCACAACGTGGAGATATCATCGCTCAAAAATCCGTCGTGGTTGGAGGTCATTGTTTTATTTGCCTGTGGCCATTCAATTACCAACTTTATAGCCAGGTCCGTGAAGTACCATCCCACTGCGTATCCCGGTATGTTTACCATCTTCGATAACGAGTTGGCCATTCACCATGACGTATCGAAACCCGGACGAGAAGGCATGTGGTTTGCTAAAAGTACTTTGATCAGCCACCGTGCTTTCATCAAATACTACAATATCGGCTGCCATTCCTTCCCGGATCAGGCCACGATCCCGGAGTTGAAATTTTTGGGCAGGCAGCGACGTCATTCTTCGTATAGACTCTTCCAATTTGATGAGTTTTAACACCCGCACATATTGTCCCAGTATCCTTGCATTTGTTCCATACGCTCGCGGGTGCGGAACTCCCGAACCAAAACGAACGATTCCGGCATCTGAAGCAAACATGTTATAAGGATATTGCAGGATGTTTTTCAGATCACTTTCATTCATGCTATAAAACACCATTTGGGCACCATCATGCTCCACCATTTCCAAGATCGTCTCTGCCTCTTCGGCAGCTTTACTTTTCCTCCCTTTAATAATGTTGATTTCTGAAATGTTTTTCCCATTCAGCGTAGTATCTGCAGCATATCGCGCAACCACGGCATAACTATAATTTTTGAGTTGTTTTCCTTTTAGCGTTCTCAGCATTTCATCTTTAATTTTTTTTCGGACGGATATATCTTTCAATCGAAACTGCAGAGAATCATTTCCTCCGGAGAACACCCAGCTTGGAAGCACGGTATTAAGAGAAGTGCTGCTGGCCACATACGGATATTGATCAATGGTAACATCGATACCTTCCTGACGAGCTTTCTCTATTTGTGCCAGTGTATTCACCGATCGGCCCCAGTTGGGTTTATAGGTAACCTTAAAATGCGATATCTCGACTGGAATGTTAGCCAGCCGGCCAATGTTTACGGCTTCTTCAATGGCTTCCGTGACATGATCACCTTCATCACGAATGTGCGATGTATAGACACCGTTGTATTGTGAAGCGGCCTTTGCTAATCCAACTACTTCTGGTGTTTTAGAGTAAGTGCCGGGTACGTAGATCAGGCCGGTTGAAAATCCAACGGCTCCGTTTCGCATAGCGTTCGCAACAAGTTCTTCCATGCTCTTTTGTTCTTCGGATGATGGTTCACGCTGGCTATCGCCCATCACGGTTCTTCGAACGCTATTATGACCGATCAATGTTGCAATGTTAATGGAGGTTTTGACGCTATCAAGCTGTTCAAAGTAGCGGGCGATATCGGTATTGGAGGATCCACAATTACCCGTAACGACAGATGTAACGCCATCGAAAATGAAATTTCCGGCAGTAGGCACTTTCAAATCATTGCCTTCGATGTGCGTATGCACATCAATGAAACCAGGAGCAATGACCAATCCTTTTACGTTGATGACTTTGTTTGCTTTATCTACCGGTAGTTTTCCGATAGCGGATATCCTTCCATCCTTTATGGCAACATCGCCATAAAACCATGAATTCCCGGAGCCATCGATAATTTTTCCTCCCCTGAGAAGAAGATCATAGTTTTGGGAAAATGAATCGACGTTATTAGCCAGAATAAGTATCGTAAGGAAGTGTAAAATCCGCATCGGATAAGATTTTGTTTTTTCTGAAAATAGTGTGTCTAAGTAGGTAATATCAAATTAAAGTATCCCCGGTGAAAAGAAAATCTAAAATGAGATTTCTTTTAAGTGTTTTTTTAGAAGTGAGGTAAACTATCCTAAACTAAATCTCTTACAGATCATCACATTCCACGGAAGACCTCTATCTTTGCCGGTTCATTATGTCATCACGCGAACAATTACAAAAAACCCTCGAACTTATTAAGCTGGAGCGCCAGGCTGACCTTGATTATTACCGGCAAAAAGTACTGCTCCGATCGCTTCATCAACGTACAAAAGAGGGAACGACCTGGTACCCCGTTCGCCTTAAACGGGACTATATTGGCACGGGTGAGCGGTTGATGATTGAAATAGAACGTACCAGCCACCTGGATCAGCCACATGCTTTCCAAAGTGGTAAATCTGTAAGTGTTTTTTCCAACGAATCGGGTAAACCAGAACGTGATCATGTTAGTGGTGTTATCAATTATGTTCGTGATAATACTATGGTCATCACATTGAATGCTGAAGATTTACCCGATTGGATAGACAGTAGTCTGCTGGGGGTAGATGTGATGTTCGATGAAATGACATTCCGTGAAATGGAATTTGCGCTGAAGGAAGTGATGAACGCTGCAGAAAATCGGTTAGCGGAATTGAGAGAAATATTATTGGGAGAAGGAATAGCAGCGAGTAAGAACGAGGCTGGTCAAAGTAAAGAGGATCACGTCCAGGGACTTAACAGTAGTCAGCAAACGTCGTTGAAACAGATCGTGGAAGCAGCAGATGTTGCGTTCATTCATGGACCTCCCGGAACAGGGAAAACCACCACACTCGTCCAGGCTATTAAGCGCACTGTAAAGGATGAGCAACAGGTTTTGGTTTGCGCGCCCAGCAATGCGGCTGTTGATTTGTTGGTAGATAAATTGAGCGAACAAGGATTAAGCGTTTTGCGGATTGGTCATCCGGCTCGTGTCACCGAGCAGACTCTTAGTAAAACGCTCGATGTGCGCATTGCGGAACATGTTAATTACCGGGAGTTGCGTACGCTTCGAAAAAAAATGGAGCAGCTAAAAGCTATGGCATTCAAATACAAACGCGAGTTTGGGTACCAGGAAAGACTGCAACGACGACTTTTACTGCAGGAGTCGAAAGCATTAAAGGCAGATGCTGACGTACTTGAATTTTATATCGTTAACGACTTGTTAAATCGGACCGAAGTAATTTGCACAACTTTGGTAGGCTCGTCACACCCGGTACTGCGGGGAAAGAAATTCAAGACAGTATTTATTGATGAAGCTGCCCAGGCACTGGAACCGGCGAGCTGGATTCCAATCCTGAGAAGCGCCCGGGTAATTTTTGCTGGTGATCATCAGCAACTTCCGCCAACCATTAAATCCAATGAAGCCGCACGACTGGGTTTATCCAAAACACTTTTTGAAAAGGGCATTGCACGTCAACCGCAGGTATCCAGCATGTTACAAGTGCAATATCGAATGCACCAGGATATCATGAAGTTCTCTTCCGCCTATTTTTATAAAAATGGACTCATTGCTCATGATTCTGTAAAAGCAGAATTGTTACGCCCCAATCAGCCACCTGTTGAATTTATTGATACGGCTGGATGTGGTTATGCCGAAGGGCAGGATAAGGAAACGCTAAGTCGCTATAATGAAGAAGAGGCACAATTACTCGTCAACCAGGTCGAGGCGCTGGTGGAGGAAATCGGAGTCGCTGAATGGATGGATAGAAATTTAACGATGGGGATCATCACCCCATATCGTGCTCAGGTTGACTACCTGCATAAACTTGCTGAAGCCTCGGCTATTCTTGAGCCGTTGCACAGGCTCATCACCATTAATACGGTAGATGCTTTCCAGGGACAGGAACGTGATGTGATTGCGATTAGCTTTGTGCGCAGCAACGATAAAAGTGAAGTGGGATTTCTGGGTGACATCCGCAGAACAAATGTTGCGATGACGCGCGCGAGGAAGAAACTGATTATGATAGGAGACAGCGCTACCTTAGGTTCGCATCCTTTTTATGTTGAGTTGATTGATTATGTTCAGCAAGGTGGTTATTACAAGAGTGTCTTTGAGATTGTTAACCGTTAATCGTTCATTGTGGGTGGTTTTTGTCTTTGTAATAATCGTTTTATTATTGAAATCCATGACACAAAGAACACGAAGTAGCCACAAAGTTCACGAAGAGAAGCGCTGTGAAACTTTGGTACCCTTTGAGGCCCCTTGTGCAACAACTGCATTTTAGTCAAAGTAAAAGCAATGACCTTTGCCGATCATATCCTCAAATTCTTTCTGCAACTCAATATAAATACACCGCTGCCCAATGGAGTTGAGGTACTCAGTCCATATCAGGATAAACAAGTTTTTGAACTTTGTCGGCAGTTTTATAAAAAATATTATGACGATGATCAGGAACGCATCTTAGTCCTTGGAATAAATCCCGGAAGGTTCGGTGGAGGATTGACCGGTATTCCTTTTACTGATCCGGTCAAACTTGAAAAGTACTGTGGCATCGCTAATTCCCTTCACAAAAAGTCGGAGCTTTCTGCCGATTTTATGTATACGATGATTAGTGCTTATGGCGGACCAGCAAAGTTTTACCATAAGTTTTATTTTAGTTCAGTTAGTCCGTTGGGATTTGTATCGGATGGTAGGAACCTGAATTATTATGACTGCAAGGAATTGCAAACAAATCTTCGGGAGTTCATCGTACATTCGCTTAAGGCTGTACTAACCTTTGGTATTAACACGTCAGTTTGTTATTGCCTGGGTGAGGGGGAGAACTTTAAATATCTTAGCCGACTAAACGCAGAATTGCAATTATTTAAAAAAATCATTCCACTGGCGCATCCGCGTTTTATTATGCAGTATCGAAGAAAGAAAGTGGCTGAATATGTAGATGATTATCTCCTGAAGCTTAACTATGGTTAAATGTTTATTTATACGGATGCACATACTGCGCCGACACACGGAAAAATCGTAGCGTTTCAGCGATTGGAGCTCTTCGACGACCGTGTCGCCCTAATTATTTCCTGGAGCGTTACTTCTTGTTTTGAATCTGGTAACGGAAGCTCAGGAATTGAAATTCTTCTCCTAGCCCTAACCCTTTGCCAATGCCCGACCTTTGGAATCGGTATGTTCATTCTGACACAAGTCTTCCTTAAACCGACATCTGAGATGTCATATCCCTTTGCTAAGGTTGTCATTGGTTCAGCCCAAACTAATTCAAATAACTTCCTTCGGGTCAAGATAACTTTATCCATAGACGTAATTTCTTAAGTTATTTCTCTTCCTTAAATTCATTTTTATTCTCAATCGGCAGCTTACAACGGCATCCGAACCGCGATCAAAAATCCCGATAATTAATCACCTCGTAGCCCTATTGAGTTATTCTGGATTAAATAATTTTCACTGATTTATTTATAAAACATAAGCTCGATGTTGGCACGAACTTGAAAGGAACCTGCGGAAAGATCATGGGAAAATGAATTTGGATTCAGATTCAGAATGATCGGCTAAATAACTAATAAATAATCCGCTAATCCTGCCTCAGTAATGAGGTTTATCCACCGTTTCTCTTTGGTGAAATATTTATCTCCGGGTTTAACGTATATCAAATTGTAGAGATCATACGTGTCATTTGGCTGCACGATCCACTTTGCAATTTCGGTATTTATTGACAACTGAAGGAAGGCTGTCAGAAATAATTCAAAGTTCTTCAAACTTCTATTGTGGAGAGCTACCTGACCATCACTAAACATTGTTAGATAGTCATTTAATTCAAAAATTAGTCCCTCAAGACGCTTTTTGAAGTACTTCTTTTGACTTTCCTTCCAGAGCTTTTTTGAATGAGCCTTCACTCGTGACACAAATTGATTCTCAATGGAAGCAACAGTTTCACCTTGACCGACCCTGCTTTGAATATTCTTCCGATATTCAGCGATTAATTCTGGTGTTAGCTGGAATGAATTGTCCAATGCAGCCATCCTTCTGATCTCAGCCCAGTTTCTAATTCCGAGGTTGTAGCTGTATCTCTTATCTTCAAAGTGGGGATTAATGGTTCTAGCCATATAAAGAAATGCATTTTCAAGTATCTGTTTACTTGAATGATTTACAATCGCTTGTGTTGCACCTCTTACTTGCTGAAAGTTCCCAAAGATATTGGGGGTAGTAATCAATTCTTCAAAATTGTAGAATGTTGCAACTAAAGAATAGTCAGTTAATTTACTTGGACCAAGATGACCATTACCCAAGTTGTACCAAATATTGGTATCACAGATTACGTCTGTTTTCATATCGCAAGCCCGAGGTACAACCTAGATAATTTAAGCCTTACATAATTAGGAACAATAATTCTATTCTCTCATTAATTAAATTATCGTACAAACTTAGGCTTTTGCCGGAATATGCTGGCAAGGAATTTCCGGCATAAACGGTTTCCCCCTTACAGCTATCGCTTCCAGGTACCCCCATTTATTCCGTTCCTCCTTGCGCAAATTCCAGCCTGAGCCAGGTGGTGCACCATAATTAATTCAAATGATTATGGAAAGCACAAACGAAAAAAGACAATTTGAGGTAGCTGAGATTCAGCTTACCTACAAGTCAAATGTAATGTTTTACTGGAAAACTGGGATAGCTCTAAAATTGAATTTGTTGAGCAGTTTAAAGTCATGCTACTGAACAGAGCCAAAAGTTCTGGGAACTTGTGAGGTTTTTACCGGATCAAGTACTGGAACCGTTGCCGACCCGAAACTGATCTTCGCTGCTACCCTAAAGGCAAATGCTTGCGGAGTAATTCTGGCACACAACCATCCTTCCGGGACCTCAAGGCCAGTCAAGCGGACCTTGACCTTACCAAAAAAATAAAGGAGGGCGGCAAATTTTTGGAATTTCAGGTACTCGACCACATTATTGTTACAAGCGAGGGGTATCTTTAAAGGCCTGAATTAAGGCCCACGATTTTTAGCAACTCCGCGGTCAAAAGGTGCATTTTTGTTCTCATTTTTTCGGGGATGAAGTGACCGGGGTTGTTTTCCAAAGCCAATGAACGATTGTAAGCCTGCCTCAGCAAGGGAACAAACTTGACAACGTTGTAACCACCTTGAATTTTTGTGGGCAACTCTGCCTTCAGCTCACTACAGTTGTTGGATGTAGAGTTAGCGATGTCATCAACATGCATGTATAACCAGACCTCAAAGCAAGGGTTGCTAATAGCCAGAAACCAACTCCTTTGATTTTCACAGGCTTGGTTGATAGAATGCAAATGCTCATCAGGCCAGCGGTCAACATCCATAACAAACCACAACTGGTCATCCTTCATAAGTGGCATTTCTTCAACATATCGGGCTGCACTGTCCAAAAGCCATCTCGGCGCTGAATTGTTATCCTTATTTTCTAATACTTTTACTCGTATCTGTGAGGAATATTTGGCTAAATGTTGAAAGTATTGCTTTTCGCGTACTGCACCTTCACAAGCGATTACAAAAAGAATGGAATCGCGAAAAGGTTCCCCACGTTTATACCCTCTGTTCTTCCTCGGCATACTCTTCCCATTTTAAGTCAATCAAATTGCCAAGAAAAGGAATTGCTCCAAAGCGTCCATTCAAATATCCTTTACGTACATCTAGGTCATACCGGGGTTTAAATTCACTCATGGAATACAATTGTGTTGCACCTGTATCGCTTCTTTCCGCGAACCAAATTTCATCTTGTCTGAAAATATCAAGATCCAGTAAATTAGATTCATGAGTGGTGAAAATTAATTGTCCATTTGCTTTGCTCTCATTCATTATTTTGTCGACCAAGGATTTTAGCAATGAAGGATGAATACTTTGGTCGATTTCGTCAATAACAACCACTGCGTTTTGAAACAAAGTAGCATATATTGCTGGAATAGAATCCAATAGACGTTGTGTTCCGTCGGACTCTTCAAGTAACTCGAATTTAACTTGCTTATCATTATCACCAAGGTGCCATGTAAACAGCTTTTTTATAACTGGAATACCATTTTCCATAATAGCAAGAGCGTTCTCCATTAAAGGGTTGTCGCCTACTAGAATCATGCTCTCGCCCGAACCCAATCTTTTCAGTACATCTTTGGCTTTAGGTAAATCATCTTTTCCAAAGTACTCTTCCAATGGAATTGTCTCTACATCAATTTTAGTAATACCGGTTGCTGCTCCACACAATACCCTGTTGCTAAATGCGTGAAATTTCTTTTTCAGAACAAAATTGGGAACCATTTGAGTTGGCTTATACTGAGGGAAAATAATTATAAGCTTTTCTTCAATCCAACGGTAAGCCTCACCAATCTCGATTATTTTATTTTCCTTTAGGTTAGCTGCAAAATTTAAAAAAATGGTTTGGTCTTTAACCAATTCATTTGCAAACATGTTTCTTCTAAACTGATCTTCATTAGTCAAAAGGTATCGTTCGTGAAGTTCTAATGACTGTACTCCATCATTATTTTTTCGATTGAAAATTATTTCGTCCTTCTCATTAGGGTGAAGTTGAATGAGCCACTCCTCCAAAATCCGATGATGATCGAGATAAAGGCCGTAGGAATAAGTTGACTTTTCCGTTGCAAATTCAATTTCAAACGTAGTTGGCTTTAGCAATGATTCTTGCGAAGCTTTGTGCTTACTGGGTGGAACGTCCAGTTTTCCGGAAAGAAGCGTTTCTTTTAAGAATGCAAGCGCCTTAACAAAATTTGATTTTCCAGCTCCATTTGCACCATAAATTGCAGCCCCCTTAAGGACGTCAATTCCGCCAGTCTCATATACATGCTCCTTGTGGATCTTGAAGCTGCCCGCAAGCATGTTGAACTCTGTCTCTTCCTTGAAGGACAAGAAGTTCGATACTACAAAGCGTATGAGCATAAAGTGTTTTTTTCTCTTAA
>Ga0184629_10000425_pt1 | contig 18789 bp, 17 predicted proteins | sample PLM4_32_b1_FD_133158 | JGI IMG/M metagenome (GOLD analysis project Ga0184629, IMG submission 133158) | Groundwater sediment microbial communities from an aquifer in East River, Colorado, USA - PLM4_32_b1 | ecosystem: Environmental > Terrestrial > Soil > Riparian zone | place: USA: East River... | reverse complement strand
GACATCGAGGTCGTGGATCATCAGGTCCAGGACGACGTCGACGTCGAGGCTGCGCGGCGCGAAGGTCCCCAGTCGCTGGCACTCCAGGAACCGCGGGCGCCGCACCAGCGCACGGGCCGCCGCGAGGGCGGGGTTGAAGCGCTCGGTGTGACCGACGTGCAGCGTCCGGGCCCCGGCAGCGGCAATCGCGATGAGCTCGTGAGCCTCGGCGAGCGTGGCGGTGATCGGCTTCTCCACGAGCGCATGCACGCCCGCCCGCAGGTACTCGGCGGCCACCTCGAAGTGCGCGGAGGTCGGCACGGCGACGCTGACCGCGTCGACCTCGCGGAGCAAGGCCCAGGGATCGGTGTGCCCCTTGCTGCCGTGGCGGGCCGCAATCTCGTCGGCCCGGCCGGGCTTCGCATCCGCGACGCCCACCAGCGTCACATCGCGGCGCGCCGCGTAGAGGCGCGCGTGGTGCTGGCCCAGGTGCCCGACCCCGATCACGCCGACCCGGAGCGGCGCGCGCATCTAGAGCGTGACCCCGCGCTCCGCGGAGCGGATGAACGCCGCGAGAAGATCGACCTCCGGGATCCCCGGGATCTCCGTGGCGATCCGTTCGAGGGCCTGGGTGATGTTGAGCTGCGAGCGGTGCAGCAGGCGATAGGCGCGCTTCAGCCCCGCGATCGTCGGCTCCGGGTAGCCGCGACGCTGCAGGCCGACCACGTTGATGCCGTACGTCCGGGCGCGGTTCCCCACCGTCTTGACGAACGGGAGGGCGTCCTGCGTGAGGACCGAGTACCCGCCGATGAACGCTTCACGCCCGACGCGGCAGAACTGGTGAACTCCGGAGAACGCCCCGACGATCGCGCCGTCCTCCACGGTGACATGCCCTGCCAGGGTGGCCGCGTTGGCCATGATCACGCCGCTGCCGACCTGGCAGTCGTGCGCGACGTGGCTGTACGCCATCAGGAAGTTCTGGTCGCCGATTCGCGTGACGCCTCCACCACCCGCCGTCCCCAGATTCAGGGTCACGAACTCCCGGATGACGTTCTCCCGTCCTATCTCGAGGCGAGTCGCCTCGCCCTGGAATTTCAGATCCTGCGGGATGGCCCCGATCGAGGAGAACGGAAAGCAGCGCGTGTTGGCCCCCACGCGGGTGTTCCCCTCGATCACCACGTGCGCGGCGAGCACACACCCTGGACCCAGGACCACCCGTGGCCCGACGATGCAATAGGGGCCGATGACGACGTCGGCACCCAGCTCCGCCCCGGGCGCGATCCTGGCGCTGGGGTCCACCTGGGCCGTCACGGGGCTGCCTCCGGGGGGGCGCAGCGTATCGCCAGGAATGCAGCTTCGGCGGCCAGGGCCTCACCGACGTACGCCTCGCCGCGCAGGCGGGCTCCCTCGCTTCCCGACGACTCGACCATCACGCGCAACCGCAGCTGATCCCCCGGCACGACCGGGCGCCGGAAGCGCGCCGAGTCGATCGCGGCGATCCGCCACCGCGGCGGGGGCTCCCCCTCCGCCGCACCGAGGGCGATGCGGCCGACCTGCGCCATCGCCTCCAGGATGAGCACGCCGGGCATCACCGGATGGCCCGGGAAGTGGCCGACGAAGAACTCCTCGTTCAAGGTCACGTTCTTGAGTCCCTCCGCCTGCACGCCGGGGGTCAGGGAGAGGATCCGGTCCACCAGCAGGAGGGGATACCGCTCCGACAGCCGCTCCTGGATCGTCTCGATATCGCTGCCGCTCACGTCGTTCCTCCGCTCATGCCTCGGGCGGATTGCCGTCCCGCCCGCCGCGCTCCAGCCGGCGCAGGCGCTGCAGGATCTCCGGCAGGCGGGCGAACGCCGCCTGGGCCCTGCGCCACGCCGGGAGGGGAATCGCCGGGATCCCGGCCGCCGTCACGCCGGCCGGCAGGTCCTGCAACACCGCCGACTTCGCCGCGACCCTGGCACCGTCCCCCACGGAGAGATGCCCCGCCACCCCCGCCTGCCCGGCGATCACCACACCCTTCCCGAGGCGCGTGCTCCCCGCCACGCCCGACTGCGCCACCAGGATCGACCCCGGACCGACCACCACGTTATGCGCGATCATCACGAGGTTGTCGATCTTGCTGCCCGCCCCGATGACCGTGCTCCCGAGCGCGCCGCGATCGATGGTCGCGCCCGCACCGACCTCGACGTCGTCCTCGATCACGACGTTGCCGACCTGGGGGACCTTGTGGTGGACCCCCTCGTGGAAGGCGTAGCCGAAGCCATCGGCGCCGATCACCGCTCCCGCGTGGATGACGACGCGGGCGCCCAGACGACAGCGGTGATACAGGACGGCGCGCGGGTGCAGCACCGACCCGGCACCGATCTCCGCGTCGTCCCCGACGACCGCGCCCGCTCCGATCACCACCCCCGCGCCGATCCGGCAGCGCGCGCCGATGACGGCGAAGGGACCCACCGAGACGTCCGGCGCGAGCATCGCGTCCGCGGCCACGGCGGCGCGCGGATCGACACCGGCGGGGGGCGGCGCCTCCGGATAGAACAAGCGCAGCGCCTTGCTCAGCGCGTAGTACGCATCTTCCACCTCGATCCGGTCCCTCCCGTCCAGCCGATCGGCGGGAGTACAGAGGATCGAGCCGGCGCGACTCGCCTGCGCGCGATCGCGGTAGCGGGCGCTGGCGAGGAACGAGAGGTCCCCCTCTCCCGCCTCCTCGAGCGTACGGATTCCGCTGAGGCGGCGGTCGCCGCTACCGCGGACCACGCCGCCTACCGCGCGCGCCACCTCCGCGGCGCGATGCGTCACGCGCGCGGAGCCCACGCGGCCGTCCCTCGCACCTCGCTCAGTTGCCCCCCGGCGCAGGCGGCGCCGCGCCGGCTTGCGGGAACATCTGGTTGAACTTCTCGAGCACGGCCGGGGTGATGTCGACCTCGGGCGCGGCGTGAAGCGTCAGCCCACGCTCGAGGATCAGGGTGAAGGACCCCTCCTTCCCTACCGCCTCGACGACCTGGATCAGCTCCTTCTGGAGCCGCTGCTGCGCCTTGTTGAACTCCGCCTGAACCTCGCGGCTCGCATCGTCGTTCAGGCGCTGCAGCTCGATCTGCTTCTGGCTGATCCGCTGCTGCATCTCCGCGCGCTTCTCGTCGTTGAAGCTCAGTTCCTTGGTCCGCATCTCCTGCTGCAGCGCGCTGAGCTCCTCCTGGCGATCCGTCATCGCCTTGAGGCGCTGATCGCGGAGCCGCTCGATCTCCGCCTTCAATGCCTGGCCTCGCTGCGAGCGATCGAACACGATCGACGAATCGAACACCCCGATCTTCAGGGCGGGGGACTGCGCCAGCGCTGGCACGGCGCAGAGCAGCAGCACGACTCCCACGAGAGTGGACCTTCTCACGTCAACCTCCTTGGCTGGCCGCCGAATTGGCGGCTGCCGGGAACTTCCGTCCTGCCCAGGGGAGCGCGAGGGACCAGGCGGCCGCGAGCGGCGTGCGTGCGGTCCTCCAGCCTCCCGGATCAGAAGGTGGTCCCGATGGAAAAGATGAACTCACTGTCATCCTCATAGGGCTTGGGATCCAGGTTCCAGCCGTAGATCAGTCGCAGCGGGGCGCCGAAGATCGGGAGGTAGAAGCGCACCTCGACGCCGGCGTCCATGCGCAGGTCGTTGATATTGTATCCCTGCTTGTTCGTCCAGGCGTTGCCGGCGTCCAGGAAGAGCGCCACCTCCACCGGGCTGTCGCCCGGCCCCGGCAGGACGTATTCGACGTTGAACTGCAGGTATTTGTTCCCCCCGATGAAGATCAGGGGGTCGAGCTCGTCGATCTCGTCTCCCTGCGGGTCGAGCGGGTTGACGAACGGCCGGTCGCGGCGCCCGCCCCGCGGCTCGGCACGGGGATAACGGCCGTCGTCGATCGGGCTGACGGAACGCGACGAGAAGATCCGCAGCGAACGCTCGCCGCCTAGGAAGAACCGCTCGAATGTCGGCACCCGGCGGTCGCCGAAATCGTCCACGTAGCCGATCTCGCCGTGCATCCCCACGAAGGTCCGGCCGAAGCTGGGCAGGTAGTAGGTCCCTTCCAGGATCGGCTTGAAGAAGTAGTTGTCACCTCCAAGGAAGTTCCCGCCGGCGAACTCGAGTGAGGCGACCAGCTGCGCGCCGGCGCTGGGCCGGATGAAGTTGTTGCGAGTGTCGTAGCTGAACACCGGGCGGACGCTGCTGGTCGTCGACACCGACTCCGGGAACCCGACCTGCTTGAACGCCACCTCCTCGATCAGGTAGGTGAAGGTCAGGCTGGTGAAGTCGCCCAGCCGGCGGCCGATCGACACGGTGCCCCCCTGGCCCTTCTGGGTGGACCCGATGTAGTCGATGTCGCGGCGGAAGATGCTGGCGCCGAAGATCCAGGGTTTGCCCAGGAACCAGGGATCCTGGAAGCTGAGGGCGTAGGTGTTCGAGGTGCCGCCGATCTGGAGCTGGGCCGAGAGCACCTGTCCGCGGCCGAGGAAGTTGCGGGTCGAGAACGAACCGGCGAAGAACGCCCCCTCGACCCCCGAGTAGCCGCCCCCCACCTGCACCTCGTTGCGGCTCTGCTCCTGTCCCTCCACGGTGATGCGCACCCGGTTCTCTCCCGGCACGGGGACGATCTCGGGTTCCCGGGTCATCTGGAAGTACCCGAGCTGGTTGATCTTCCTGAGGCCAAGCCGGAACCGCTTGAGGTTGAACAGCTCCTCCTCGCCCACGCCCAGCTCGCGCCTGAGGACGTAATCGCGCGTCGTCGTGTTCCCCACGAACTCGATCCGATCGATGAAGAACTTCCGGTCCTCGTCGATCTTGAGGTGGAGATCGGCGATATTGCCGTCATGGCGCTTGATGTCCCGGCTGGTAGAGACGCGATAGTAGCCCCGTTCGCCGTAGTCGAGCTCCAGCTTCTGCGTGGCCGCCTGCAGGAGCGAGTAGTCGAACACCTGCCCCTCGACGAGGGGAATCCGCTGCCGGATCTGCGGCTCGGTGAAGACCTTGTTTCCTTCCACGCTGACCTTCCCCACGCGATAGCTCACGCCTTCGACGATGGGGACCACCACCCGCACCCAGCGCTTGCGCTTGCTCGGGTTCTTCGTCGGCTTCCCCTCCTCGATCGTGACCCTCGGCGCGCCCAGATCCACATCGAGATAGCCGCGGTTCTTGTAAATCGCTTCGACCTGGCGCAGATCTTCCTCGAGTTTCTGCGGGTGATGCAGCGCCTTCTTCCACCCCCACATCTTCCACCAGTGGTACTCCTCCGTCAGCTTCAACGCGCCGCGCAGCTGGCCGTCGCTGAAGACGGTGTTCCCCTCGAAGTCGAGCGAGCGGAGACGTGTCTTCCTCCCCGGATCGATCTTGAAGGTCAAGGCCAGGTTGGCCGCGTCGACGGGCACCAGCTCCGCCTCCACGGTCGGCTCGAGGAACCCCTTCGAGCCGAGCACGCCACGCACTACCTCGGCGGCGTCCTGGATCGCCTTGTAATCGACGGGGGACCCGATGCGCAGCGAGATGTTGCGCTCGGTCAGCTGCTCCTCAATCTGCGTTTCCGTCACCACCTTGTTCTTCTCGTACTCGATGCTGTTCAAGCGGGGCCGCTCCACGACGTGGAAGATGACGATCTTCCCCCTCTCCCCGTCGCGAGTCTCCAGCGCCAGGTCGTCGAACATCTTGCGATCCCAGAGGCGCCGAAACTCCCGCTTCAGGACGGCCTCGTCGTATGGATCACCGACCTTCAGGGTGGTGAGCCGGAAGAACGCTTCACTGGAGAGGTTCTGGTTGCCGTCCACCGCCAGGGACTCGATCGTCGGTCCCCCCTCCGGTGCAACCGGCGGCTCCTCGCCGAAGAGGAGGGTGGTCGCCAGGAGAACGGCGCACAGGGTGGGTGCCGGCAGTCTCATCGCTCTCCGGCCCCGCCGAACACGGACCACGGGGCGGCGCATCTGTCCCGACTCCGCCTAGCCGGGTGCGGCCTGGACGCGCCTGACTACGCGCCCGGGCCATGGGCCTCTGGAATGGGAAGAGCCGCGGCGCGGGCCGTCGTGTCCGGTCCGACCCGCTTCCGGCGGGGCTACCCGAGCCCCTACCGAGCCGAGTTGATCCCCTGGACCTCGCGGAAGGCCAGGCGATCATCCTCGAGGAACACCTCTACGAGATCCACACCCTGGAATCGTCCTTCGATGAGTCGTTCGGAGAGCGCATCCTCGATGTGCTTCTGGATCGCCCGCCGCAGCGGGCGGGCCCCGTACGAGCGATCCTTGCACGTATTGCGGACCAGCCACTCGTAGGCTTCCTCGGTGAGCTCGACCCGGACCCCTTTCTCGCGCAGCGCATCGTTCAGGCGATCGATCATCAAGCGCGTGATGCCGAGGAGCTGATCCTCGGTGAGCGGGTCGAAGACGATGATGTCGTCGATGCGGTTCAGGAACTCCGGCCGGAAAGACCGCCGGACCTCCAGCATGACGACCTCGTGAGTCGCCTTCACCTTCTCGTCCTGCTGGCCCGTGCCAAACCCGAGCTTGGCGCCCTTGAGCAGATGCTCGGATCCGAGGTTCGAGGTCATGATGACGATCACGTTCTTGAAGTCCACCGTGTCGCCGTAGGCGTCGGTCAACTGCCCGTCCTCGAGCACCTGCAGCAGGATGTTCAGCACATCGCGGTGCGCCTTCTCGATCTCATCAAGCAGGATCACCGAGTAGGGGCGCCGCTTGACGCGCTCGGTGAGCTGCCCCCCCTCCTCGTGCCCGACGTACCCGGGGGGCGAGCCGATCATCTTGGCGATCGAGTGCTTCTCCATGTACTCGGACATGTCGAAGCGGATGAGGGCGGACTCGTTGCCGAACAGGAACTCCGCGAGCGTGCGCGCCACCTCGGTCTTGCCGACGCCCGTGGGTCCGAGGAAGATGAACGACCCGACGGGCCGCAGCGGGCTCTTCAGCCCGGCGCGTGAACGGCGGATTGCCCGGGAGAGCGCGGACAGCGCCTCGGACTGGCCGACAATCCGCTCGTGGAGATGGTCCTCCATCCGCAGCAGCTTCTCCATCTCCTGCTTCTCGACCAGCGTGATTGGGATTCCGGTCCACTTGGAGATCACCTCCTGGATGTCGGATTTGTCGACGTTCAGGACCAGGTCCTTCTCCCCCTCGCTCTTGCGCTTCAGCTCCTCCAGCTTCTGGCGGAGCATCACCTCTTCGTCGTGATTCTGCACCGCGCGCTCGAAGTCCTTCTGGGTCAGCGCCCGCTTCATGTTGCGAGTCGCCTCGCGAATCTGCGTCTCGATCTTGCGAATCTCCTGGTAGGCGGTCTTCTTCTTCAGCTTGACGCGCGCTCCCGCCTCGTCGATGACGTCGATCGCCTTGTCCGGAAGGAACCGATCCGTGATGTAGCGATTCGAGAGATAGACGGCGGAGGTGATCGCTTCCTCGTGGTAGCGCACCTGGTGGAAGCGCTCGTAGCGCTCCTTGATCCCGGCGAGGATCTGAATCGTCTCCTCCTCGGTCGGCGGGACGATCTTGATCGACTGGAACCGGCGCACCAGGGAACGGTCTTTCTCGATGTAGCGGTGGTACTCCCGCGGCGTCGTCGCGCCGATGCACTGCACCTCCCCGCGCGACAAGGCCGGCTTCAGGATGTTCGCGGCGTCCAGCGAGCCCTCGGCGGAGCCGGCACCGATGAGCGAGTGGATCTCGTCGATGAAGATGATGACGTCGTCGCTGGCGGCCAGTTCCGCGATGATCCCCTTGAGGCGCTCCTCGAACTGGCCGCGGTACTTCGTCCCGGCCACGATGAGCGAGAGGTCCAGCGCCAGGATGCGCTTCTCGACCAGCGAGGGGGGCACGTTCCCGTCCGCGATCCGGGTGGCAAGCCCCTCCACGATCGCCGTCTTGCCGACCCCCGATTCGCCCAGGAGGACCGGGTTGTTCTTGCGGCGCCGCGACAGCACCTGGACCACGCGCTGCAGCTCCCCGTCACGGCCGATCAGCGGGTCGAACAGGCCGGAGGCCGCCATGGCCGAGAGGTCCTTGCTGAACTCGTTCAGGAAGGGCGTTTCCTTCTTTTTCCGCGGCAAAGCGCGGCGCTTGAGGATGTTGACCGTGTCCTCGCGCACGGCGTAGAGGCGCATCCCCTTCTCGAACAGCAGCCGTCCCGCCGCCGAGTTCTCCTCGCGCAGCAGCCCGAGCAGCAGGTGCTCGCTGCCGATGTGCGGATGCAGGAGGCGCTCTGCCTCCTCCTCGGCGTACGACAGGACCCGCTTGGTCTCCTCGCTGAACGGGATCTCGACCGTGGCGGTGGTCCGCTCGCGGGTCGGCCCCCGCTCCTCGATCTCCGCGCGGACTCCGTCCATGTCGATGTTGAGGCGCGAGAAGATCTCGCGCGTGATCTCGTCCCCTTCCTTGAGCAGTCCAAGGAGCAGGTGCTCCGAGCCAATCACCTTGCTGGCCGCCTGGCTCGCCTCATAGCGCGCCAGGAACAGCACTCGCTTCGCCTTCTCGGTGAATTTCTCGAACATGCGGCCTTCCCATGACCCTGCGTCGCGCCGTCCTACTCCGCGAGTCGCGGTGGAATCGAAGCTAACCTCTATCCTAGCACAGCGTTCCCGGCCCTCCAGACCTCACGCCTGGGGTGAATAATAGGCCCGGCGCGCCGCGTCGTCGAGGAGGGCCAGCCGTCCGTTCGCCAGGAGCAGCACGCGGTCGCACTCCTCCGCCAGCCGCTCGTTGTGAGTCGCCAGCACGGTCGTGAGCGGGCGCCGCCGGTGGGCGCGACGCAGGGCCGCGAATACCTGGACACTGGTCTGGGGGTCGAGGTTCCCGGTCGGCTCGTCCGCGAGCAGGAGGTCGGGCTCGGACGCGAGCGCACGTGCGATCGCCACCCGCTGCTGCTCGCCTCCGCTCAGCTCCGCCGGGCGATGATGCAGGCGCGCGGCGAGGCCCATCTCCTCGAGGAGGACCCGTGCCCGCTCGGCCAGCTCGCTCCGTGGCAGCCTCCGGATCATCCCCGGGAGCTGCACGTTCTCGAGTGCGGTGAACTCCGGGAGCAGGTGGTGGAACTGGAACACGAAGCCGACATGCCGGTTGCGGAAAACCGCCAGTTCCTCGGGGGGCCGCGCCAGGACCGCCTCGCCCCGGAACAGATACTCTCCCGCGTCGGGTCGATCGAGAGCGCCGAGCAGATGGAGCAGGGTGCTCTTGCCGACCCCGGACTCTCCCACCACGGCGACCATCTCGCCCGTCGTCAGCACCAGGTCGAGATCCCGCAGCACCTCGACGCGGCCCGGGCCGGAGCGATACCCCTTCGCGATGCCCTGCAGACGCGCCACCTCACTCATTGCGCAGCGCCTCGACCGGATCGAGTCGCGACGCCCGCCAGGCCGGATAGAGCGTCGCGACGAACGAGATCCCGAGCGCCACGGCGGCGGTCCCCAGGAAGTCGAGCAGCCTCACCTTGAAGGGGAGGTAGTCGATGAAGTAGACGTCGGGATCGAGCGCCCAGAGGCGATACGTGTCCATGACCCAGGCGGCGCTGACCCCCAGCACGCAGCCGCCGGCCGTGCCGACGACTCCGATGATCGCCCCCTGCAGGAGGAACACGGTCATCACCCCGCGCGAGGTGGCGCCCATCGACAGGAGCGTCCCGATGTCCCGGACCTTCTCCATGACCATCAGGATCAGGGTCGAGGCGATGTTCAGCGCCGCGACCAGCATGATCAGTCCGATCACGAGGAAAGAAACCAGTTTCTCCGTTCGCAGGGCGGCGAAGAAGGCGCGATTCTGCTCGATCAGATCGGTGACCCAGAGGCCGTCGCCGAGCGCCGCCTGCAAGCGGGCACGGACGACGGGGACGTCGGCCGCGGCGTCACAGCGCACCTGCATCGCCGTGGTCCCGTCGCCGAGCCCGAAGAGGCGCTGCGCCTCGCTGAGGTGGAGGTACACCCGCGAGGTGTCGTAGTCGAAGAAACCGGAGTCGGGCGTGCCCGCGACCTCGTAGGTCACGCTCTTGGGACGCACCGAGAACGGCGAGAGCCGCGCCTGCGGCACGATCAGGTGCACCCGGTCCCCCGGCCCGACGCCGAGGTTGAAGGCCAGCTCCCGGCCGAGAAACACGGTCGCGGGGCGGCCGGCCTCGGTGTCGCTCGCCGCCAGAGCCGGTCGCAGGGCGTCCAGGGTCGGCGCGATCGTCCCCGCTCCGCCAGCCTCCGCGCCGCGCCGCAGGTCATCCACGAGGGTCGTCACCTCCCCCTGGAGCGCCGGATCGATCCCCTGGATGACCGCGGCGTACCCGCGCGGATTCACGTCGCTCACGATGAGCCCCTTCTCGAGCACCAGCGGAGCGGCGGCGCTCACCCCAAGGACGGCGAGCGCTCGCTCGCGCAGGACGGCCGGCTCCTCGAGTGTCCTCCCGCCGAGCCCGCCGAACACCGTGATGTGGGCGTTGCCTCCCAGCACCTTGTTCCGGATGTCCTGCTGGAACCCGGACATGAGCGCCAGCGCCAGGACCAGCGCCATGACTCCAACGGTCACCCCGAGAATCGAGATCAGGGAGATCACGGACAGGAAGGTCTGCTTGCGTTTCGCGAGGAGGTAGCGCAGCGCCAGGAACAGCTCGTAGGGGATGGCGAACCGTGTGGCGGACGTCAGGGGGCCGGCTCCGTGGACGCCGCGGGGTCTCGCCGGGTGGCGCTCCACGCTCCCGTCGCGGGGCGTCCGGAAGAGAGGTCGTGCCGGCGCCAGGTGCCGCGGATCGACTTGCCGTCCGCTGCGACCGTCCCATCGAGATCCATGATGCGACCGAGGCGGGTGTCGATCCGTTGCAGCATCACCTGCCCATCGACGAGGGTCCCCTGCAGGCTGCCCTTGAACCCGCCCTCGAGCCCGTACTCCCCGGTAAGCACCGCTCCGGACTGGACCAGGAAGAAGACGCCACGTTCGCCGCCTGACAGCAGGCGCACGTCCCAGTAGCCGGTCAGCGACTCCGCGGAGGCAGGCAACGTGGCCGAAAGCTCGTCGAGGCGGCCGCGCAGGAGATCCAGGCGCGCCCGGCCGGTCAGGATCTCGCGTCGCAGGCGCCGCCCTTCGTCCCACGCCAACACCATCGCCTTCTCGAGGCGCTCGAGTTCGTCGTCGGCGCGCTCCAGCGCCTCCGCGTCCGCCGTCCCCTCGGGGGCGGCCCACGCCGTGTCGAGGTCGGCCCCGAGGCGCTCGAGCCTCGTCCGGTAGCGGGTGCGCTCGTCGAGGTTGGCGCGATACTGCTCCTCGACGCGATCGACGAGCGCGCGCTCGGTCTGGATCTGCGTCTCGAGAGCGAAGATGGCCAGGAGTGCCTGCTCGGGACGGAGCGACTCGGCCTCGATCTCCACGCCCAGCGCGGGCCAGGCGACGAGGAGCGCCAGGCCGGCCAGCACCCGCAGACGCCGCCTGGCGCGCCGGAGGCTCGCGACTCGCTTCCCCCCGCTGGGGCTCACTCCGCGTCCCCCGACCGCCGCGCGGAGGCGCCCCTGCCGCGGCGGCTCGCCGTCCCGACGGCCGCCAGCGGCGTCGCCAGATGCTGTGCGAGGCGAACCACGTTGCCGGCGGCGCCCTCCCCCAGGCTGTCCGCCACCGCCCAGATCCAGTGGGTCGCCGGGCGAACCTTGCGCATGCGGCTCACCCGGGTGACCCCATCGTGCATGACCTCGACCGGCGAGGCGGGACCCTCCGGGCTCACGCGCACTCCCCCCGCGACGAAGGCCGCCTTGAGCTTCTCGGTGTCGACGTCCTTCGCGAGCCGGAGGTGGAGGCAGTAACCGTACCCGTGGAAGGTCGGCGCGAGGAGCAGCTCGACATCCACATGCGCACCTCCCGCCGGCAGGAGCCGGGCCACGTCGCGCGACAGGTCATCGGCGACCCCCACCTGGTCGGAGCGGCTGGGGCGATCCCAGGAAAGCAGGTTGAACGCGAGCTGTGCCCCGAGACGTTCACGGGGGAACTCGGCGAAATTCAGCAACGCCACGCTCTGCTGGTAGAGCTCCTCGACCGCCTTCTCCCCGAGCTCCGAGGCCGGGGCCAGCACGATCGCGGCGACGCCCTCGAGCCAGTTCTGCCGGGCGAGGGGGGCGAGGAGGGTGGCCAGGGTAGCCGCAGCCGGCTGCGGCGCCGCGATCAACCCCTGGCGCGGCCACGACGCCTGCGGTTGCAGCGCGGCGAGGAACCAGGTGGTGTCCTTCCGGTCGCGCGCGGCGCCGCTCAGGTCGATGCAGGCCCCGGCGCGCATGGCGGAGTCGAGGATCGTGGCGCACTCCGCCGCGGCGCCGCACAGGATCGCCAGGTCGAATCTCTCGAACTCGACTCCGGCGACTGCGTCGACGAGCACTGCCTCGCCGCGAAACTCCCCGAGCTTCCGCCCACCTTCCTCGTCCTCGGCCTCGAACTCCGCGAGGACGGCGTCGCGGACCGGAAGCGCGGATTCTGCCAGTCGACGCTTCACCTCCGCTCCGAGCGGAGTTCCGGATCCGACCAGGACGAGGCGCACCCCGGCCTGCTCAGCGCCGGTGTTCGGCATGATCCGCGGGTGCCGGGTGCAGCCGCTCGCGCGGCGCACCGTCGGGAAGGCGCCGCGCCAGGCGACGCGGCAGCAGTCCTGAGACCACGTACCCGAGGGTCAGCGCCAGGACGACCGCCTGGGGGTGCACGGCGACGGCGATCACGGCGAGGGCCATCACGACCACGGCAACCGAGGGGACGCGGCCCCGAAGGTCGAGGTCCTTGAAGGAGCGGAATCGCAGGCGGCTGACCATCAGCAGCGAAAGCGCCACCACCAGCGCCAGCATCCCGCTCGCCATCCAGGGCTCCGCGAGGCCGGTGGGGAACTGCAGCACCCAGGCCGCCAGCGCCATGGCCGCGGCGGGGATCGGGAGGCCGATGAAGAACCGCTTGTCGCCTCCCCCGCTCTGGATGTTGAAACGCGCCAGGCGCACGACCCCACAGACGACGAAGAGGAAAGCGGCCAACCACCCGACCCGGCCGAACGGCTCGAGCGCCCACGACTGGACGAGCAACGAGGGAGCGACCCCGAACGAGAGGGCGTCCGCGAGGGAGTCCAGCTGCTCGCCGAACTCGCTCGATCCCCCGGTCAGGCGCGCGACCCGCCCGTCGAGAGTATCGAGGACGGCGGCGAGGAAGATCAGGAGCGCGGCCCAGGCAAACCGGTCCTTGTGCGCGGCCACGATCGCGGCGTACCCGCAGAACAGGTTGCCGACCGTGAACAGGGTGGGGAGGAGGTAGGCTCCGCGCTTGAACCGGCGATCGCGGGCCAGGCGAACGCGGCGGCGCGGGGGGTTCGAGGGACCGTCAGGCAGGCTGTCCATGGCTTCCGTCCAGCTGTCCGATGACCGAGCTGGCCCCGTGCACCCGGTCTCCGACTCTCACCTTCAACTCTATCGTGGCCGGCAGGAACAGGTCAACCCGGGAGCCGAACTTGATCAACCCGATCCGCTCGCCGCGTTCGACCCGATCCCCAGCCCGCACCCGACAGACGATTCGCCGCGCAATCAGGCCCGCGATCTGCACCACTCGGATCGAAACCCCTCCGGCATCCAGGTCGATCCGGTTCTGCTCGTTCCGTTCCGAGGCCTTGTGATCGAACGCCGGCAGGAACCCTCCCGGGTGGTACTGAACACCCATGACCGTGGCGGCTACCGGGGAGCGGTTGATGTGGACGTTGAACAACGAGAGGAAGATCGACACCCGCACCCGCCCCGTCGGTTCTCCCCCTGCGGTCAACTCGGGTGCCACCGCCACCACCCGGCCGTCGGCGGGGGATACCACGAGTCCGGACTCCCCCGGGACCTGGCGCGCGGGGTCCCGGAAGAACAGCAGCACAGCAACCGCCAGGGCCGAGAGCAAGGCCCCCCCCCAGATCGATCCGAACCCGAACGCGAGCGCGGCGAGCCCGGCCGGGAGTGCGGCTGGCAGATAGGCGTCCGGGGCGACACGCATGCGCGAGAGGCTCTCGCCCGGGTCCCAGTGCGGGGCCCCGGAGCGGGTCAGGCCCGGGTCGAGGTCGCGAAGTCCCGCTCGATGGCGGCGATCCGGTCCTTCAGGAAGAGCTTCTCCTTTTTCATTCGCACCTCTTCCAGCTTCTCCGACTCGGTCAGGAGACGCTTGCCGGACAAGGTACGGAGCTTGTCGTCGAAGTCCTGGTGCTGCGCCTTGAGGCGGCGATACTCGTCGTTCTCGCGCTCCAGGCGCGCCATCGACTCCGGATCATGCAGGTCCATCGACACCCTCCTCTTCTCCGGCCCGCCGCGTGCTGCGGACCGCTGAACCGACCCCACCTTCTGCTCCCACCCGAGTCGCGCGACCCCGCGCCACCTCCGGTTGTCCCGGCGCGGCGGCGCCCCAGGGCCGCAGCCCCGGTCCCCCGCAGGATAGCGGGTCCGCACCGCGGAATTCAAGAAGCGGTCTCCTCCCCGCCGCGCTTCCCGGGTCCGCCGGCCGGCGGCGAGAGCACGAGCGCCAGCACCCAGGCATCCTCCCCGTCGCTGTAGTAGCGCGGCCGCCGGCCGATCGAGCGGAAGCCGTGCGCGGCGTACAGGGCGAGCGCCGGCGCATTCGTCACGCGCGCTTCGAGGATCGCCCGCTCGAGGCCCACCTCCCGCGCGTCGTCGAGGAGGCGGACGAGGAGCGCCCGACCGAGCCCGCGCCGCCGGTGCGTTGCCGCCACCGCGAGGTTGTTGATGAGCAGCTCCCCCTCGACGTGCCAGGCGCACGCATACGCCACCACGCCCGCCACCGAATCGCGAATCACCCACGAGTGCGATAGCGGCTGACCGCCCACCTCCCTCTCGAAGGCGCGTCGATTCCAGGGGTGGCGGAAGATCGCGCGCTCGAGCGCCACTACCGTGTCGAGATCGGCCTCCTGCATCGGTTCGAGGCCGACAGCGGGGGGACTCATGGCGATGGGGCTCGGGCAGGCTTGGCGTCAGAGGGCCTCAGGTAGAGCGGCTCCACCGGGGCCAGCGGCTGCCCCGAGGTGAGAAGTTCTTCTCCGATCAGGGCGGCGTGCCGCGCCAGGAACCAGGGGCCAGTGCCGACGAGCGCGTCGGGGCCGAACTCCGCGCGTAGGAGCGCGGCGTAGCGCTCCGCACCGTCCCCCACGAAGCGGACCCGGCGGGTGCCCAGTAACTCGCGAAGGCGCCCGGGGCAGGTCACCCAAGGCGCCGCCCCAGGGTCGGTACTCCCAGCCTCCGCGGCGAACGCGGCGGCATAGACCTCCCCGCGCCCGGCATCCAGGCAGGCGCACACCGAGGTCCCGGGAGGCTGCGGCCCGGCGGCACGGGCGAGCGTCGCAAGCGTACCGACTCCCACCACGGTTCGCCCGGCGGCCCGAGCCAGGCCGAGCGCCGTGGCGATCCCCACCCTCAGCCCGGTGAAAGAGCCGGGACCATGGGTCACGGCGATGGCATCCACATCGGTCACCCGCCACCCCAGGCGAGACAGCAGAAAGTCTGCGGCCGGCACCAGCCGCAACGAGTGGTCGAGCGCCGACAGGACCTCCACCGAACCGACGACACGCCCACCCTCCACCGCCGCCAGACTCCCCGCGCGGGTGGAGGTGTCCATTCCCAGTAGTCGCATCCACTCTCCCCCGGGGCCGTGACCAAGTGCGGCGACCGGAACCTGGGGCGACCTCCCGACGTTAGGACGGCAGGCGCCGGTCGCGTCCTTCCGAACCGGGTGGCCGAGCCCAGGCACCTCTCTCAATGATGTAGGATCTTCCGCACCGGACCCAACCCTGCTGCGCCGAGCTGTCGCGCCAAGGAGACTCCCCGTGTTGCCAGCCAGCGGACGGCTGAAAACCCCGCGTCGCTCCGGCCGTATACTCCCTCTCACGGAGCCGACGGCTCCGCCTGAGCAGGCATCCGATGAAGCCGCCGTGCGCGCGGTGCTCGCAGGCGACGTCGGTCAGTTCGAAACCCTGGTCCGGCGGTACCAGCGGCCCATCGTAGGGTTCCTGTATCGTATGGTCGCGGACCTCGATCTTGCACGGGATCTGTCGCAGGACGTATTCGTGCGTGTGTACGCCTCGCTCGATCGCTACGACGCCCGCTTCCGCTTCACCACGTGGTTGTATCGGATCGCGGCAAACTGTGCCATCGATCACCTGCGGCGGCGACGGCTCCCGACGACGTCGCTCGACGCCCCGCGGCGCGGGGAGGACGGCGAATGGCTGGCCCAACCCGCGGGAGAAGCACCCGATCCCGAGCGCTGCTTCGAAGCCAAGGAGGAGCTCGGGAGGCTGGAGCGTTCCATCCGCCGGTTGCCGGTCGAGTACCGGGAGCTGGTGCTGCTGCGGCACTCCGCGCACCTCAGCTACGATGAGATGGCCAAGGTGACGGGCCGGCCCCTGGGAACGGTCAAGAACCGGCTGTTCCGGGCTCGCGAGACCCTCCGGGCACTCATGCAGCAGGAGAGCTGATGCGCGCTGGCACGCACGATCGCGCTGCACCCACCCATCCGAGCCGGGCGGAGCTGCACGCCTTCGCCGACCGCGAGCAATCCCCCGCACGCCATCTGCAGATCACGCGGCACCTGCGCCGCTGCGCCCCGTGCGCCGCCGTCGTCGACTCCGTCCAGCAGTGCGCCGCGGACCTCGAGGCGCTCGAGGCCCCGACCTCTCCCGATCATCTGGTCACCCGCGTCCTGGCGCGTATCGCGGAGCTTCCCAGGCCGCAGCGGCACCTACGCATCGTCGCCCCCGTCCTGGTGGCGGTGACGGCCGGGCTCGCGGCTTCGGCGCTGCCGGCGGCGACGCGGGCGCTGCAAGGGATCGGCCGCTGGGTTCAGCCGCCGGCGCTCCCCACGGCGGAGATGTCCGAGCTCCTGGTGTGGGTGGTGGCAATCACGCGCGGCGGATTGGGGCGCGCCATGGACGGCCTGCTGGCTCCGGTCGCTCGCGTCCCGGCGCTCGGATCGCTGCCGTCGATCCTCCCGGTCGCGGCGGTCGCCGCCCTGGCGGCGACGCTCGCCGCGGCAACGCTCTGGCTCACGCTGCGCCGCCTCTGTGCTCGCATCGGCTGAGCGGCACACCTCCGACGCCCTGCGCACTTTTCACGCCTCCATGGCGTAAGTTGTTGGCCTCACGCCCTTTTTGACAAACCAATTTCTGTTCACTATATTCGGGGGCGAGCGCGGGGAGTGGCGACGATCCCCGTGATCGCCTCCTGGGCCGGCCGGCGGCGACGGCGTTTTTCACCTCCAGCCCAGCCGGCGTACCCGCCACAGCGCTCGCGAGGACGCAACAGCCAGCCCCACCCGCCCCGGGTCGTTCAGGAGGGTTCCCCAAGATGGCGATCGGATCCGAGATCATCGCGCTCGTCTCCCAGCGACAGGACCTGGAAGGATTTCGCGAGACCCACTGGCGCGGGAGCTTCGCGGACTACCTGCAGATCGTCCGCCAGAACCCCCACACCCTGCGCTCGGCGTTCGAGCGGATGTACGAGATGATCCTGGCCAAGGGCACCCAGGAGTACCAGGACAACAAGAAGAAGGTGGTCCATTACAACTTCTTCGACGACCCCGACAACGGCGGGCGCGACGCGGTCTACGGCCTCGACATCCCGTTGATGAAGCTCGTCAACATCTTCAAATCGGCGGCGCACCGGTACGGCACCGAGAAGCGGGTGCTACTGCTGCATGGCCCGGTCGGCTCCGCCAAGAGCACCATCGTGCGGCTGCTCAAGCGCGGGATCGAGGCCTACTCGCGCATCCCCGAAGGCGCCGTCTACAGCTTCGCCTGGCGGGTCGACGCGGATGCTGCCGGACGCAAGGGGACCGCGGGAGAGGTCGAGGAGTTCCCCTGCCCGATGCACGAGGAACCGCTGCATCTGCTGCCGCCGGATCTCCGCAGCACCGTGATGGCGACGCTCCTCGGCGGAGCCGGAGCCGAGGCCGCGACGGTGAACCTCGAGGGGGACCTCTGCCCAGCCTGCCGGCAGTACTACCGGGAGCTCAACCTCCGCTACAACGGCGACTGGACGAAGATCATCGAGCACGTCGTCGTCTTCCGCCTCATCCTCAGCGAGAAGGACCGCATCGGCATCGGCACGTTCCAGCCGAAGGACGAGAAGAACCAGGACTCCACCGAGCTCACGGGGGACATCAACTACCGCAAGATCGCCTACTACGGTTCGGACTCCGACCCGCGGGCGTTCAACTTCGACGGGGAATTCAACGTCGCCAACCGCGGCGTGATCGAGTTCATCGAGGTACTGAAGCTCGACGTGGCCTTCCTCTACGACCTGCTCGGCGCGAGCCAGGAGCACAAGATCAAGCCGAAGAAGTTCGCGCAGACCGACATCGACGAGGTGATCATCGGTCACACCAACGAGCCGGAGTACCGCAAGCTGGCGAGCAATGAGTTCATGGAGGCGCTGCGCGACCGCACCGTCAAGATCGACATCCCGTACATCACCAAGCTCCGCGAGGAGATCCGGATCTACGAGAAGGACTACAACCCCGATCGGATCCGCGGCAAGCACATCGCGCCTCACACGATCGAGATGGCGGCCGTCTGGGCGATCCTCACCCGCCTCGACGAGCCAAAGAAGCACGACCTGACGCTGCTGCAGAAGCTGAAGCTCTACAATGGCAAGAGCCTGCCCGGGTTCACTGAGGACAACGTCCGCGAGCTACGCAAGGAGGCCCCGCGCGAGGGGATGGAAGGGATCTCCCCCCGCTACATCCAGGACAAGATCAGCAATGCCCTGGTTTCGGACAAGGGAGAGGGATGCATCAATCCCTTCATGGTGCTCAACGAACTGGAAAGCG
>Ga0184629_10000423_pt1 | contig 18894 bp, 18 predicted proteins | sample PLM4_32_b1_FD_133158 | JGI IMG/M metagenome (GOLD analysis project Ga0184629, IMG submission 133158) | Groundwater sediment microbial communities from an aquifer in East River, Colorado, USA - PLM4_32_b1 | ecosystem: Environmental > Terrestrial > Soil > Riparian zone | place: USA: East River... | reverse complement strand
TGAATCGAACCGTGTCGCCCACCGCGCACGCCGCGGTCGAGGCTTCGATCGCGCACGCCGCCCGGCGGCTCGAGACGTCCGATACCCGCAGCGTCGCGATGACCTGACCCGCGCGCACCACCTCGCCGCGTGCGCCCACGTCGAGACCGTCCTCGCGGCCGGCGTCGACGTAGACGGTCGAGCTGGTGAGATAGGTGACCCGGTACGCGCGCGCGGCCGGCGCCGGCGCGGCGAGCATCGCCGCCGCGACCCCGGCCCAAACCAGGGCCGCCCGCATCGTCATGTTCCGGAGCACCATCTTCATCGTCAATTGCCCCGCGGATGACAGTTGTAACAGGCCGACGAAAGATACGCATAGCCGTTCTGGCCTTGATGGTGACCATCGGTTTCGGCCTGGTCGTCGTGCGGGTGGCACCCGAAGCACGAGAAATCGGCGTAATTGGCCGAGTTGGTGTGGCAAACGCTGCACGTGCTCCAGTTGCTGTGTCTCCCGCTCGCGATCGGGAAGAACGCCGAGTGGTCGAAGGTGGCCCCGTCCCACCGGGTGGTGTTGTGGCACACGGTGCAGTCGGTCGAGAAACTTGCGGCCGCGTGGTTGGGGTCGCTGGTTCCGTCGTAGTCGTTCTGGTGGCACGACACACACGCCCCCGAGAGTCCGGTGTAGGTGCCGCCGACGTGGCAGTCGGCGCACGGGAGTGGGACGTGGGCACCGGTGAGCGCGAACCCCGTCGTCGCGTGATCGAAGTTCGCGTCTCCCCAGCGCGTCGTGTTGTGACACTGCTCACAGGTCGTGGGGAAGCCGGACGCCGCGTGGCTGGGGTCGCTCGTCCCGTCGTAGTCGCTCTGGTGGCACAACACGCACGCGCTCGAGAGCCCGGTGTAGGTGCCGCCGACGTGGCAGTCGGCGCACGGGAGCGTCGCATGCGCTCCCGTCAACGGGAACGCGGTCAGGGCATGGTCGAAGTGAGCGTGCGACCACGCGAGTTGGTCGTGGCACAGCTGGCAGTCCTGGCTGAAGCCTCCCGCCTCGTGGTCGGGCTGGGTCGTCGCCTGGTAGTCGTCCATGTGGCAGGAGACGCACTCGGAGGCGGTGTTGACATAGCTCAAGTCGCCGGGCGAGGTGAGCCGGTGGCACATTTCGCAGTCCAGCGTCGTATGCGCGCCGGCTAGTGGAAAGCGAGTCAAGCGATGCAGTCGAATCTGATCGTTCCGGTCGACGAAACTGCGCGTGCCGTGACAGCGTGAACAGTCCGTCCCCAGCTCGCCGTTGTGAACGTCGGCATGACAGTCCACGCACGCCGTCGAGACGCCGCCGAAGTCGAGGCTCTTGTGACACTGCATGCAATCCACCGACGCGTGCGCGCCGCCCAGCGGCAGGAATTTGTCGTGGTCGAACTTCTTGCTGATCCGGGCCGGCTTCCAGCCGGACGCCCGGTGGCAGAGCGAACAATCCTCGCGGTAGTCGCCGTGCGGGTTGGCCACCTTCGGCGCCTGGTCGGCCGCGCGTGCCAACGCCGGTCCCTTCATGACCTGTCCGAGCAGGCTGGGCAGCAGCGCCGCCACGGCCATCGCGATCCCAACGGAGATCACATCTTTTCGAGGTTGCATGGTCGTTCACCTCTCACGCGCGCCGGGCCACATCGCCCGTCGCGCTCGCTAGTTCCGGTTCTCCAGGACGTCCCCGTCTGCATGGCAGCTCTCGCAGCGCGCCGAGATCGGGCGATAGAGCGCCATGCGCTTCCGGCCTGCCGTCACAATCGGGTGGCACTTCACGCACGCGACGCGCGCATGCGCGCCGTCGAGCTGGAAATTCTTCACGCGCGCGTGATCGAAATGACTCGCGGGGACGAATGCCTCGACCCCGTGGCAGCTCTCGCACGCTCCCTTGTCCTTGCGCCCGTCGAACTGCGTCCCGTGCGGGCTTTCGTGACAACCCCGGCACGAACGGTCGTCGATGCGCATGAGCAGCTTCGCCGACGGTGCCGCACCCGCCGCGCGGGTACTCGGCGCCGACGCACGGGCGGGCTCCGACATATCCTGGTGGCATGCGAAGCACGGCACCGCGCGGTGCGCCCCTTCCAGCGGGAAGCGCGTCCCGGCGTGCATCGCCGCGTCCACGAGCGACGGTCGGAACGCGTCCATCGAGTGGCAGGCGCGGCAGTCGTCCTCGCGCGCCCTCTCCCCGCCGGGCGCAAAGCGACCCTCGTGCGGGTCGCGGTGGCACTCGACGCAGCGCCCGTGCGCGGGGTGTAACCAGACCCCCGCGCTGCCGAGCGCCGCGGCGACCTGTGCCGGCGTTCCGGCCGGCTTGCGCCTGTGACAGTCCCGACACGCGACGCGGGCGTGCGCGCCGTCCAGCGGGTACTTGGTCTCCGCGTGTTGCACGACCGTGAACGTGCTCGGCGCGAACGCACTCACGGTGTGGCATGCGGCACAATCCGTCGCCTTGCCGGCGACCGCCGTCTGCCCCGCGTGCGCGTCCTTGTGGCAGCCGGCGCACGTCGCAAAGAGCGGCTTCTTGCCCCACGCGGCCTTTTCGTCGTGGCAGGCAGCGCATTTCAACGTCGCGTGCGCCCCCCGCAGCGGGTAGCGCGTGCGGTCGTGGTCGAAACCCTCCGCCGAGGTCTGCTTGAACCCGGCCGTGACGTGGCAGCGGCTGCACTGTGCGCCGAACGAGCCCTGGTGCGGGTCCGCATGACACGCGCTGCACTCGTCGTGCGGGAGCGGCTTGTAGAGCGGGACGACGCGCCCGCGCTCGTCCTTTGCAAGCTGGAGGCGGGCTGCCTCGTGGCAGGCCGCGCACGCCACCGTCGCGTGCTTTCCGGTCAACGCGAACGCCGTGGCGGCATGGTCGAAGCCGTGCGCCGGCTTCCACCCCTGCTCGTCGTGGCAACGGGTGCAGTCGCTTCCCAGCGAACCGCGGTGGACGTCCTCGTGGCAACCACGGCAATCCGTGTCGAGGCCCACCCATGCGATTTCCCGGCTCTTATTCTTGACGAGTGATTGCATCTCTTTGCTCACGTGCGCCGACGTATGACACTTCCGGCACTCGACGGCGGCGTGTTTCCCGGCGAGGGGCCAGCCCGCGCGCGCGTGGTCGAACTTCGCAGGCGACTTGTCCGGCCACGCGATCATCGCGAAGTCCCGGCCTCCGTGGTCGGGATGGCAGCGCGCGCAATCCCTGGTTCCTTCGCGCCCGTGAAACCCCTTCCTCTTCGACACGAGCGACCCGATCTCCTCGTGGCACGCGAGGCATTTCCGGTCCATCTCGCCTGCGCCCTTGCCGTGGCACTTGACGCACCCGAGATTGCCATCGAGCCCGGCGTGCGCCTTCGCCAGCGGACCCGGCGACACCTGCGCACGCGCGTTCGTCAGGCCGCCGGCTGCGAGCGCGATCGTGATCGTCGCCGCGATCGCACGCACGCGCCCCGGCGTACTAGCCAACGGCCGACGCCTCCTGTGGGAGCGGCACGTCCTTCTTGACGATTCGTATGCCGATCGCCTCCAGGAACTTGAACGGCGGGTCACCTCCAATGCGCACCACCACCACGTCGTTCGGGAGCACTTCCTCCCGCCCTTCCACGTCCAGCACGACGCTTCCCTCGCGGATCGATCGCACCTGGCTGTTCAGCGCCACGCGCAGCGTTCCACACCTGACCGCCTCGCTGAGATTGACGCGGTTGCGGTCCTTCACACGCGCGAACTCCGCGCCCCGGTAGCTCAAGGTGACCGTGGTCCCGCGCTGCCGCGCGAGGCCGACGGCCGATTCCACGGCGCTATCGCCGCCACCCACCACCAGCAGGCGCATGCCCGCGAACGATTCCATGTCCGCAACGTCGTAGATCACCTTGCCCAGCGCCTCGCCCTCCACACCCAGGCGGCGCGGGGTTCCGCGCCGACCCATGGCCAGCACGACGCGCCGCCCGCGGAAGACACCCTCCGACGTCTCGACGAACAGCAGCTGGCCGCGGCGCTCGATGTTGGCCACGCGGTGCTGGGTTTTCACTTCGAGCCCGGTCTTCGCGATGATCCGCTCCCACGCCTGCAGGAGCTGTTCCTTCGACGAGTCCGAGACCCACAGGTTCCCGTACAGCGGAACCCGCACGGGTTCCGCGAGAAGAAACTTCGCGCGCGGGTACTTGCGGATGGTGTCGGCGAGGGAGCCCTGCTCGAGCACGAGGTAGCGCAGCCCGCGGCGCAACGCCTCCAGGCCTGCGCTCAAACCGGCGGGGCCGCTGCCCACGATGATGACGTCGTACGCCTCCGGGTCGCCGTCGCTCCTCGGCTCGCCGGGGGGCAGGTCGCCCGCCACGTGCTCGATGGCCACCTTGGCCTCGTTGATCGCGTTCTTGATGAGACCGCGCCCGCCGAGTTCGCCAACGATGTACACGCCGCGCAGGTTGCTCTCGAAGTCCGAGTCCAGGTCGGGCACTTCGACCCGGTGCACGGCGGAGCCGGTCGCGAGGACGATGCCGCCGACCGGGCACGCCTCGACGCACTTGCCGTGTCCGGTGCAAAGCGCCGTGTTGACGGTCGCGAGTTTTCCGACCATCTGGATGGCGCCGGTTTCGGGGCACACCGGGACGCACGCCCCGCACCCGACGCACTGATCCGCGCGCACCACCGCGTGCGGCTTGCCGCCCGCGCCCGCAGTACCCGCGTCTTCGACTGCAGTCGGGGCGCTCACGACTTCGTAAAGCTGCATCGGCACGTCGCAGCGCGGGCAGCGCGCGGCCCCCGGCGGCACCGCCGCATGGCAGCGCGGACAGGGACGCGACTTTTCGGCCGTGGTCTGACCCATGTGCCGGTAGACGAAAAAGCCCGTCAGCACGATCAATGCCAGTGTGGTGAGCAGCATCGTCATGGCAGTCTCCGCTAGAACCACGTCGCGCCGACGGAGACGACGACGACAACGTGGATCGTGACCGCGATGAACGCGGTGATTGCCACCGGCCGATGGGCGGCGTGCCAGTGACGGAAGATTGAATGGGTGGCGTTCAGGAGGCGCGTCTGCTGGTTCAGCGACATTTCCCGCCGGGCGAGCGCCATGATCGCCCGCACGTGCTTTCCGTCGACGGTCCGGCCCGAGGCGAGACGGGCGCGCAGGCGGCGGGCCGCACGCGCACGCGCGATGTCGTCGCGGACCATCAACACGAACGCCCGCCCGATCCCCACGTTGGCGGGAACGGACTCCACCTTGAGAATCTCCTGCACATCGAGAACCGACAGCCCCGATGCGTCCGCGATTTCGCCGAGGAGCGCCCGCTGGTGCGCGGCCACCTCACCCAACCCGAGCTCGACGCCGCCGCGGCTGCGTGGAATGCGCACGTAGAGGTAGCGCCCCACCACGCCGCTTGCACACACGATGAGCATCGCGAAGTAGCCCAGGCCGATCACGCCCCCGAAACGGAAGCCCGCGTGGATGGCGCCGACGAGGGGAAGGACGAGCCCCACGCCGATGTGCACGTTGAGCCACCGCGGCACTGGACCGACCCACTCGGGAGCGCGCCGGAGCTTCTTGCGCAGCGGAAACAGCCACATGAAGAGAAACCCGAGAAACGTGACGACCCCGGCCATTTGGCCGACGTATCCAGACGGCCGGAACCAGGGATGCAGAGCATGGCGAAGCTGTTCCCCACGAGGCAGGATGTAGTAGGGCGCCCCGATCGCGGCGACGATCAACAGCAGGACGGTGGGGACCAGAACCACGCGGCCCGGGCTCGCGGTGCGCGAACTGGCTACGGGTCTTGCGGTTACCGGCTTCGGTCTCGGCGCTGACTCGGGCACGCTTGAACCAACCTGGCTGCGGGCGAATTAGAAGAATCCCCAGCGACTTCTGGGACAAACCACACCAGGGGAGGACAACGCAAGTGCCATGCCGCTAGCGGGTTAGACGCGGCACGCCTCAATATTCCACAGGTGACCTTTCGATGCAACAAGAGTCTACCGGCAGGCGTCACGCGGATTGCGTTGTGCCGCGGGATGCGCGCGACCCGAACCGTGCGGCACAAGCGGGTGGCACCGATGGAGGCCCCCACCGCGCGCAGCCTGCGAGCACGGTGGGGGTAATCGGTGACAGGACCCGCCGAGACGGGCGGGCCCGCACCAAGATCAGACGAGGTACTTCTCGCGGATCACGCCGATGTGGTGACGTTCGTGTCCCGCGATGATGTGCGGAATCGCGCGCACGGTGAACGTGCGCCCGGAAGCGACTCCGGTGCGACTCCATGTGGCCTCGTCGAACGCTTCGAACATCAGCGCGTTCGCGTGACGCAGGTGGCGGTACTGTTCGATCAACGCGGACCACGATTGCGCGGCGAAGTTGCCGGCTGCGATGAAGTCGTCCTGCTCCACCCCCGGGAGCGGTTGGCCAACGGCGCGCGCGAAGTGGAGCGCGCGGGAGGTGAACACCCATTCCATGTCGACCACGTGGCCGAGAACCTCCTTGAGCGTCCATTTTCCAGGAGCGTAGCGGTATTCGATGCGGTCGTTGGGGATCAGCTGGAGAAACGCGCTCGTCGACACCAGCTGGTCGCGCAGGATCGCGACGATATCACCGTCGGGGACGAGGCCCACGTAGCGGTCGTAATACTCGAAATACTCGCTGCGGTCGGGGCGCCGTCGGGTCGTGGTCGGGTGCGGCATGGGTCCTCCTTCTCGTCGAACCGGTGTTCACGCTCGAAAAAATAGGGTAAAATACCCGCATGTGCAGAAACATCCGTCCCCTTTTCAACTTCGAACCGCCCGCGACCGACGACGAGATCCGTGCCGCGTCGCTTCAGTTCGTGCGCAAGATCAGCGGGTGTCACAAACCCGCGCGCGCCAACGAGGAGGCGTTCCACCGCGCGGTGGAAGACGTCGCCGCCATCGCGCAGACGCTGATCGGAGCGCTGGTGACGGTCGCGCCGCCGCGCAGCCGCGAGGTGGAAGCGGCGAAGGCGCAAGCGCGCGCCGCGTCCCGCTTCGGCCCGGAGCGCGTCGAAAGGAACCCCGGCGAGGCCTGACACGGTCGGACTACGCGCCGCCCGGTCCCTTCATGATCGCCTCGAAGCGGCGGTTCATTTCGGCCTCGGAAACGTCCTCCTTGTGGGTGGCGATTGTCCACACGTGCCCGAAGGGGTCCTGGAGCGTCGCCGACCGGTCGCCGTAGAACTGGTCCTCGATCGGGCGCGACACGCTCGCGCCGGCCGCGACCGCCTGCTTGAAGCGCACGTCGACGTCGTCTACATAAAGAAGGATGCTTACCGACGTGCCGCCGAGCGACTGCGGCCCCACGAATCCCATGTCGGGCATCTCGTCGGCGAGCATGATGTACGAATTCCCGACCTTCAGTTCCGCGTGCATCACCTTCCCGCCGGGCCCGTCCATGCGGGTCCGCGGTTCGGCGCCGAATGCCTTCTGGTAGAAATCGATCGCACTCGCCGCGTCGCGAACGATCAAGTACGGCGTCACGGAGTTGTATCCGTCGGGAATGGGCTTCACGGCCATGGCAGGTTCCTTTCCGCCGGCGCCCTGCGCGCGCGACGACCGGAGTGTATCACGTTTCCAACGCGTGCTCTCGCTAGCGCCCCTTGACGACCTGGACCTCCACTGCCTCCATCATCGGGACCACGCGCCCGTCACCATCGACGAACCCCGCGGTCACCAGGTAGGTCCCCGGCACCAGGCGCTCCGCCGCCCCGAAGTAGTGGTCGCGCCCGCTCCAGTTTCGCATGATCATGCGCAGCTCGCCGGGTTCGAGGCGCAGCTCGGTCTTCTCGGAGAGGCATTCGCGCGCGGGACCCACGCGTTGCCCGTCCAGGGTCGTGACCTCGTAGTCCCAGACGCAGGAGGTGGGACACGACTGCTCGTACGCCTTCTCCCCCTCGTTGAACAGGCTCGCCTCGAGCGAGACGCGCTCGCCGATGGCGAAACGCGAGGGCGTGATCGTGATGAGAAACTTGAGCTTCGCCGGGGCGGGTACCACCGACCCGCCCGGCGCGACCTCTCCGGGCCCGCGCTTCCCACGCACCCCACACCCGGCCAGCGCGGTAACAGCTGCCGCCAGCACGAGAAGTCGCAGGGCGTGCCGGAGTTTCATGGCATCCATACCAGCGCCACGCGCGCCGCGGCCTTTTCGTCCTGCAGGCCGTAGAGGTCCTCCACCACGGGAAACTGGACCTGGCCGCGCAGTTGGACCACGGGGGCAATCCGCCAGCGCAAACCGGGCGAAAAATACACCACCGTTCCCCCGCTGTTGGGGTCGGGGATGCCCTCGTGGGTATCGTAGTCGGCCCAGCGCCCGTTGATTTCACCGATGGCGTCGACCGGTCCCGTCACGGTCCGCTGCGCGCCGAAATTGAATCGGAAGACGTCGCCGAAGTGAAACTCCTGCGCGTTGGTGTCGTTCCACTGGTAGCTCGCCCCCGCGAACAACGGCACGTCACCCGCAAGCGTCGCCTGCAATCCGCCGATGGCCGACCACGCACCGGTGCCGGGCTGCAGGTGCGGATCGATCAAGCCAAACTCGTCGGGCACCTGCGAGTCCCCGGTGGGAACCCGGACGTCCGCCGTCGCATGGAACGCGAGCCGCTCGGCCCACGCCTCCGCGAGCATCGCCACCGCCGTCAAGTCGAGATCACCGATGCCCTGGACGCTGCCCGTCACTCCCTCCAGTGTCTGCTCCTTGAACACGTACGGCAGGGACGCCATGAACGTCACGCGCTGCGCGAGCCCGTACTGCGCCGTGAACCGGACGTCGTTCTCGGCGCGCGACACCATCTCGACCGTGGTAGCCGTCTGTCCGGGATGGACGTGGGGTGCAGACTCATTGCTCGTATTCAGGTAGTCCACGGATACCAGCACACGATGGAAGGCCAGCAGGCGCGCGTCGTTGATGAAGAAGGTGGCGTCCCCGCACGGGCAACTCGAGCAGCCCGCCGGGGCCGGGCCTCCGTGCATAAGGGTTGCCAGCGTCGCCGTCGCCACCATCGTGTTGCGGCCGAAGAAAAGCGGGAGAAAGCGCATGGCGGAACCCGCGAAGGGTACCACAGGTCCGTCCGGCAGGCAATTTCCGGAGCGCGGTCGCGCCCGGTGCCTATGCGGACTCCTTCGCGTTCACCTGCGCGGCGAACACCGCTTCGGTCCGGTCGAGCATCCGCGTAAGTGTAAATTGCTCGAGAACAACTTCCCTTCCCCGCCGGCCCATCGCGGCGCCACGCGACGGGTCGAGGAGGATCGCCGTGATCGCGTCGGCCAGCTGGTCGGGGCGATGGACGTCGACGAGCCGTCCCGTCTCCCCGTCCCGCACGATCTCGGGAATACTGCTCACCCTCGTGGCCACGACCGGCTTGCCGGCGGCCATCGCCTCGACCAGGACGTAGCCGAATCCCTCCACGATGGAGGGGAGCATCAGCACGTCGATGGCCTTCATTACGGCGGGAACGTCGCGGCGAAAACCCGCGGTCACGATGCAGCGCTCCAGCCCGAGCTCGCGCGACTTGAATTTCAGGTAGTCGACGAGCACTCCCTCGCCGACGAACAGGAATCTCGCGTCGGGGACGCGCTCGATCACCCGCGGTATGCAGGCGACGATGTCGGGGATTCCCTTGCGCTCGATGACCTGGCCGACAAACCCGGCCACTGGAGCGTTGTGTGGGATCCCCAGCTCGCGCCGAAGTGTCGCGCCCGCCTCGGGGCTGGCGAGATACGGCGCCGGGTCGATCCCCTTATAGACCACCTCGACCCGTTCTGAGCGAAGCCACGGCGCGCTGGCGAGCAGGGTTCGCCGGGTGGCGTCCGAGTTCGCGAGCACGTGATCGGCGAGCACGTTGTAGGTGAAGCGGTAGCGCAGTTTGTTCTTGAGCGGATAGTCAACTTCGCGCGACGGCACCACCGCCACCCGCCCGGCGAGCCTCGCCGCCAGCCCACCGAAGCGCAGCTCCTTGTCCATGTTCGTACACACGAGCTGGATGCGCCGCTTGCGCATGAGGCGGAGTACGTTTCCTACCACGATCGGATCGAAATCGCTCCGCATCGACATGGCCACCACGTTGAAACCCTCGGCGCGAGCCCGCTCTTCGAGGATGGTGCCGGGGCGGCAGACCAGCGTCACCTCGTGACCACGTCGTTCGAGACCGTGCATCACGTCCATGAGCCAGACCTCGGCCCCGCCCCACATCTGGATCGAATTGATGAAGAGAATTCGCACGCGTAGAGGGATCGTTGCGGCGATCTGAGCGGCGAAGGGAAACTCCACGGAGAGACAACCGGAGCGCCCGCCGCCGGGCACTCCGGTTGTCCCTGATTGGCCGGGCTAGTAGATCGCGCCCGCGTCGACCCGGATGATGTCGAAACCGTCGGTCGTGGCGTCGTTGATCCAGTCCTTCTCGTAGCCGACGCGCACGAAGAACGTCGGGGTTACTTCGAGGCGCAACCCTACGCCCACCCCGTACGACGCCTCGTCGGTGCCATACGTGCTCGTCCACGTGTCGCAGACATACCCCCACCACGGGTCCCACCAGCAACCGGTCTGGTAGCCGGCAGCAATGTTCGTGTCGATCATCGTCCACCCCAGCACGCCGTTGAGGTACGGCGTGAAGCGCTTGGGCAGGATGTTCCACTCCGCCGTCAGTGCAAAGGTGCCCGTGTCGAGCCAGCTGCTGTAGTAGGTTTTATTGGTGAGATCGGTCGCATCGACGACGGTGGCGTCGTAGCTGATCGAGCGCCAGCTCATGAGCATACCGATGTTCAGGCGCTCATTCGCGTGGTAGCCGAACCCGAACCCCCAGCCGAGGTCGTCGTTCAGTGACAGCTTGGCGCCATGCTCGCCTTCGAAGTCGTGCGAATCGGTGTAGCGCGTCTGGATGCTGAAGTCCCAGTGACGCGCCCGATCCGTATAGGTGTTCTCCGCCTGCGCGGTGCCGGCCAGGGCCATGACGAACGCCACGGCGGCCATTAAGCGATCTCTCATCCTGCGACCTCCTGCCTTTCTTCAACTCGACGCGCGGACGACCGTACCGAGCGTTCCCGAATTCCGGGAGACTACCACAGCCGGCCACCCCGATGGCGTTCTTTTCGGTTACTTGCTGACCTCGGCGAGAAAATCGAGCGCCGTCGCCCACGAGCGCTTGTCCGCCTTCGCGTTGTAGGCCAGCGCCGGCATGCCGTACGCGTCCGCGCCGGGATTCGTGAAGCTGTGTTTCGCGCTTGCGTACTCGATGAACTCCCAGTCCGCCCCCGCGACGGCGAGGTTTTTCTGGAAGGTCTGGACCTGGTCCGCGGGAATGAAATCATCCGCGGCGCCGTTACACGCCAGGATGCTCGCGACAATCTTCCCCGCCGGCGCCTCCTGGGGGAGCATGCCGTGGAAGCTGACCACGCCGTCCAGGTCCGTGCCCGCGAACGCCATCTTGAGCGCCACTCCCCCGCCGAAGCAGTATCCGATGGCTGAAATGTGCGCGGCGTCGACGCGTGGGTTCGCCTTGAGCAGCGCGTACGCCGCCAGGAAGCGCTCCTCGCCGACCTTTTCGTTCGAGCGAATCGCCGTCGCCCACGCGCCGGCGTCTTCGGGATGCTCGGTCGACTTCCCTTCGCCGTACATGTCGACCGCGAACGCGACGTAGCCCGCTTCGGCCAGCATCTTCGCGCGCATTTTTGCGTAGTCGTTCAGGCCCCACCATTCGTGAACGATAAGCACGCCCGGACGTTTGCCCTTCACCGACGCGTCGTACGCGATCTGACCGCGCAGCGTGGTGTCGCCCTGCTTGTACTCGACCGGCTCGAGCTTGATCTCCGCGTGCGCTGCCGAAACCAGCACGGCCATGAAAACCTGCAGCCATAGTGACCTCATGGAAAACCTCCTGGGATGAATGGACAGTTGCAGACGAAGCACGCGCTCGATGCCGTCTAGAAGAAGACCTTGGCCAGTCGCAGCGCGCCCTGCGCCCAGGGTACCCGATGAGTGACGCCGGACTGCCCGGTGAGGCGATCCACATTCTCGAGGTACCACTTATAGTTGCGAATCAGCGCCTCGCGGTTCGAGTACTTCGGAACGAATCCGAGCCTCGCTTCCGCCTTGGCGATGGAAACAAACGATTCCTTACCCACGGTCTCGTATATCCATTTGTATAGCGGCGACAGGCGGAGTGCTTCGAGGAAGCGCAGCATCAGGATCGCCGGCTTCTCCGGGAGCGACACGACCCGCTTCCCGTGGCCGGCGTAGTCGAGCACGGCCTGAAAGTCCGAGCGCGGAGTCCCGAATTCCTTCGCGCCGATGTTGAAAGTGTCGTTGACGACGTCGTCGGGAAGCGTGCAACAGCGCCAGATGGCTTCGCACAGGTCCTCCACGTCGAGGTACTGGTAGGGATTGTCGCCGCGGCCGAGGATGGGGAAGTTGTGGCCGTCCTTGGCCCACTCGTAGAAGAGCGCAAAGACGCCGAGTCGCTCGGGCCCGATGAACGACTTCGGGCGGATGATGGGGATGATCGTCCCGTCGCGCCGGGCCTGCTCGCACAGCCGTTCGGCCGCCACCTTCGCCTCGCCGTAAGGCCCCACGCCGTGCATCGCGTCGTCCTCGAGGAGCGGATGGTGGTCGGGAATCCCGTAGACCGCCGTGGACGACACATGCACCACGCGCCGAATGCCGGCGCGCTTTGCCTCTTCCAGCACCGTGCGGGTTCCGTCGATGTCGGTCGAATAGATGTCAGCGGCCTTGTAGAGGGGCAGCGCGGCGGCCGCGTGCACCACCACGTCCACCCCCGCCATCGCGCGCCTCACGTCGTCTGCGTTTCGGATGTCGCCGCGAATGGCGGGGATCTTGTCGCGCGCGTCGGCGTAGTCGAAAGGCGCGAGGTCGAGCGAGATGACCCGCTGTTCCCGCGCCAGCAGGTAGCGAACCAGGTTGATGCCGAGAAAGCCAGCACCGCCGGTGATAAGTACGTTCTTCTTCATTCGACGATTCCCCGGATGTTCCAGTTGATGCTGATCCCGAACCGCTGGCTCAACGGCTTCCACTCGCCGTCCGCGGATGAATGGAGCCAGTCTCCGTCCTGGACCGCCGGCCCCGGGTCACACCCGACGGTCGGCTGGCCGACCGAGTTCGAGAACTCCACGCAGATCCAGAGGTCGGTGCTGGCCAGCGTCACCGGCTGTGCCAGCGTGTGGGTGTTCCACTGATTGCCTTGCGCGTCGTTGGTGACGTCCGCTGCGTACAGCGCAGCGCCGGGTTCGCTCGCGCTCGACGGTCCGTACACCTTGACCGAGCACACCTCCGCCGGAGTGAAGATGAAGTACCGCACCTCGATCAGTTTTCGACCGGCCATCGTGCCAATCTGTGTGCTCGTGAAGCGGGCCCCCGCCTCGTACGTGCCTGCCGCCAGCGACGGCGCCGAGAGGTTCCCGGAATCGTAATGCAACGTGCCCGGCGGCAGCGGGCCCGGATCGACCGGGGCGTTCTTCTTTTCCTCGTCGCAGTTCGCAAGCGAGAGGACGAGAACACCCACGGCCAGCGCACGGACCGCGTCTTCGAAATGTCGACGTCGGATCATCAACGCGGCCACAGCCAGCCGAAGGTCCCGGCCGTGAGGGCTCCGTAGACGAGGCCGTCGCCTATCATCTTGAGCGTCGTGCCCCAGTTGCGCTTGTGCCAGATCGAGTCCTGCAGCAGCGCCAGCGAGTAGCCCAGAAACGCGGTGGTTCCGGCGAAGCGGAACACGGCGAGGTAGTTCGCGCCGGGCTCGAGCGCGTGCCCCGCGATGTAGGCCGCGAAGCAACCCACCAGCACCGAGTAGAGGAACCAGAGGACCAGACTCTTCCCCATCGAATACGGGCCGTTGGCGATAATGGTCATGAGCGCCACCGGCCCCTGGGTCCGCTTCTCGATGAACTCCGGCGTCTTCATCTCCGCCATCGACTTGGGGCACGGAAAGGCGTAGTCGCCCGGGGGAATGTTGAAGGGGCGAAGCGCCGCCATGATCTCGGCTTCTTTCTCCAGCTTGCGCATATCATTCTTGTGGATCGGCAGCATCATGTGGATGACGGAACTCATCAGGAATACGAACACGGCCGACAAGAGAATGGGAATCCAGAGTGACATCGCGGACACCATGCTCAACCTCCTTGCAGGGGGAACCAGGTCAATCGAGCGTCGCTTGCGGGAGCATAATCGTTCGGCGGTGCCCACGGCAACCCCGCCCGAGCCGCGCCGAGACGGCGCACACTCTCACCCGGACGGCGCGCGCTCGCGGGCGATCGGATCGGGCCGCACCGCCGCCGCGATTCGAAGCGTGCGCAGCATGAGCGTGGCGCTTCCGATCATGAGCAGAGCCGCGCACACGAACGCCGCGCCCGGAAAATAGACGAACGACGTCTCCGCGGAGAAATGGCCGAAGAGCTGGGTCATCAGCGGCGGACCGGCCACCGACGCGAGACTGAAGAGACTCCCCACTGCGCCCTGGAGTTCCCCCTGGGCGTTGGCGGGGACCTGCTGCGACATGATCGCGTTCATCGACGGATACACGAGGCCGGCGAATAGCCACGCCAGCATCCATGCAAACATCATCCAGCCCCGGGTCGCGAAGGCGTAGCCGAGGTACCCGGTGGTGGCGCACGCGAGCCCGAGCAGCGCCGTGCGATACTCACCGATACGCGGGATCACGACGCGGGTGAGCACTCCCTGGCTCGTCGCCATCATCAGGCCGATGAATGCGAGCGACCCGCCCACCATCGCCTCCGACCAGTGGAACTTGAACATGGTGTAGAACGACCACGTGGTGGGAAGCGCCTGGTGCCCGAGCTGGAGGAGGAACATCGCCGCCAACATTCCCGGAATGAGCGGGTACTTGCGAGCCTGTATCAGGGTGCCCAGCGGGTTCGCGCGCCGGATATGGAACGGACGCCGCGACTCTTTCGGCAGCGATTCCGGCAGGACGAAGTAGCCGAAGGTCACGTTCGCGAGCGCGAGGCCCGCCGACGCGAAGAACGGCGTGCGCGGTCCCAGCCCGCCCAGGAGCCCGCCGAGCGCGGGGCCGATGATGAAGCCGATGCCGAACGCCACGCCCACCAGCCCGAAGTTCTGCGCGCGTTTCGCCGGCGGGCTCACGTCCGCCAGGTAGGCGTAGGCGGGAATGAACGAGGCCCCCGCCATTCCCGCCAGCGCGCGCCCGAGGAAGAGCCACGAGAGCGTCGGCGCGAGCCCCATGACGATGTAGTCGATGCCGAGCGCGAAGAGCGAGAAGAGAATCACCGGCCGGCGGCCGAAATGGTCGCTCAAACCCCCGAGCACCGGCGCGCAGAAGAGCTGCATGACGGCGTAGGTGAACCCGAGCCAGCCGCCGTAAACTGCGGCGCGGCTCAACCCTTCACCGGTGAGCTGCATGATCAGCTCGGGGACGACGGGAACGATGATGCCGACGCCGATCACGTCGACTAGAACGGCGATGAAGATGAATAGGACGGTGGTCTTGGCGGCGGGGGTGACGGTCATGGAGCGGTCATTCTACCCGCCGGCGATAATTCCCGCCAGCCCCGGCGTCAGTGCCGCCCGAGAGCTTTGCCCAGATAGTAGGGCCAGATAGCCAGCGCGAGGAACGCCTTGGCGTAGGGCAGATGGACGTACCCGAGCGTGAACAGGTAGCCGATCAGCCAGATCGGGCCGGCGATTCCGCTGACATCAACCTTGCGGGGGAAGTTTCTCTTCTCGTCTCCCATTACCGACCTCCTGTGCTCACGGCCCGACAGCCTCACGGCACCCGACGCTCGCTGTCCAGATGTTTCATTTGATAGGCATCGTAGCGATCGCCCGCGGCCCCCTCCGGCGGAATCGCGCTCTCGATCTGCGCCAGGTCCCCGGGCGAGAGCTGGAGCTCGAGCGCTCCCAGCGCCTCGGAGAATCGGTCGCGCCGGCGCGCGCCGACCAGTGGCACGATGTCGTCGCCGCGCGAGAGCACCCACGCGATCGCGACCTGCGCGACGGTCGCACTCTTCTCCTTCGCCACCGTGTTGAGCGCCTCCACGAGGCGGAGGTTCCGGTCCACGTTCGCCGGCTGGAACCGGGGCAGGAACGCGCGAATGTCGCGCGGCCCGCTCTTGCGTTCTTTCGTCCAGTGGCCGCTCAAGAGGCCGCGCGAGAGCACGCCGTACGCCGTGATGCCGACGCCCAGCTCGCGGCACGCGGGCAGGATGCGCGCTTCGATGCTGCGCGAGATCAGCGAGTACTCGATCTGCAGGTCGGCGATCGGGTGAACTGCGTGCGCGCGGCGCACGGTTTCGTCTCCCGCTTCGGAGAGGCCGATGTGCCGGACGTGCCCGGCCTTCACCATCTCGACGATAGCTCCGACCGTTTCCTCGATGGGCACGGCCGGGTCGACCCGCCCGAGCCGGTAGATGTCGACATAATCCGTCCCGAGGCGCGTGAGCGTGTAGGCGAGCGAGGTCTTGACCGCCGCGGGACGCCCGTCGATACCGATCCAGTTGCCGGCCACGTCGCGCATCGCACCGAACTTGACGCTGATCACGGCCTGCTCGCGCCGGCGTCCGCGGAGTGCGTCGCGGATCAACAGCTCGTTGTGCCCCATGCCGTAGTAGTCGCCGGTATCGAGCAGGTTGACGCCGGCATCCAGCGCGGCGTGGATGGTGGCGATGCTCTCTTTTTCGTCGGCGGGCGGACCGTAGAGGTCCGACATGCCCATGCACCCCAGGCCGATCGCCGAGACGGTCGGTCCGTGGGTGCCGAGGATACGGGTTTTCATGGCGTACTCCTTGTATCGGCCGCGGTCTTGGCGGCGGCCGGTGAACGATCACTTCACCAACACGATCTTTTGCCGCTGCACCACTCCCGCCGCTTCGAACTGAACGTAATAGACGCCGCTGGCGACGCGCGCGCCCGTGTCGTCGCGGCCGTCCCACGACACGGCATGGGACCCGGTCCCCCGATTGTCATCCACCAGGGCGCGCACCCGCGCGCCCCGCACGTCGTACACGAACAGGCGGACACGACTCGCTTCCGGCAGGTCGAAACCCAGCGTCGTCGACTGCGTGAACGGGCTCGGGAACGCCGGCCGGAGCGCGACGACGGGCGGCGGCGTCTGGTTCACTCCGGTCGGTCCACCCGAGATACCGAGCGTCAGCGTGTAGTTGCCCGTCTGATCCTGACCCGCGTCTTCCACCACGATCGTATAGAACCCGTTGGCGCTGAGCAGCTGGTTGACGGTGTCGCTCGACGTCGAAATGATCGACGGACCCCCGCTGGGCGAGTAGAGCCAGATCTGCGAGTTCATCGCCCCGGACGTGACGATGGCGGTTATGTTCGCGGTCTGCCCGTTTTGCCCAAAGAACGTGTAGCCGTCCAGGTCGGCCACCGCGATGGCGGAGCCGTTGACCGGCGTATTCAGACTCAATGCCCCGCCATCGGTTTCGGCACCGCTCGTGTAGGGACCGAACGACGAGTTCAGGAACGAAACGCTGTAGTCTCCCGCCGTGTCGTTCCCGTTGTCCTCGATGGCGATCGTCCACGTCCCCGAGGACGTCGCCTGGTAGTCGAGCCGGTCTCCGCTCGTGTAGGTCGCGAGCGCGCCGCCGAGCGGGGGATAGAGATAAATGGTCGTGTTGAACCCCACGCCTCCGGTGGCCACCGCACTCACGATGACGCGACTGCCGTTGGTCGCCTGGAATTGGTAGGCATCGATGTCGCCCACCCCGCTCATCGTCCCTGTGCGAATGTCGTTGGATGTTATCGCCCCGCCGTTGGCGTCGCTTCCGTCGGTGAGGGGACCACCGGTGGCATTCACGAACGACAGCGTGTACGTCCCCGCATCGTCGTTGCCCGAGTCCTCGATCACGATCGTGTAGATTCCTGTGGTCAAAAGCTTGACGTCGAACCGGTTTACCGAGTTGTACGACTCGTACCCGCCCCCGCCTTGCGGATACACCGACATCAGGGTGTTGTGCGTTCCCACCCCCGTCTCCACGCCCACGACGATCACTCGCTGTCCTGCTGACGCATTGAACGTGTACGCGTCGAAGTCCACCCCCTGCTGAAACTGTCCCGTCTTGATCTGATTCGAAAGAATCGACCCGCCATCCGGGTCCCCCACGTTGGTGCGCGGACCCGCGGTCACGTTCAAGAGCGACATCGAGTAGTCCCCCGGCGTGTCGGTCGCGTTGTCATCGATCACGATCGCCCACGTCCCCGTCGACGTCAGCTGCACGTCCAGCCGGTCCCCACCCGTATACGTCAGATACGCGCCCCCGTTGGGCGGATACAAGAAGATCGTCGTGTTGAACCCCGCTCCCCCCGTCGCCACCGCGTCGATCAACACCCGGTTCCCGTTCGTCCCCGCGAACGTGAACACATCCATATCCCCCACCCCGCTCATCGTCCCCGTCTTTACGTCCGCCGAAGTCATCGCTCCCCCGTCCAGGTCCCCCCCGTCCGTGTACGGCCCCGACGTCACGTCCACCATCGACAACGTGTACGTCCCCGTATTGTCGTTGCCCGAGTCCTCGATCACCAGCGTGTACGTCCCCGTCTGCAACAACTGCAGGTCAAACTGGTTCGCCGAGTTGTACGACTCGTACCCGCCCCCGCCCGGCGGATACACCGACATCAGGGTGTTGTGACCCCCGCCTCCCGTCTCCACCCCCGTCACGATTAGCCGGTGACCCGCCGTCCCCGTGAACGTGAACGCGTCGAAGTCCACCCCCTGCTGGAACTGTCCCGTCACAATCCCGTTCGACACGATCGCGCTCCCGTCCGTGTCGCCCCCGTTCTCGTGCGGACCCGCCGTCACGTTCAAGAGCGACATCGAGTAGTTCCCCGGCGTGTCGGTCGCGTTGTCATCGATCACGATCGCCCACGTCCCCGTCGACGTCAGCTGCACGTCCAGCCGGTCCCCACCCGTATACGTCAGATACGCG
>Ga0184629_10000422_pt1 | contig 18896 bp, 34 predicted proteins | sample PLM4_32_b1_FD_133158 | JGI IMG/M metagenome (GOLD analysis project Ga0184629, IMG submission 133158) | Groundwater sediment microbial communities from an aquifer in East River, Colorado, USA - PLM4_32_b1 | ecosystem: Environmental > Terrestrial > Soil > Riparian zone | place: USA: East River... | reverse complement strand
GTAGTTGTCCGTTCCACCGCTTCAACCATTCGTTCTGAATAAGGAGAGGAGATAGAGACTCCGCAACCTTCTTGTTATAGTCCGCCTGAGCCTCACCACGTATACGACCACGACTATCTGTCTTCGCCGCGAGAAGCATTGAACTTCGCGCACGACGTGCGACAATGAACGCCGCCATACCAATCAGCACCATCAGCAAACCGAAAATAATCTGCGTCATAGCTTTCTCTTTCTGTTGAAGTATTATACCACATAGATTGTGGTTGTCAATTAATTACAAACGAAAATTGGTAGCCATGGGTGGATTTGAACCACCGACCTTTGCTTTATCAGAGCAGTATTCTAACCAGACTAAACTACATGGCTATAAACTGGTACCGGCACCTGGAATTGCACCAAGTCTAAGGGAGTCAGAGGCCCCTGTGCGATCTATTACACCATACCGGCTTGTTCTAGTTGTTCTTTTGTTGGATACTTTCCTGTCTTATATGCCAAATCTGCATAATCATATGCTAATGGACATATGGAACACCTAGGTTCCTTACAAGGATCCCAATTCCCATTAGCTTGATAGGGACCCATTTTCGAAATCCTATCGCGCTCAGTTAAGCTTTGGATCTTCATTGCTTGGTAGAAGTTTTCTACAGTTTTATATTCAAACCCTTGATGCTTAAGCGGCTTATCCATCTCAAGCATATTGCTAAACCAATTCTTCATAATGTGGTGCCGAATGAGGGAATCGAACCCCCAATTGATGATTACAAATCAACGGTTATGCCTTTTAACTAATTCGGCTTATCTAGCTGTGATTTATTGTTATCTTTGATTGCTATAGTTAGATAGACACGCTCTGGATTAGCCCACCATAAATCATCAAGATCGTTTCCATAAGTTGGACAATGAATTGGTTGACCATCATAAGCAACTATTGCATGTCCTATCCATAAGCCAGTATGGGGATCTATTCCGGCCTTGTAGCATAGTATACTATAGTTTGGTAACGATACGTGTCCATTCCAGAAATAAAAACATTTACGATGCATAGTTTGCAACCAAGCGTCCCACTCTTTCCAAAAGTCACTTACTTCCTTATAGAAGAGATTGAAGTTTGGAACGCTAAGTGGATTGATCTCAAGAATAGATGCTACGCATGCAGATAAACAATCTCCAGTTTTGATATTTGGATTAGATTGAAACAATGGTATCATTAAATGGTCGCGTAGGACGGAATCGAACCGCCATCTTTCAGCTTATGAATTGCCGACGTTTTATCCCCATTACAGGCTTGTCCATTAAACTACTACGCAGTATATTGGTGTACTAGATGGGATTTCTACCCACATCCGCAGCTGGGATGCTGCACTTTGTCGTTTAAGCTACTAGCACGAATGGTGCGGGTACTGAGAATTGCACTCAGACGACTAGTTTGGAAGACTAGTATGCTAGCTGTTAAACATCATACCCGCGTGAATTTTTCTATGACAGTTGGCACAAACAACTATCTTTCATCTATGATACACTAAATCATTTACCAATCAAAACAGAATGATCCTAGATTCTTTGCTAGCACTTCCTCACGCCAAGCATCATAGATCTTCTTTGTGAATTTCTTTCCGTTATTGGCGACCCATTGATCTCCATCCTCATTGAGTCCCAAACAATTCTCAAGGAAGTGTAGATCCCACTCAGACATATCAACGCGAGTACCTTTGTTTACATCAGAATCGACAAGCAAATTATCTTCTAGTTGATTTCGATGATCGTGATGAAACACCTTGAACGCATCGAAGTGCTGGATCAATGGTAGATATTCCTTCAAGTAGTCAGGAGCATCAATAAACATTGCCCAACGTTCATCTAGAGGATGAATCTTATCCTTAATGAAGGACGCAAACTCCTTCTTATAACCAGCAACGGCGGTCATAATACTACTGATTTTGTCTTTCATGAGCAAACAATCCTAGTAATACCATCCGGCCCCTGATCTAGTTCCCATACCCAAAAACCTGGATACTTATACTCCTTGCCATCAATATAATGAGTATAAGATTCAGTAACAGCAGCCTGATGTTTGGCAATCTCCATTTCTGCCTCTTCTCTAGAAGCAAATTTGGTTTCACTTACCAAAGAAAATCCACCCGATGGTGCGATTGCACAATACACTTGATAGAATTTAGTCATAATATTGGTACGCCCGGTAGGAGTTGAACCTACAACCTTCTGGTTAAAAGCCAGTTACTCTGCCAGTTGAGTTACGGGCGCGTGTTAATGGTGGCTTCGGAGGGAGTCGAACCCTCACCTGACGGATTAAGAATCCGCTGTGCTAACCGTTGAACACCACAAAGCCATTTAGATCAGTCAACGAAAACGATCTTGAACCCGTGCTTTTTGAAAAGCTTCTTAAGCTTCTGTTCGCGCACATGACCAGATATGCTTTCATGATCGTTGATTTTAGCTGCTTCGCCGGCTAGATCATTGTTCACTATCACCTTTTCGTCAAAGGCGTCACGATTCATTTTTGTAAGGAATGACTCTCCCTTAAAGACATCATCTGGCATAAGTCTATCTAGCATCTTAAGCTTTGACACATGCTTACTAATTTGACAGATAGCAAATCCTAGACAGCACATACACTCATCGTGATTAAGTAGTCTAGCATCACCATTCTTACCACCACGCGCCCACTTAGAACGCTTTACTGTAATAGTTTTCATTTGACCTCTATTTCCGCATCGGGTGCGATTCCTGCCTCAACTTGAACATCAATAATTTCCGCTTCACCAGTCTCACGTAGTTGCTCTAGGGTGTAACTTAAATCTACAGCTTCTTTTGCATCTACACGATATTGGATTGTATATACGATCACTTTATTAGTTGGTTTCATTGTTTGATTTCGAATTTCCTCGAAGATATTCATACTCGCTTACTTTTTCGAGCGGACTTCTTTAGCAGTTTGTTTAATCTATCGATTTCATCTAGTAGAAGTTTGCAGGTAAAGCCATTCAATCCCTTGCCTGACCTACCATTTGCTTCATGTAGATTTCTATTGACGATTGATCGCAACATCTTTAGAAAGTCTTGTGATAACTGTTTCATAATAAGTGGCGGGACTACCGAGTATCGATCTCGGGCCAACCGCTCGACAGGCGGTCGTACTACCATTATACTATAATCCCAAATTGGAACCCCATGAAGGAATCGAACCCTCACAATTGTGCTTAGAAGGCACGATGTCGGAATCCACCGAATGGGGCATATTATGTCCACATCCAGGTTAGGTTGTGTGCATAGCATTGTAAAAATACTTCGTCACTCTGAACATTTAGGATACCCTGAAAATAGGGAGCATCATATCCAATGTTTAGATCAACAATCTTCTGGAGGAAGGCTCGTAGCTGTTGGATAAAGAGTGCGGTTTCTTCCTTCGTATGATTATATGGGTATGAACAAATTTGTTCTGCCATCTCCTTAGCAAAGGCTGCTTCGGCTTCGAACATGTTGTGTTGAATATCTTCGACACGCGCCTTATACTCTTCTTCAAGATTTAGAAGAGGTAGAAGTTCAGTCCAATCCCAACCCTTGAATTCGATTGTCATGATAGTTCCTTGATTTGTTCTGCTAAATGCTTTATAGCTGCTCTTAACTTCTTTCTCATTGTTTATCAATTCAATTGTTCACACATAATATTTGGTGCGCATGGAAGGACTCGAACCTTCGACATCCACTTTGTAAGAGTGGCGTTATGGCCGCTAAACTACACGCGCTTATACATTAGATTCATTTGAGGTGAAATTCTAGCACATTCACTTAGATAATGTAGTACCGGTTCTCTTGCTGCACTGATTTGTTCTGCTAGTTGAATAAGTCCAAGCCTACCAGCATTACATATTGCAGTCTCCATTGCTTCTCTAGCCTTTACTAGTGGAAGCCAAACTTCTTTATCGAATCTCTTATTCAGATCCATTATAGAACTTCCCTAGGGAGTGAATACAACGGAAGGAAGGGATTCTTAGGCTCGATCTTTGTCTCGCCTAGGAGATAAGCCCTAACCTCAAATAGCTTGAGACAGGCGGGACCATGCTTCGCTGTAAAGATTGGATCCTTAATGTTTATGATCCTATTGATTTGTGCTAGCGTCAGGCTGTTCATTTCGTTTCCTTTAGGTAAATATAAAGAGCGGCTTGGATTCGAACCAAGATCTAAGACTTCATCTCAATATAATAAAATCTCAAACTAACAATTCTTACTAACTCTAACTAAATCTCATAAAATAATATACGCTTTGTTTTTCCGGTGACTTTCCCTCCCTAACTACCTACACTCATACATATTCGGGGCCAAACGCCCGTAGCCTATAATTGTGTCAAGTAGCGCGAGGTAGGTCTTAAACTATCGCTCTTTATCAGTCATCATAATTGTCTGCAACCTTTGCATAAGCGCGCATCCGCGCCGCAATCTGCTTCACATCCTTATCCAAAACAAGATGCGAGATCAACATTTCCTTTAGGTGTGCGAATGACAATCCATCGGAAAGTTCAACTAGCCGCTTGTTGAATGGTGTCTTAAACTTATCACATAGACGGCGAACATAAATCTCACGCGTCTTCTTGGTCGGCATTCCCACTTCAATCAGAAGATCGAAACGCGAAGGACGATATACTCGTGGCTCAATCACATTGAGGTAGTTGGTAGTTGCTAGGAACAGCATTCCGGGGCGATCATTACCAATACCATCTAGCAATTGAAGAAACTCTTGCTCTCTACGATCGATCAACTTCTCGATATCTTCCAGAACGATAACCATATTGCGGTTAGGTTCTAGCTTATTCAGCAGAGGAATAAAGGTGATAAACAATTCTGGATCATTAACAATCATAACAATGCCATCATTCTTAATGAGATTCTGTGCAACTAGTCGCACGATACCAGTCTTGCCAGTGCCGGGCGGACCATACATAAGAATACCACGGCGATAAGGAAGACCAAGTTTCTCGTATCGATTCTTAAGATTCCAAAACTTACCAACCTCATCGATCACTTCCTGACATGGACCTTGCTTGAATGGAATCAATTCTTCTTGCTTAAGATCCATAATCTTCACGTAGGGACCCGTCATCCCAATCTCGGGAGTATAGGCACCCGGCGGCAACGCATTCGTTACAGCAGCATCCATCTGAACGTGGAAAACTTCTCCACTTCGATGCCACTTCACGGGTTGCTTGAGTAGATTTTCGATTTCTTGTTCCATGTTATCTAGTTGTTATGAGTATCACTTCGACCCTCTAGTATACTCTAAAGTGTGCCAAAGTCAATTGCTTATTTGAAAATTAAAGAGCGGCAGGAATGATTTGAACACTCATCTTCGTCTGGACCCGGCAGGACTCGAACCCGCGACCTCTCGTTTTTAAGACGAGTACTCTACCAACTGAGCTACGGAGACGACGTTCTTCCAATTAAACTACCACCGCGCATGTGTAATCTTACTAGTTGTCATATGATTTTGGCGGAAGGTGAGGGATTTGAACCCCCAAGGCTTTTACACCCGACCGTTTTCGAGACAGTTTAACGCGCCAATGTACGACCTTCCAAATATGAAGTCCGAAGCAGGAATCGAACCTACGAATACAGATTTGCAGTCTGCAACCTTGCCACTCGGTTATTCGGACGTGGCGGAGGATACAGGAATTGAACCTGTTTGATCTTGCGACCAACCTTGGCTTAGCAAGCCAGTACGTTACCAGCCCGTCCATCCTCCAAATTGGTGCCGCGTGATAGTTTTGAGCTATCGACCCCTTGCTCTTCAGGCAAATGCTCTACCTCTGAGCTAACGCGGCGTAAGTGTGTAATTCTTCTATGACAGTTAGCGCATCTAACTTCGCATTTTGCTATCTCACTATCTAGGTTTTGAATCGAATGACCTCTATGAACCATCTCACAAATTTCATTGATTTTATTACCTCTAACATGATAAAATTCTAAGACGATTGGATCATTCTCACCACAGTCAATTAGCTTTGTTTAGCCAACTAAAAGTAGTTTCTTGTAAGTCTTGTTGACATTTTCTACACTTCATAATATTGGTGGAATCATAGGGAATCGAACCCTAACCTTCTCGGTGCAAGCGAGACGTGCTACCACTATCACTATGACCCCATGAATTCTATTGACACTAAAAATTGATTATTTCCCTGCCGCTTGATGCTCTAAATTTAGCGATACTACGTCGAAGAAACCAACGACGTTCTTGAACTTCCCAATAGATCCTATCACCAGCTAATGATGTGTGAGATATCATAACAAACTTTCTGCCAGTAAAATCGTGCAACTGATCAACTAGTTGTTTTGCACGTTCCTCACCCCAATCAATACCATTCATCGAAGTCTTAGCCTCTTCGTATTCTATTAAGCCATCAAACCATACAATCTCATTCATCGCAACCGTGGTTCTTTAATGAACCCCTTTTCCATCAGCCACTTATCATATTCGATCCGAGCTTTGTTATTCTCTAGCTCTGCTCTATATCTATCACCATCACCACTAGTCATGCCCCATATAGCTAGAGCAAATGCCAATGCACATATGCTAATAGCGACAGCAAGTGGCCAATTAAGAGTTACTGGTAGTGGAGACGAATGGGGTTTATGTTGATCGTTCATAATCAATCTCTTTCATAATATGAGGTGACTAGCCGGAATTGCACCGAGCGACGCCAGAGTCACAATCTAGCATGTTACTACTACACCATAGTCACAGTACAAACTAAACTTTTGTCTAGTTGAATTTATTTGGTGGGAAATGCCCGAATCGAACAGGACAGCATCCACTCTACTTTCTTTTGTGCCAACGCTTTTACAGAGCGCCGTAGAGAACACTTCCCAAATTGGCAGGCATATTAGGATTTGCACCTAAAATACATCTTTCGTAGAGATGCGTGATATCTATTTCACTATACGCCTATAGCTTTTCTACTTTACCACAATCTCTGCATTCGCGGAACGTCACACTATTGATAGTACGCCATGCAAGCCATCGATGGCCCGTGAGTGCGCAACCGAAGCGATCGAATAGGGACATTGTTTACTTTCTTTTATAGAATCGTGTTTTATAGATCATTACTGTGAAATAATCAGGATCTGGCACGGTCTTTCTTGTATGAATATTTCCCCAACAAGATTGCCATGAACCATACTCATCTTGCCAAGTTTTTTCTTCATGATTAGCAAAGAACCATTGTGCATACTCTAATTGTTCTGCCTCTTTTCGTTTATCAGCTGCATCTTTCTTAAGACTCTTTTCCAAAAGATCATACTCATCATCAGACAAACGAACGTGCCAATATTTCTTAGTCTTGTTTAGAATCTTCATCGCTTTAGATCGTAAGTGCTACCATTGAAAGTTAAAAGTTTACGCCCAACCAATCTATTCAGATAGAATTCCAAATGTTCTATATGATCAATTCTACCCATTAGACTGTTAGTCATATCATCTTTATTCATTGGACCATTTTGTTGGAGTAGTGCAACTACACCATTCTCTAACTGCTTAAACCAATCCATAAAGGTGATTGATCGCATTAATTGATCTCTAGCATGCTCCAAGGAGTCGCCAGCACCTACAACAGCTTGTCCATCTCTAACAGTTTGGATTTCCCAAACAGTTCCAGAAGGTGATACATGCCCCTTAGGAGGATTCCAATCTCTATGAAGTCCTCTATAGTCGTAGGACTGTCCGTTAACTGTTACTCTCCCGGTGAATTCTTCGTATACAGTCATGTTATAAAATCCTTTTACACCGAGTCCTTCACGGAGCGATGGATCATTGTACAAAATGCTTTCCAATAATGTATGCAATCTCTTTTGTTCCGAAGATTCCATCGCCATCCTTCCCTCTCCAAGTATTCGTTTGATACGGATACTCTAATGGCAAAACGAATCGTTCATCGTTCAGATAAACAATAAGCTGACTAGTTGTTAGTGATACACAGTATAGATATTGCGTATCGTCTACAGTTATACGTTTGAAACCTTTACGCATTGATTTTGGCTTACTCGACGGGATTTGAACCCGCGATATCCAAGTTAACAGCTTGGTGCTTTAGACCGCTAAGCTACGAGCAAGGTGGTCAAGGTGAAAGGATTTGAACCTTCGGCATCCTGGCCCCAAACCAGGCGCTCTACCAGACTGAGCTACACCCTGAAAGCGGGTATCAATACGTCCAACTGTATAGATACGGACTATAAATAAATCGATATGATCCCCATCGGGGATTATGATTTATTGTAAAGTTATTCGCGTATGTATACATATTATTATCCTGTCTGAAATAAAATAGGGATGCTAGCTGAACTCGCCATCTCTCCTAATGGGTCACTATCCAACTAAGCCGTAGAAGCCGAATCGGACTTATCAAGTTGTTTCTACAGCCGGCGTTCTCCTCTTTCTCTCAACATCCCGTGTGTTCGATAGAATACACTAAATGTGCTCGGAATGCAAGTTTTTCCAATTAATCTGGCTTACTTTCTCCGGTAATTGACTTGTGAAAATCGTCTACCATCTTGTCAACTAGCTCATCATTGAGGTGATGGATAGCTCTAATTCTGGCGAAACTCTTCCTGCTATTCATAAAGGCCGCAATAGCCGTTAGGACAAGGCAGAAGCCGCATGCAGAGAATAGCTTGTGATTATCCGGATAAAAGATCAGCACTAGAGCCATACTTAGCCAAAAGACTAACATTGCTCCAGCCCATACCATAAAACGGCGACGATACTTATAGACTTCCTGCTTTAGCTCATCGAATCTTTCTAGATAGTTATCCATATTGTTCCTTTACAAATCGTGATGATCCGTGTTCCTTCCTCCAGACGTAAGTGCAACTATACCCTGAACACTAATGGGTTTCAAAAACATATTAGTTGCATCCACACCTACATCAATACGCTTTGTGCCAACATTAAGATGATCGTTGGAACCATGTGCATGTCCATGAATCTGAATCGAACCCCGATAAGATCCATCCCAGGATAACATTGGATAGTGCATCATTACGATTTCGTAGTTCTCGCCATTAATATGAAAATTCTCCTTGTTATATTGGCGAACCCACTCAATCTTACTTTGATTTTGCAGCTGATCAAACTTACGAAGCCACTTATCATGATTGCCCTTTACTAGTATGATCTTGCCATTAAGGCGCGCAAGAATTCCATCTACCAAATCTACTCTAGTTGTTAGAGTGAAGTCACCTAGATGGTATACGATATCGTTAGCGCCAACTGTTTGATTCCAGTTTGCGATTAGCGCCTCGTTCATTTCATCGACAGTAGAGAATGGTCTATTGCAATACTCAAGAATATTGCGATGATAAAAATGTGTATCGCTAGTGAAAAAGATATTAGTCATTGAATGGAATTTCTTCAATAAGTTCGCCGTCTAATCTAATACCAAGATCATTAGCTTGTTTTTGAGCAGATTCCCAACTGGATGCTCTAAGATAGACACACCACGATGAACCGTCAGTTGTAAATAGCGTACAAAGAAAGATCATACATAATCCGATGCATGCTGTGTGCCAATAAAGATTGTTACACCTTGATCGGTTACTTCGTAACGTTCAACAAACTCATTCTCTCTCAGCGTCGCATGCGATGGTAGTTTACCACTCTTAAGAAAGAGTTCAAGGTTATTCCAAGAAATTAGAAAGCAAGTTCCAACACCAGTTCTAGTAGCTTGAATCCAAGCTGATGTCTTCTTACTACGTTCTACTGCGATTTTGGTCATCGAATTACCTTTATGATTTTGTAGCCACCAGTTTCTTCGATTTCAATCTTTATAATGCGTCCAGCACTATTACCCTTACCATCCTTTATATCTGGTGTTTGTTTAGAACAGGCATGTATACATTTTTCCTTAGGGAAGGGACGATATGTCTCCTTAAGATTGATTTTCACGTCAGTCGTAGCCAATTCAAAACACACCCCATGACGATCATCATAACCACTAATCAATGCATAATAATGCCCTACTGGCATTTCATCCACATTGAAAGGAGCATCAGCCTCCGCACATAAACCCCATGGGTCCCTTATACCTTGTAAAGCTTGATTGGCAATACAGCGATAACAAGTTAGAGGCTTTTTATCATGTCCCCACTCTTCACATTCTAGATGATCTCGAATATCTTCTAAAACTTTCTTGTACAGTTTTAGTTTTGCTTTATCATCCATTGTCAATGAAAAATTTTGAGAACCAACTTTTCTCGCTGAGACAGCCAAACTTACCTTCTCATGCTAGCAATCATATTGCCGATGTAAAGTGCTGGCCATACAATTCCAAATCCAATTGTGTAGAGAATAACTTGTAAAATCTCATCGCACTCTAGTGCCATTGAGATATGAAATCCAATAATGAGGGAGACGGCTATATAGATGAATAGAAATGCAGTCATATCTTTTTGTCCTAGAAATTTTTCGGAGCTATCTTTGACCGATGAAACAGCTAAACTGACTCTTTACCAACATTAGCGATGAAGTTATTTTTTTCACTTTCCGACATACTACTAAACTTCCATCGTTTGTCAATTTTGCGAACAAAGATCCACTTCAAATCATCTAGATGATCAGGGTTCTTGAAATCCAATTCATTTGGACAAGAAGCATATACACTCGCCCTACGATGTTCCGGTTCCACAATCACAATGCCAGGATAATCAGCAAATGCTGAGAGTTGATCTGAAATTAAATCTTCAAGCTTTCTATACGATCCTTGCATCACAACTTTCCTTCCGACATCTCCATCCATTCTGATTCTGGCACATAGCGACTTTCAACATATCGATGTGCCTTAGCATCTTTGACATCTTTAGCATTGATGTATCGCACCCAATTTACAGAGGATGCGCGAAAGCATTCCTGGCAAACTAAAATTTGTGAGCCAAGACGAATCGCATCGCCAGCTTTAGGTTTCGTCATTCTACCCTTTCTACGGTTGGATCCTTAAACCTATCCATAAAAGATCGCACAGCTTGTGACGATGGCTCTGAACTATCGTAAAGAACCATTGCAATACTAAACCACAAACGATCATTTACATAACGCTTTTGCATATCGATTGCGAAATCCTTACGGGTCCACTCCATTTTTGGAGCTACGTAATCCTGAACTTCCTTTAGGGCAGCTCTCCAGGCATCTACAGCCTTATATAGAGCGTCAACATAGGGCAGTGCCCACATGACAGTTTCCTCATCATAAAGTTTCTGTAGTTGTTCTAGTATAGCTTCGTGAGATTGCTTGCATCCACCCTGAATCCACAACTCAACCATTTTCTTAAAGGAGAGTTCTGCCTTCAAAGCATGTTTCGCAAGATATAGGGACGCCTTTACCTTTACTAAGTTCTGCTCATCATTCAAACGAAGGACATATCCCTCAATGTCACGATGGGCAATTGTAGTATGATAGAAGTCGTACCAATCCTTAATATTGGTGATTTCGAAATATCCAACTAGATTAATACCTAATGTAGTTGAGATATCCTTAAGCTCATCCATCCTAAGGTAACGCTTGATTCCGCCATGACTCTCAGTAATTGCCCCAATGAGCGTTAGCTCTGGCGCCTCATACTTAATGACGATCTGATTAGCTGGCGTAACCCATTCAAACAGTAGATGTGTGCGCTCGCTATATAGCGAGATGTCGAAAAGTTTAGGATACTTCGACCGAAAGATTTCCATCTCTGCTGCCGTAGCCTCGTGATGCTCATAAGAGAATGACCCGCGTGTGCGCAGAATCAACTTACCCCTATAAACAGAACGAATTAGTAGCGAACCATCCACCTTGAGAGTCGCAATTACCTTGCGCTCATTACGAATAGCATCTAAAATAGATGCAGTGGTAATCTTGGCGAATTCTGGCCCACACTCTAGATTCCAAAACTTAGCATATCCCTGAGATACGGTGGTACCATTCGGCGTCTCGATGCGTGACCGATTCCATACATTGGAAATAGACCATCCCGCATTATCGTTAGCCATATCGGGGCGCGGCACGATAAGGCGCATGTTATCCTTTTCAGTGACCCTAAACAGTTCGGTATCTATGTTGTTCATAACCTATTATACCATCTAGATGGCGATTGTCAACTCTTTCTAGACCAAATATTTTTTAGTTCGTATTCAATTTCTTCTTCAATAGTCTTAAGTTCGCTATGACCCAATAGTGGAGTCTTTCTTTTAGCATACTTTATGATTCGTGGCGTTAACATAGCCAATGCGCTATATAACTCTTGTGCGCTTTCATTTTTCTTACAATATGCATCCTGGAGGGGTCGTGAATGACCAATATATCTCCTCTCATTGATAACAAAATGTTTTGCATTAGCCTCAGGATGGTAAACTAGCATGTTTTCAACGAGATCTAGTCCCACCTGACACCAATTGAAATCAAAATCATCTAGCAAAGATTCTAATGTGGTATAATCTTTAGGCAACATGATAAGCTGAAAGGTTGTACCATCGAGCTCACCCTTAAAGATATCTTTTGTAGAATATTCGCCGCAGTCTACAAAATGTCCATCTACAAATGGAATTGACTCAATGATGTCAAATCGGACATCTATATTAGTAAAGAAGATGTCTACATCGCCATATTCACGCGTGAATCCAGCAAGATAGGCAGGAAAACCGCCAGCGACTAACATCTTACTTAGATCTTTACACCTTGTGATGATGGTATAGAGTGGATAGTCGCGTATATCTCTTGAAGGAGAATCATCTATAAGTCTAGCAACATACTCCTGCTTCGTAGGAATGGTTGCTTTCTTCTTACTAAACAATCCGAATAGTCCCATCATTTCCACTCCCAATTTCCGCGTGAGTAATTGTCGTACGTCATTGTTTTGTTCGTTAGATGATCAATCACCTGATTATTTTGGACACGGATAGTGCGTCGTTTATCACCACGCATACCGCATCCAATCTGATTCTGGCGATTCTCGTTCCTATCCATATTAGCACGATTCTTCTGCATATCAAGTAGTTTTGCACGCAAAATTTGCAATGCAGTAACTTTGTTTTCATGCTGAGATCTACCATCGGCGGTGACTTTAATGCCGGTAGGGACATGCGTTAAATCTACGCAACTTTCCGTCTTATTTCTATGCTGTCCTCCAGGCCCGCTACCGCGCCTCATTTTCCAGTCGAGGTCTTTGTCGTTGATCTTAAGTTCGTGCTCCTGAGGCTCTGCTAGGACCGCTACAGTGACCGTGGACGTCTGGACTCTGCCGTTTCGCTCCGTTTCTGGTATACGTTGCCACCGATGGCCGCCAGATTCATTAGCGAAGATACCTATCGCGTTCTTACCCTTAATCCTAAGTGATACGAATCCTCTCCGTTCTTCAATAATAGCTAGCTCAAAGACAGTAGCGGCGCGCAACCTTGGCGTAGATTGCTGCTTGATATCCGACTAAAATCTTAGCATCATCGCCGCCTTCTGCGGCACGAATTTCAACTATTACTGCGTTCATTGTGAAACTCCTTACAAGCTCGTTCGATAAGAAAATGAGGAAAGCGATTCAGGTGATTTTTACCTGGTGCTCTGCCACTGAGCTACACCCGCCGAAGCGGATAATGGGATTCGAACCCACGACCCCCAGGTCCGTATTATTTTAGAAGGAACCTAAATCATAGCCTCAAAAGAAAGTGAGGAAAGCGGCAAGAGTGGTTTTCTTAAAAGGAATTTTAGAAGGAACTCCAGCCATAGCCTCGATAAAGTGGAAAGCTCTAACTCTGTTTATTAAGTATAGAAGGAAGAGTTAAAATAGCCACAGTTATAGTGTGAGCAACTCAGATACATTAATCTGAGTGAACTCGTTATTTTCATTTAGTGGCTTAAACACATAAGCCCGCTTTGTCTTGATATCTATACCCTCGTCATCATAAAGGATTGGAACGCCATCATTAGATGGGGGAATATCCCTGAACAAATCCATGATTGTTGGTTGAGTTTCAAGATATTCCATATAAGCTGGCATCGTTTCTGTCAATGTCTTTGTATTTGAAGCTGCTGAATGAACAGCACCCTTTAGGTTGGCATCGATATAAATTACTTGACGTTCAAGAACGTCGATGATCGCAATGTACTTAGTCTTGCTCTTGCCCTTAACAGGGAATGACAACTGACATCTAGACGGTTCGAAAGTACCACCCTTTTGTGAAGACTCACCCCACTGCATTGCAGCATGGACAGCTTCTACCTCATCAAAACTCTTACCAGAGTAACAAAGGATATTCCATACAGCATAACGCACACCGGCATTCTTTGCCTTATCCAGATAGATATCGATCATTTGGCAAGCTTCGCCGGTTACCGTCTTTGAGCTAGTCGGATCGCCAGAGAACACAGAATATCCTAGGCCGGTAGTGCTACTATTCCAACAACAGGTGCCAAGGGCATTCCACTTATCATCAAAGAAGTTGATGCCGTTATCAAACCAGATATTGCCCATTTCGGGCGCCTTCCAATACGATGCAGTTCTGATGAATGTTACTCCATCAGGAATTGCAAACTTGGTATTACGACCATATGGGGTAAGTTCGGCGTCGTTGCCCTGAATGGCAACATTCTCAACACGAGGATCCAACTTCACAGATGGAATCTTGGTGATGATCTTATTCTTCACAATTTCATCAATAATCTTCACAATGTTACCGAACAGAACTTGCCTGACGTTAATCTCGTTTGGTAGAATTTTCAACTTGGTCCAATTACCCTTTGGGGCGATTGTTCTATGGCTTCTACCTTGAATGGTAGCGAAGTAACGACGTAACTTGAGTAGTTGCATTATCTTTAGCTTAAGTGCAACCTTCTCAAAGCTCTTTACAGCCTTGCGACCAAACAACTGCAATAGAACTTGTAGACGACGCATGAAATCGCCAGGGCGATTCTCTAGTAGCGCAAGCACCTTCTCATCCTTAGATGAGATTAGAGTTTCAACCTGAGCGTTGAAGCTCTTAACGCTACCCTGATACAAACTGCTATATGCAACAATAACCTTTGGGAAGCGATTGCCGTTATCTCCTGGACGAAGTGCTCGCATGAACTTCTTCCATCGACTCATATCGCGAGCCATATCCTCTTCTAGATTAGAAGCATTCTCCAATAGCGCCAGCAAGAATCGGCGAGTTGAGCGAGAGAATGACTTAAACTTCGAATTTTCCTTAAGAGAGAAGTCGCCATCGGAAAGAGCTACACCCAAGCGCAAAATATCCATTGCAGAACGAGTAACTAGGGGCGCCTTCGTCTTCACAGCCTCCGCCGCGGCAAAAACTAGATTCTCCTTGAAAGGAATCTTTATAAGATCTAAGATAATCTCCCGCGTAGCGAGAAGATCTAATACATACTGTTGCTGCGCCTTTGTCCACTTAGAAGGATTTCCAAGTAGTTGATCGTATAGAGATTGTAGCGAGTTGCTAGAAGCCTCTTGTAGAACCTTAAGCTTTGTGTTCTCTAGAAGAGTATCTCGTGGCTTTTCGTCCTGAGTAAATAGATCGTTTGGCAAACCCCAATACATTAGAATTTGCTTAATCCAATACTCGCCAGTGGACATATCTAGAATCTCTTGAGGGAAGTTCTTATAGACGATGTGCCGATCCATCTTCTTGTTTGCTCCGGTAACACTCTCAAATGCTGGCTTCAACTCATTCCAGAATTGGATGAGAGAATTGGCATCTAGCGCAGATAGAGTACTGTATAGCTTAGCGTTGGGAATATACCCAAAGTTTACCATGTTGGAAATCACAGTGCCGAACATTGCCTTTGTTGAGGCATTGCCACGGATGTTACTTGGTACAATAACGAGGTTGTTCTCTAGCAAAAATTTGTTTCTGATGTTCATGTTCCTATTTCCAGTCCAGTATGATACACCAAATCGGACAACATGTCAAATGATTTTAAAGAAATACCCGTCGCGTCTTTATCTATCCAACGTCAGACCACGGGCTCTCGGTTACGATAGAGTCTACCCCAAGCTTTGTGCCACCGCTAAGTGGCCGATTCTACTTTTATTTGTGCTTTAACCACCCATTCGTCGAAACGCTTCAAAACATCTTCTAGATGCTTCTTATACTGATCCCAACTACATGGGTCATTTGCGTTATCACTCTTAACTCTCATCGTGGTTGAATAATCACAATGCGATCCATACTTTTCCACCATCTTACGGACTTTAGTCCAATCGGGAGCTTCTTTAGCGTTTGGCTCCATTGTGCGATAATCTTTATCGCGCAAGAAACCATAAGCAATCAGTGTATGTCGCGCTTCGTTTCGCACGATACCAATCCTATGATGGTACAAACCCCGCTTAATTGACCATCGCCTAGCGCGTTTTGTTTCTTCTCGGATGATCTTAGCTTCTGTTGCCAAACTCTTGATCTTAACTTTAAGATATCGCCGCTCATCTATCTCTAAAAACTTATCCATCACTACCTCCTTATTCGTTTCATGAATTTTAAACAACTACGCGAACGTAGTGTTAAGGAGGTGCACGACTAAAGTTGCATTCAACCGTTCATAGCAATTGTTCCTTCATCCTGATATCCTGGGCACTCACTACAATCTCCTCTTACTTCATCGTGGGTATGACATACATCGCAAAGTTCATGTCTACCGCATTTTGCGCAGTTAAAAGTAGCCTCATCGGAAATATCATTTCCTGGCCAAATCTTCAACTGAATTTTTCTTTGAGAGATCTTTCTCATATTTTAAATCGCCTGACAGGCATCGCACCTGCTTCTACCGATTTGAAGTTCGGTTGCTTTACTCAAAAGCTACAGGCGAGTGAAATTGGTGGAAGTGGCACGATTTACACATGCATCGGTTACCGAAGCAACCTATTAAAAGTTATACGACACTCCCATATATTTGGCGGGGGCAGGATTTGAACCTGCGATGGCGAGTTTATGAGACTCGTGATTTGAACCGGACTAATCTACCCCGCTGCACTGAGTTAGTGTATTATACACTACATATGAGGTAATGTGATGAAAATATGCGAAAAATGTGGCTCTCCCTTTAAAGGGCATCGAGAATCTTCTCGATTTTGTAGTTTACAATGTGCTAATCAGACTAACGCAATTAGACTAAGAAAGTATGTCACCATCAAATGTCAAGAATGTTCTAAAGAATTTGGTGGTAGAACAAATGACTTTCGTGGTAGAAAATTTTGTAGTACATCCTGTTCTGGTAAATATAACATGCGTTTGAAGGGATGTCGTATAGGAACTAAGAAATCAGTTCACGTCAAAGAGTTCAGACAACGCCAGAAACAATTATGTATCGCCTATAAGGGAGGCAAGTGTCAAATATGTAGTTATAATAGTTGTGTGGATGCTCTTGAATTCCACCATCTTGATCCTGGCGCAAAAGATTTCTCCGTTTCGGGTGCCCTAGCACTTCAAAAGTCGTTCGATCAGATGAAGCAAGAGTTAGATAAATGTATTCTACTTTGTTGTAGATGTCATCGTGAAGAGCATTTCAAACTAAGGAATCAGTCGTCTAGTTGATCTTTTGTTTCTGATTCTTGTCTCTTCCCACGAAACAGTCTACGGTTCCTACAATAAGCACACCGACCATGATTACGACAAGAGCTATCACAATTAGAAGATTTATTACTTCCCATCCAAGGCTTACGCCAATCCTTCTTATTGCGCTTATCATTCTTTTTATTGAAGATCCTCTTCATATCACACCTTTATTGGCGGCCCGCCTCGGATTCTCACCGAGAACTATCGTTTTGGAGACGACTGTTTTAAATGTTGCTACTAGCGAGCCAAATTCTTTAAGAATTCCTTGATTTCTGTCTTGGAGATCTTTTGTGGTTCGTAGTTACGGAAGCTTACTCCAGTAGTGTCATCTAGATCATACCATTCTAAGAGAAGCATATCATCTAGAGTTTTGATTTGTCTACCCATCCTTGGATACACAAGAATTGAATTCTGTCCTTTATAATTGGCACGAATGCCCAAACCATAAAGCCCTCCGACCACCTTCAATTCTTGAACCTTAAGATTAAACTCGTTATCAACCGCAGCAATGGGATAGTCGCGCTCAACTGGTTCAGATTTTGTTTTCTTCTTGAATGGCCACATAATTTCACCAAAAGAAACGCGCTCTGGTTAGGAGCGCGCTTCGATACGACGAACTGGTTTACCAGCCCGAAGAGATATGGATCACCTTCCTTACTGAGTATTTCCAACAACCACATTGTCTGAGAGAACGGGCAAAGTTAACATAGGCATATCTCCTTGTGGTTAAAGAACTAAACATCTAGATGTCCCAATGACCATCTTATATATGGTTCACTAATGAGTATTTGTTCTTTCTTTAGCGCAAATTCATACTCATAAAGGTAGGATTTTCCCAATTAGGACAGTCAATCGTATAGTATACACGCTTCAATCCTACACTCCTAATCAGTGTTTCACAAGCAGCACAAGGTTTAGCTTTACCCGTCTGCTTATCCCGCCTTGCTCTCACAACAATCATTTCCGCGCCGCGCAAGCTTTCTCTGGTACACCCAACTATAGCGTCCATTTCGGCATGCAACTGCTGCATCTTAGTAAGCGCCATCGGATGAGTCTTAGGATTGTTGTAACCAACGGAAATCACGCGCCGCTTCTTAACGATGAGTGCGCACAACTGATAGTAACAATCCTTGTCACGATGAGCAGCGATAGCCAAATCGAGCCCAATCTTGACAAACTTCTTGTATCTAGATGTCATTATTCGAAATCCTTGAGATATTGTATCATCTCGGGAAGTAATTCCATATTCTTCTCTATCCATCCAAGAAATCTATTACATCTGTCACAAAGCATTGCTCGAACCTTGCCAGTTGTATGATTAT
>Ga0184629_10000420_pt1 | contig 18924 bp, 21 predicted proteins | sample PLM4_32_b1_FD_133158 | JGI IMG/M metagenome (GOLD analysis project Ga0184629, IMG submission 133158) | Groundwater sediment microbial communities from an aquifer in East River, Colorado, USA - PLM4_32_b1 | ecosystem: Environmental > Terrestrial > Soil > Riparian zone | place: USA: East River... | reverse complement strand
TGAAGGATAAAAATGGCACGGTGATGATCAAGGGATTTTACGATGACGTGATTCCGTTAACCGAAGCGGAAAAGAAGGCGATAACCAATATCCCAAACGTTGATAATATCTTAAAGCAAGACCTCGCCCTGTCCAGGCCGGATGGAAATGGAAAGTCCATGATGGAATTATTGATGCTGCCGACGTTGAATATCAACGGCATCCAAAGTGCCAACATAGGAAGCATGGCTTCGAACATTATCCCTGCGCAAGCTACGGCCGTATTGGATCTTAGGTTGGTTCTGGGCAATGATGTAGATCGCCAGGTGAATAAGGTAATTGCACACATACGCAATGAAGGATATCATGTTATTGATCATTCTCCAAGCGATGACGAACGTATGAAGTATCCTTTATTGGCAACGGTGGTTAAACGAGGTGCCGGTTACAATGCCCAGCGCACACCTATGGATTTACCCCTGGCGCAGAAAGTGATCAAAGCAATTGAAACTACTGTCGATGATGGAGTGATCAAGGTTCCCTCTCTGGGCGGAAGCCTTCCGTTATATTTATTCGAACAGTATTTGCAATCAAAACCCATTACCATACCGATTGTGAATTACGACAATAATCAACACGCCGAAAACGAAAATGTAATCCTGCAATATATTTGGGAGGGAATTGAGACTATGGCCGTGGTGATGATGATGAAGGAATAAAGATGAATAAATAAGAAATCTTACTCAAGGGAGCCCCTACGGAATCATTTAAAAAAATCGCGCCATAATCTTCTCAAATTCAGATGCGATCCTTTCCTATTTTTCATACACTTCAACATGATCTATAAACGCTTTGGCAAAAGCTGAAGCCGCCAATGTTTTATCCTTTCTTGACGCTGATCAAATCCGGATTTGATTACTATTTTAAGTGTTATTTGTTCAACAACGGTGAAGGGCAATGGCCGGTAATTCATTACATTTATTATCAAGAGGTGATGAACCATTGAATGATTCAAAGGATTGACCCAACACCATTAATAAACCTTATGAGAATACTCAACTTCACCCTGGTGGTTTACTTTATAAGTATCACCCCCATATTGATCGCTCAGGACAGATCCTCGGGCAGAACATTCACTACCCGGTCTGAAGTGCTCGCCAGGAATGGAATCGTAGCGACTAACCATCCGCTGGCTACACAGATCGGCATAGAAATCCTTAAGAAAGGTGGTTCTGCCATCGATGCTGCTATTGCCGCCAATGCTTTCTTAGGATTTGCCGATCCGGGTATGAACGGCATCGGTGGCGATCTTTTTGCCATCGTCTGGGATGCAAAAACAAAAAAGCTTTACGGACTTAATGCCAGCGGGAGATCACCCCAAACATTAACACTGGCGTATTTGAAGGAGCAAGCGGAAAAGAAAAACTTTCATTATGGTGGACCGCTGTCGGTAACAACACCGGGTTGTGTTGATGGCTGGTTTGAGCTTCACAAGAAGTTTGGAAAATTGACGATGCCTGAACTGCTTCAACCGGTCATCCGCTATGCGCGCGAAGGTGTTCCCATCACGCAAGAAACAGCAGATAATTTTATCGATGTAGAGGAGAGTGTCCTGCAGGCGGATATTAAAAATTTTAAAACCTTATATTTTATCAAAGGCCGGTTTCCACGCAAGGGAGAAATTTTCAGTAACCCAGATCTGGCAACAACCTTGGAGATCATCAGCAAAAAAGGAAGGGATGGTTTTTACAAAGGAGAAGTTGCGCAAAGGATCGAAGCGCACATCAAGTCCGTTGGAGGTTTTCTCACGGCCGACGACCTGGCCAAACATCATTCGGAATGGGTCGATCCGGTTTCGGTGAACTATCGCGGTTACGATGTATGGGAGCTTCCACCAAATGGTCAGGGCATGGCAGCGTTACAAATGCTGACGATACTGGAAGGCTTTGATTTGTCGAAGATGGGCTACGGATCGGCTGATCACCTCCATCATTTCCTGGAAGCAAAAAAACTGGCGTATGAGGACATGGTTGCCTTTTATGGTGATCCGGCTTTCGGTAAGATCCCGATCGAAGAACTCCTTTCAGAAGAATATGCTGCAAAACGAAGAACATTGATCAATCCCGCTAAAGCAGGCATCTTTCACCCCGGACTTACTTCCGGCGACCACACCATTTACCTGACCACAGCCGACAAAGAAGGTAACATGGTTTCTTTTATTCAAAGTAACTCAGCATTGTTCGGCTCCAGGGAAGTGCCATCCGGTTTAGGGTTTGTGTTACACAACAGGGGAGGAGGCTTCATCCTAAGGGAAGGGCACATCAATACCTATGCTCCGGGCAAACGACCCTTTCACACCATCATCCCGGCATTTGTTACAAAGGATGGTAAACCCTTTATGAGTTTTGGTGTGATGGGAGGCGATATGCAAACCCAGGGACATGTTCAGATCATCATGAACATCATTGACTTTGGCATGAACTTGCAAGAGGCTGGTGATGCGCCGCGCATTTATCATCAGGGCACCATAAATTCCTTCGGGCATGTTGACAACGTAGGAGAGACTTATGTTGAATCCGGTTTTTCGTATGAAGTACTTCGAGACCTCATGAACAAGGGCCACTCGATCCGCATGAGCACAGGCATATTCGGAGGCTACCAGGCGATCATGCTTAAGGAAGGTGTGTATTACGGCGCATCAGAATCCAGAAAAGATGGACAGGCGGCTGGGTATTGAAAGAAAGATCCGTCATTTGCGAGTGAGTCACCGTGGGGCAGGGAAAAAATGGTAATGACCTCCTAAGCAATCCCCGGACTACTGAGTGCGCACGGTGTAGTACGGGGATTGCCACGGTTGCATTTCCTTACTTCGTAAGGAAGCAACCTCGCAAAGACGAATTCCCCACGTCATTGTAAGGTTGTTTACTCACGCAGTGTGTAACGCAACCGTGGCACGTGTTCCGCTTTAGCGAAATCCCCAGACTACGAAGTGCGCACGTTGTAGTACGTGGCACCTGTCCCCCGCCTGGTCGGGGATATGGTATACGAATCAAATCGTTAAGAGTGTTCATTTTTGAGCCAGGCTTGTTAAGATATCTCTGACAATTGTATCTTTATTAACAGGTAGTTTTCAATTCTATTGTTTGTATGATTTTCTACGCTACTTCCCAAGACGACAAAGACTTGCTTGGCATTTTAAACCTCCAAAAGAAGAATCTACCCAAAAATTTAACACCGGAAGAAATCTTAAGTCAGGGGTTTGTTACAGTATCGCACCGGTTGGAAGATTTGCAAAAAATGAATGCTATGGAGCAAAGCATAATTGCGAAAGAAAATGACTCGGTCATTGCTTATTTGCTGGCGATGACCGAAAAGTCAAAATGGGATATCCCAATACTGGTACCCATGTTTGAAGCCTTTGAAAAGATTAAGTTTCTTGAAAACACGTTGGCAACGTACAATTATATTGTTGTAGGACAGGTTTGTGTTGATAAAAACTACCGCGGACAGGGGGTATTGGATAAATGTTATGCGCTCTATATCGAACGATTTAAAGACAAGTATGATTTTGCGGTAACTGAAATAGCAAGTAGTAATTTGCGGTCGATCAATGCACATAAAAGAATTGGATTTAAAGTCATCCATGAATACATCGCTCCGAATAATGAGGAATGGAGTATTGTTGTTTTGAATTGGAACAGACTTTAAGTAAATGGTAGCTGCAAGCTCGATGAATATGAAGACGACCTTATTTTGCCTATTTATCGTTGGATTTGTGTCTTGTGCTAAGCATGATGATAAATTTTATATGCCCGGAGAGTGGGAGCCTCACGATGCAGTGTGGTTGGGATGGGAAGACGAGTCTTTACAATTTTATCCGTCAGTCGTGACCCTGATCAAAGGACTGACACCTCATGTAATGGTAAAAGTAGCGGTATCCTCTGATAGTTTATTACAGGTTGCGAAAGATTACCTCAAGCAACAGGGAGTAGATTCCACTAAAATTAGATTCTACCTTATGCAGGGAGATCGTTATTGGATACGGGATCATGGCGCTGCTTTTTTAGTGAATACCAAAGGAGAATTAGCGGTTGCGGATTTCAGTTGGAATGCGTATGGTTACCCGGGTTGGTTAAAAGAAAAATATAATGACAATCCGGATAGTATACAGAAATATCTAAAACTCCGTTCTGAAAAAATAAGACAAACCGGTTCTGTGGATAGCCTCATGGCGGTCGCAGAAGGAGCCAAGATTTTAAAAACAAGTATTAAACATGAAGGAGGCGCCATTGAGGTAAATGGAAAAGGAACGCTCATTTTGTGTGAAGCAACTGTTTTGCAACGAAATCCGGAACGCACTAAAGAAGAAATTGAGAATGCATTCAAAAAAGTATTGGGCGTTACCAATATAATCTGGCTGAAGAAAGGATTAGCTGACGACCCCTTGCATTTTTTCCGTCGAATTACAGGCCACTATGTAGGGGGTGGCACAGGGGGACATACAGATGAATTTGTTCGATTTGCAAATCCAACTACGATTATGTTGGCATGGGTAAATGAAGATGAAAAAGACGCAAACCCAATTAATAAAATGAATTATGAACGGATGAATGAAAATCTGAAAATTTTGGAGCAATCAACGGATCAGGATGGGAAACCATTTAAAATTATAAAAGTACCGTTACCTGACCTCCTTGTTAAAAAGGTGATAGCGAGAGAAAATATTGGCAAAACAGAAATCACTTTTGATATGAAGCCAAGCTCCTTTGCATTGTCGGAAGCACCCCACGATGGAGATTCTTTACTGAGGGTTCCAGCCTCAAGTTATATGAACTACCTGGTTACAAATGGTGTGGTGGTTTTACCGACCTATACATACATGGGTTCATCCAAAGACAAGGAAGAACAGGTCAGGAAGATTTTTCTGGACCAGTTTCCTGGTCGGCAACTAGTATTTCTTGACGCGATGCCCCAAAACTGGGAAGGAGGCGGTATCCACTGTTCTACGCAGCAACAACCTCGCAAAAAATAGTTTGATAAAATTAATAGGAAAGTTACGTATCGTAAGACAAACTATATTATGCAAATTAAAATTCTGATCGTCTTTTTAGCCCTTCTTTCCCCTTTTCCTGTAAATGCCCAAACCGTTGAGCAGGTCATTAAAAAATATGTAAAATTTATTGGCAGTGAAAAAAAATGGAAAAAAGTGAACACGATTATTACGTCGGGTGAATACAATTATGGAGGGATTGCTTTTCCATTTAGTGCATACGCTAAAGCTCCAAACCTTTATAAATTTAAAGTACCCTATAATGGAAAATATTATGCCCAGGCTTTTGATGGTATGAAGGGTTGGAAAATTGATGCGTTTAAAAATGAAAGCACTGCCACATTGCTGACTGGCAAAGCAGCGCTGGCCATGGCGAACGAAGCTGACGTTGAATTTGAGAATGCTTTCATCGACTACCAGGCCAAGGGACATCAGGCAATTTTGGAAGGGAAAGATACCATACAAGGTAATGTGTGTTTCAAGATAAAATTTATCCAGAAAAATGGGGAAACTGAAACCTATTACTTTAAGGACCAAACCTTTGAATTGGTAATGAAAAACGCTGCCTCCAAAAACGTAGAACTACAGGGAACACTTTTAAATATATTTTACAGCGATTACCGTGACGTAGATGGTATAAAAATTCCCTTCAAAACAATCAGCGAATCCAACGGGCAAGTCATTCTTACCATTACCATTAACAAAGTTGTAGTTAATACTCCCATTCCGGATAAGGAATTTCAACCGTGACATTCAAGTCGCTGGCTCTTTCTAAGCGCCAATTTCTTAAGCAGCGACGCGCTGATCCTTGTGATTTAAATGCGCGCATAGATTGATAAATTATCATTCGGAAACTCCATCGTTAAGGCATCAAGCTCTTCTATTTTGGTGGCTTTACTTGCGTATCTTTAATTCATGAAACGTCCCCTTCTCTATTCGGTCTTTTTTCTGGTGGGGGTATACATGCTTATTACTTTATCGGGCTGCAATCGCAATAAGACTTATAGTATAAAAACAGAAACCGTTAAAGTTGAGTCCCTGAACCAGATTGTGCCGTTGGATGATGCGCTGGTAAAACCCTTACTCTATACAAATGTTTCGGGGCTCGGGCGACTCCCTGTTCCTCAAGCGAAAACCAAATTTATAGCCGCCGTTCTTCCCGCTATTTTAGTTGCAAAACACGAGATAGAAACACTGAGGATTAAAATGGAGATCTTGCATGAGAAGGAGTATTGGAATGAAAAGGACAGTTCCTTTTGCGTGGAAGTAAAACGTCGTTACAAAGCAAAGGATATGGAAGACTTGATGATGAGAATTGGAACCTTACCAAATAGTATCGTGCTTGCCCAGGCAGCCGTGGAAAGCGGCTGGGGACAATCCCGTTTTTTTCTGGAAGGCAATAACCTGTTTGGTGTCTGGTCTTTTAATAGCAATGAGCCCAGAATAGCCGCAGGAAAGACACGGCAAAGCAAAAGGATTTACCTTAGATCATATCAACACATGTCTCAGTCCATCGTTCACTATTTTGAAATACTCGGTTCTGCCAGGCCGTATCGGGGCTTGCGACAAGCCAGGCTGGAAAAATCAGATCCCTTTGAACTTTTACCCTATTTGAAAAACTTCTCCGAACGCAGAACTTCCTATACAAACCAATTGAAAGTAGTCATTATACAGAATGAGCTTACGCAGTATGATCAGTATCAGATCGACCCTGAATACTTCGTGAAGGATTAAAAAAAACATATGAAGCAGATTCAATTACTCATCATAATCTTAATCGTTTCATGCTCTGGAAAGCCTCGGTCGACGGAAATGGCGGCAAATGAAATTGCCCATGCAGATAAGGAAGTAGTTTGTTTTATCTACCATCGCTTTGGAGATTCACGGTACCCCACAACGAATGTATCGCTAAAAGATTTTGAGGCACACCTCGCTTATCTCGTCAACAACAATTTTCAAGTTCTTTCCTTTTCAGCGGCGATGGCCTATTTGCAATCCGATGAGCCGGAAAAAAAAACAGCAGTGATTACCATTGATGATGGTTACAAAAGCTTTTTTAAGAACGGTTTACCCTTGGTAAAAAAATATGGGTTGCCTGCTACGTTGTTTATAAACACGAAAACTGTTGGAGGTGGCGACTATATGAATTGGGCAGAGCTTGAGGAAGCAACCAAAAGCAATATCGAAATTGGTAATCATACGCATTCACACGACTATTTTCTAAATGAGTCAGTACCTTCACGCTACAAAACATTCAAGCAGGAAATCGAACTCAGTCAATCTATTATATCCGAACACCTGCGTCTTCTGCCACAGGTGTTTTCCTATCCCTATGGAGAGTTTGATGTTGAGATGAAAAATATTGTAAAGCGCGCAGGCTTTAAAGCCGCTGCCGCTCAAAACTCCGGAGTGATATACAATGGAACAGACTTATACCAGTGTCCGCGGTTCCCGATGTCTGAGGCGTATTCCGCGCCGGAGAAGTTTGTTGAAAAAGCATCCATGCATGCATTAAAGACGCTTAGTATATCACCCAACAGTTTCATTTTGCCTCAAGACAAACGACCACTGCTCACGCTGGTTATCGACAATACTGATTTAAGAATGCAGCAACTCCAGTGTTTTGTACAGGGTGGTGAATGTAAATTTCAAATTCTTGAAAATAGCGACAGGAAATCGACCATCACGCTGCAAGCGACCAAAGCAATTTCAGGCCGTAGACGAACACTATACACGGTTACGGTACCCGACAAAAAGGGAACATGGCACTGGTACAGCCACCTTTGGATTGACAGCCGAATGGATTGACATTATTCCTTGGATTTCTATTTTAATTTTCTTAATTTTTCCAATAGTAGCGCTATTTCCAGCTAGCCAAAAAAGCCCACGGTGAAGTCTGACTGATGGCTGGAAATTACCCCGTAGTGAAGTGGATGTAGAGGTTCAATGTTCGTGAACGTGCATCACTCGGTTCAAAAGATAGAATTCTTAAAAAATTGACACTAACCCCAACCCTTTATATGAAAAATTTGATTTTTATCCTCATTGGTTGTGCCTTGCTATGGTCCTGTACTCAACCAAAACCAGAACCTGAAACAGCAGCAGTTGAAGTCAAACCTCAACCGGTTGAGATTGGCGATCCAAAATATGTTGAGATCGGCAAACAAAGCATGCGAAGTCTGTCGGAAGGAAACGTTGATGCCTTTATGAACGACTTTGCCGACAATGCCAATTACTTATGGAACAACGGTGATAGCCTGGTTGGGAAGCCAGCTATAGAAAAGTATTGGAAAGACCGGCGAGGCAACGCGATTGATACTATTACCTTTGCTAATGATGCATGGCTTACTGTCAAAGCAAACGAAGCTCCGGCAAAAGGTGTCCAAACTGGTGTCTGGTTGTTTGGATGGTTTAAAGTTACCGTTACGTATGCCAACGGTAATAAAATGACACAGTGGATTCATAATCTATATCATTTCGATGGCAATGATAAAATTGATAGAGCGATTCAATTTTTGGATCGAGCGCCCATAAACGCTGCTACTGCTGCTAAGAAGAAATAGAAGCAAGCATACAAATACATGAGGCATGCTGCGTTGAGCGCTACCATCTTCACGGATGGTGGACTACGAACATGCTTCATGTATCTATTGCTGAATTTCTGCCGCGCTAGTTTTTTATTTATTTCCCGTAAGGCCCCTGTTATCGGTATTTCTTTCTGCAGGAACTTAAATTTCCATCATACTCACCCGTTCAACGTTTTCGCCACTTGACTCCCCCAACATATTAGGGCTCTGGACGTAACTTGTTTCAATGGGAGTTATTTGAATCCTGTATTACCAGCGCCCAACTTGGTTTCACTGCCAGAAGCCCTGGTCAATTCTGGGGATGTGCGGGGTACACTGCTATTTCTGAGGGGGATGATTTATGAAATGGCGGGTGAGGCGCTAATGGACCGCAGTTTTAATGACGCGCATGTAGAAGTAAAGAAATGTTGTAATTTGCATCTTCCTTTCGTTTTGCGGTGAAACATTAGCCACTTTTCCTGCAAATTCAAGGGAATGGGTCATTTTATAAGTAATCAAGCTAACTAAAATTATGGGTAAATCTCAAGAGACATGGAATAAGAAGGAAACTGAAAAGAAGAAGCAGAAAAAGCGGCAGGATAAAGAACAGAAGAAGGAAGAACGCAGAGCCAATGCTAAAGAATCAAGTAGTTTAGACGATATGCTGGCCTATGTCGATGAAAATGGAAATATTTCTTCAACGCCGCCGGATCCCAACAAAAAAAGAAATATTAGAGAAGAAGACATCCAGATCGGTGTCCCTAAACAGGGCAATGTTAAACAAGATATTATCAGAAAAGGTATAGTTACTTTTTTCAATGATTCCAAAGGATACGGATTTATTAAAGATCAGGAAACGCAAGAAAGTGTTTTTGTTCATTTGAATGGCCTTATCGATCCGATAAAAGAAAATAACAAGGTAACCTTTGAAGTTGAAATGGGTCACAAGGGACCCAATGCAGTAAAAGTTAAATTAGCCCATTAAGAACCTGCCGTTCATTCCTTCCATCTCCGTAACGTTGAAACAAACGAAGGGAAAATTTTACCACTTTATTGTTTAAAATCGATTGTACATTAAAGGATCGATTCCCGAATGCCGTTAAATCAGTGCGGTGAAATCATTGTACAGCGCGGTGGAGAGTACTATATTAGTATCAACACACCACTTACATTATGGATAGAAGAAGTTTTCTAAACCGGTCTGGCATTGCCATCGGGGCAACGCTCGTTTTGCCTTCCCTCGCCAGTCAAAAATCACAGCATCTCACCTTAGATACCTGGGCTGGAATCAGGAGTCAGTTTAGGTTTGCTCCGGATAAGATCCCCATGTCGCAAATGCTCCTGGCTTCACATCCCAAATGGGTCAATGATGCCATTGAAAAACACAGAAACAGCTTTGACGAAAATCCCGTGGAATACTGGGAAGAAAACTGGATAAAACTGGAGAAGAGGGCGCGGGAGTCCGCAGCAGCCTATTTGAAGGTTGACCCGGAGGAAATTATGCTTACCGACAGTACAACCATGGGGCTTGGCCTTTTATATACGGGCCTCAGATTGAACGAAGGTGATGAAATTCTGACAACAACCCACGATCACTATTCCACGGAGAAGTCGTTAGAATATGCGGCGTTAAAAAACAAAGCTTCCATCCGAAGGATTCCGCTTTACACCGACCCTGCTAATGCATCGGCAGGGGAGATGGTGGATAGAATGGCCAAGGAGATTAAGGCCAACACGAGAATTATTGCAGTGACCTGGGTACACTCCTGCACCGGAATGAAGTTACCCATACGCCAACTGGCAGACGCTATAAAAAAAGTGAATGAAAAGAGGACGGAGGCCGCGCGCATTTACTTTTGTGTCGATGGCGTACATGGCTTTGGTATTGAGAATGTCACTATGGAAGACTTGGGTTGTGACTTCTTTGCTGCGGGTACACACAAGTGGATCTTTGGTCCGCGAGGAACAGGAATTCTCTGGGGTAAAAAAGATGCCTGGAATATGGTTGTACCTACCGTTCCTGCTTTCAGCGAAATCTCATATTATATGTGGCTGGGGGCTATACCGGAAGCCAAAATCAATTTCAGTGACCTCCATTCACCCGGAGGTTTCCACTCCTTCGAGCACCGTTGGGCCTTAAACGAGGCATTTGATTTTCACCTGAGAATAGGGAAAGACAAAATTGAGCAACGGACACATTACCTCAATACGCTCCTGAAAGAAGGGTTAACGGAAATGAAACATGTGAAGCTTCATACTCCCGTGTCAACAAAGCTTTCTGCAGCGATCAATTGTTTTGAGGTGGATGGTTTGAAACCGGAAGAAGTTGTAAAAAAACTCCGGGCAAAAAACATCATTGCCAATACCTCGCCTTACAAAATAAGTTACACACGCCTCACACCGTGCATGATCAATTCTGAAGAGGAAGTAAAGGCGTGCATTGACGCCGTGGCGGGGCTGAGGTCTTGAGTTATTTGCCAACGACATCCGTTCTTAATTTGACTGTTTTCATCTCGTAATCAAAACGCTTGGTTGGTACGCCGGAGATTCATATATTATAATTAAATCTGCCGAGCCGTTCGGCCTTCATTTCGAACTCTTCTCATGTCGCGTAGAAATGAAACATCTAATGGAAATACGGACCCTTTCCATTCCATATCGTGGGTTGACCCTCTTGATTGGTGCACTCATAGCATCCTGTGAAAGTGAGTCAATTTTAGACACCTATCCATTTCCCAAAGAACCCGTATTCTTTGAACATGCGCCAGTTGACCTGGCTGGGGTCTCATCTTACGTGCCAATGGGGGAACCCAACGTGATGCCAAAAGACCATGGTGGATTTCCGCTGAAGAATGCCTTTGTATTGCCAGCGAACGTTCCGGTCTTTGCCGTTGCATCCGGAGTAATAATCCTCGCTGGTCATGGCACCCGGCATATCAATCACCCTTCAGCCCCTAACCAAGGCCAGGCGTATGACGACTATCAGCTTAGACTTATGATCAGCGAAAATGTGATTGTGAATTATGCTCACATCAGTGCCCTGAACTTTGATGTTCTTCCGGAGTTGGAAAGCCTACCCGCAGATGAAGTGGGGCGTAACTTCGAGATTGTGGTTGAATCAGGAGACATCCTGGGGTGGGTCGGTCCGCATCCGGCGATGGACTTCTCCGTAACGGATCGTTCACTTCAACTTAATTTCCTCAATCCTGCCCGGTATCCTGGTGATCATATTTATTCCGCTGACATTTATAGTTATTTCAAGTCGCCCTTGCTGGACCAAATGGAAAATATTGCGGCAAGAGACGCACCCCCTTGGGGTGGTAAAATAGATTATGATATTGAAGGTCGCATTATCGGAAATTGGTTTAGGCCCGGCACAACCAGTTTTATTCAATGGAGCCGCCAGCTTGCCATTGTGTATGACCACCTCTCCTCCAACAGGATCTTTATTGCGGATGGCTCTCCCATGAATGATGTTCCCGGAATTGAGGGGCCTGGGGCACCTGATGTCTGGTGGGTGAAAGGCAATGCACCACGCCCGGAGACAATCGGTGTCAGCGATGGCATCGTTCAATACACCTTGATTCTGCCAGGCCCTCTGCCTGATGAGAGCAAGCCTGTCCAGGGGGTAATGCTTGTAGAAATGATCGATGAGGGCAGTATTCGGGTGGAAGTATTCAAGGGATCTTTGTCGGCAACTGCCTTTACGACGGCGGCAAGGATTTATGAGCGATAACAAACACTAACTTGAAAGTTCCCAACGATTATTTTAACCTGCTGACATAGGGTTGTCAGTAATGTCATTTTTATTTACGTTGTTAGTCAATGAATATATCTAAACAACCGCTATAATGGCTAAGCAATTAATCTTAAAAAACAGCATTGCTATCAATGCACCCGTCTCTAAAGTCTGGGATGCATTGACAAACCCCGAGCAGACAAAAAAATATATGTTTGGGTGTGAAACAGTATCCGACTGGAAAGTAGGCAGCCCTTTGTTATGGAAAGGTAGCTATGAGGGTAAGGAAATGGTTTTCGTCAAGGGAAACATAGTCGATATTAAACCTGAGAAGTTTTTAGCCTACACCACCATTGACCCCAATTCAACCATTGATGACATTTCTGAAAACTATTTTTTAACAGTTACATACAATTTATCTGTTGAAAAAGGACAGACCGTTCTTACCGTTACCCAGGGCGATTATGCCACCGTTGCTGAAGGTGAAAGAAGATATCAAGAGGCATTTAATGGCGGCGAAGGATGGAATCCTATACTGGTGGAAATAAAGAAATTAGTGGAAATTCCAGATTTACGCAACAACGGTTAGATTATTCTAATACGTGAAGCGTCACCCAGTAGCGATACGCCACCAGAACCTTGTCGATTTTAGACAACTTGTTTATATCTCGTTTACTGTATCGGGGAACGATCAGCTTATTGATCCGGGCCAACATTTTAAAAAATGATTTCTTCACCGTTAGTCAGTCAGGGTAAAGACAGTAAATTATGCAGACTGTTATTTCTTTACTTTCTGAAAGATGTCATCCCATATAAATTTTTTCCCATCGGGTGAATTGACGATGCCACTCACATAAAGTTTATCCCCCTTTACGCGTTCAGTCATTTCTGTCTTACCAGTAAGTGCAATAGGAAAGGAGGCATAGTCTAAACCTGGATAGGTTTTGCCTCCCATCATGGTATACGACCCGCCCATAGCATGTTCAAATTTTTTATCCCGGTGACTAATACGCATCCAATGGGTGGGGGTTATCACTTGAAATCGTGTTGTGGTTTCACTGGTATGCGAATCCTTCGTGCCATCAAAATTTGTATAGGACGAAGACAATTGAGACCAGGTGCCAATGGCAGGATTGGCTGGATAAGCGTGGGCTGATTTTACACGTCTAAATACCATTGCGTCCAACACAATTTTTTTCCCATCGGGACGGATGAACGTACCTGACTGAATGAAATTATCACCTTCTACTTTCCAGGTAAAATCTGTTTTAACGTTATCGAAAATCTGGACGGAGGCCTGCAGCGGAAATTCAAAGTACTTATTTCCTTCCATGCGGACCGCTCCGGCATAGCATCTATTAAAGACCAGGGAATCACCTGATACATCCTGCGCAATAAGCATATAATGCGTAGGCGTGATGATTTTAGTTTCCCTTATGGAGGTCGTGTCTAAAGAAAATTTTTCCCCCTCCACATTAATACCCTTAATCGAAACCATTTCCCATGTGCCGACCAGTGGGTGTTGTGCAGAAATCTGTATAACGCACAGGAGCATTGCTCCAAAAAGAAGAGTTGTTGCTTTCATAAGAGAGGGTCTTGTAATGATAAGCAAATTAACTTAATTTTTATATCCCCTGGAATCGAGGACAATAGTTATTTCTTAACTTCGGAAATGACAACCTGAAAGATGCAACTGAGAATATGCTAAGGGAAATCGATAATTTTTACTTGCAAAAAGAAGAACCTGTAAGGAGCTGTTTACTTGCTTTACGGGAAATTATTTTGAAGTTCAATAAAGACCTTACAGAGGCCTGGAAATATAAGATGCCTTTTTTCTGTTACAACGGAAAAATGTTTTGCTATGTATGGGTTCATAAACAAACACTTCAGCCCTATCTTGGGATCGTGGAGGGAAGAAAAATTATGCACCCGAAACTTGTCCAGGAAAACCGGTCGCGAATGAAGATCATGTTCGTTGACCCTTCAAAGGACCTGCCCATTAAAACCATTCATGAAATACTTAAAATGGCCATTGCATATTACAAGTAACGGAATTAAAGAAATGATACAGCGTTAGGCACGAATTTGGTATACTATTAATAACCCAGGGTATCCTGGAGTCGTGTAACGTAACATTTTTTTATGAAACGATTGTCTTGGATTTTGTTGTTGATTGGCCTTAGTGCTTCAGCGCCGAAAATCCCTGCGGGGATGGTAAAGGCGCATAAAATTACTTTTAAAATTAAAAATGCCGGTATTACGGTCGATGGTTCGCTGTCAGACCTTAAGACGGAAATAAGGTTTGATCCAAAAGACCTGGATAAAAGTGAACTTCGGGCCTCCGTGGCGGTTGCTACCATCAAGACCGGGATCAAGATGCGCGACCGTGATCTGCAAGGACGTAAATACTTTTATGTGGAAAAATATCCACAGATAAAGATGGTATCGAAGAAAATAAAGGACATGGGCAAAGACCAGTATAAGGGAACTTTTGCCCTCACGATCCGCGACGTCACCAAGGAAGTAGAAGTGCCTTTTACGTATACTCAAGCGAAGGGTATTGGAACATTTAAAGGAAACTTTACCATTGACCGACGTGACTTTGGTGTAGGAAGCAATAGCATCATTCTTTCCGATAATGTGAAAGTTTTTATAGAATTAACTGCCGAGAAAAGAGACTAATACTCCTTTCAAATAGTAGTATTTGCTAGGCTGTTCGACTAATGCATGGACGCTACGGCGACAGACTTACACGTTTAGGAGAATACAACAGCGGTGGGGTTCAGGGAAAATAGAAATTTACTTTTTTGTCAGACTGGGACCAGATCGGGTCAAAAAATTTTCTAATTTTTCTCGCTTCACTTCCTCCACTACCCTTTTTCCCCGCATACCTGCTATGCGTTGCGTGAAAGTTTCCCGATCTGCTAAAGAAACAAAATCGGATACAGAAGCATTTGTTGCATCAATGGCTGGCAGGACTGTCCTTTTTAACTTCAACTTATCAAACACTACAGGCACCGACTCCACTTCCGGACAATATTTCTTAATAAAACCTTTTAACATGATGGATTGGAACGGATCGGTTGCCAGTGCAATTTTCTGAAACCCCATTTCCTTTGCCATTTTCCAGGAGTAATATATATTCTCCGTGCTGTGTTCTGCCTTTGATTCAAAAAATGTGTGATCAGCAGGAATACCTAATGAGTCGGCAATTATCTTCATGGCAACTCCTTCGATGAAGGGTGAGTAAACAGCGGAACCAGAAAATATAATATTCTTGGCGAAGCCATTATCATAAAGGTATATGGCCCAGAGAATCCTGATTTTCATGATCGATGAAACCGAGGTTGGCTCATAGGGAACTCCAGGCACGATGATCACATCATATTGCTTTTCCGCCTTTGTTCGCGCAAAGCACTTGTCAGCATATCGTGAAAACCCCGAAGGAATACTGACACCTATATTAAAATAGGTTTCTGTTGCACAAGAAGATAAGAGTAATTTCAGCGGTAATATAAAAAAAATCAACTTTTTCATAAATTGGTCCTTAGCGTTGATGAAATAATTAGTTTCGGAAATATCTTCGCTTGCTTTTGAAAAGATGTTTTTGCGTAAGGATTCTGCGATAGGGTTGAATTATGAAACTAAATGTAAACTCGCCGTACGGTCGTTGCAATGCGATGATCGTCGATGGAATAATGAACTTTGGCAGATACTGCCAAGGTTATAGAAATCTATGGGGAGAGTAGTATAAAATGCAACAGTGCATTATAAACTGCCTGATAACATCGATTTGTGCTGAGCTTAACAACCAGTGACTTGCTTTCTGAAGGGCACAAATTTGAACTTGAAATAGTGTGTAACCCAATGGCATCAGGGCCAAGGACTGACGACTTATCGGGATGAATTTATTGGAAGGATACTTTGCTCGGCATAACGGAACCAAACTAAATACATATGATTGCAAGAATATGGCATGGCAAAACAAAAAAATCAAAATCGGAAGAATATAAGCGGTTCGTTTTAGACGTTGCCGTAAAAGATTACAAGTCAATAGAAGGATTGATCGGATTGGAATTTTTGCACCGGATTGAAAATGAAGAAGCGCATTTTACGTTGATTACTTTCTGGCCATCCGTGGAGACCATTAAAAAATTTGCAGGTGAAGATTTTGAAAAGGCTAAATATTATCCTGAGGATGATGAATTTTTATTGGAGTTTGAAGAACATGTGAAGCATTATGATGTCTTTTATAAACATTTCAACTTTCCTAATAAGTAAGACTTCATGAAAATAGAACTACTCCCCGTAAAAGAGTTGCTAAAGGATAACGGAGAATTCCTGGATCATCCTGACTGTCAGGAGAGCCTTGAGATGTCAGTTTTATTTTATGCAAAGGTAGGCTACCGAATTCCGTGGATTGGATATTATGCGACTATGAATGGAAAATTAGTAGGAGCCGCTGGTTTTAAGGGAAAACCTGTTGATGGTAAAGTCGAAATAGCCTATGGCACTTTTCCGTCTTTCCAAAAAATGGGTATAGGAACAGCGCTTTGCAGACAACTCGTACAACTGGCGAAAGCAACTGATCCTTCGGTCAGGATCATGGCAAGAACCTTAATGGAAGAAAATCATTCAGCCAAAATTCTTAGAAAAAATGGCTTTATATGGCAAGGAATAGTTACGGATGAGGAAGACGGAGAAGTTTGGGAATGGGAGTATAAGGACCGTATAATCAATCAGAATCTGTCATGTTCACGAAGTTTGTAGATTAGTCTTTGCGAACAATTGAGTACCGTCATTGCGAGGAATCGTGAGCGACGAAGTCGGGAGCATGATGACGAAGCAATCCCCAGACTGCATAGTGCGCACGTTGTAGTATGGGGATTGCCACGACTGCATTTCCTTACTTCGTAAGGAAGCAACCTCGCAAGGACGGATCTCCGACGTCATTGTAAGTTAAGCACCGTGGGACAGGGAAAAAATGGTAATGACGCCCCAAGCACGTCATTGCGAAGGAGTCTCCGATCCCGATGCCATCGGGAGAGAAGTACGACTGAAGCCTGCCTGCCGGCAGGCAGGCAAATCCCCAGACTCCCAAGTGCGCACGTTGTAGTATGGGGATTGCCACGGCTGCATTTCCTTACTTCGTAAGGAAGCAACCTCGCAAAGACGAATCTCCAACGTCATTGTAAGTGGGACCACGGTGACCTACTCGCAGCGACGATACTTGCTCTAATTTGGTTGAACGCCAAACATGCTGCTCAATACAAATTGACCAACACGTTTTCCCTGTGCGACTCCATTCTCACAGGCATCACGAAAGTGAATACCACCATACAACCGTGAAATGGCTGCTTCATTCGCGGCCTCATAAAAGGAATTAAACTGCCTTTCCGGAATGCCAAAGTACACTTCAGAAGTATCCGTAAAACTAAAATTATCACCCAGCAGGTACGTTAATATTACGGATACAGAAGAGGATACTACGCTATGACCACTAGTATATTCCGGAAAAGGGGGAGTCTGGAGAATAGGCCGCCAGGATGGATCCATCAACTTATTAATGGCCGCTTCAGGCCGAATACGATCACTGAAATATTTTTCCTGCCAACAACTGATGAAGGCATCATGTAATGTCAGGGCTACCATTGTATGAATCAAAATCGCTGAATCCAACGGGATGTCAGCTTTTTTGCACGCGATTCCAGCGATCCCCATCCAATGACCACCCGGCGAAATTTTCTTTAACCCGATGGCCATATGCCCGGAGTATGTAACGGCAAATGGATTGCAGTCCCAGAAGTTTGCAATTTCACTTTGCTTAGCTGTGATATTTTTACTCACCTGATATACTTCCATCATCTGCTTATAAAATGAAGTGGTTGTATCTTTGCTGAATGCTGCTGGAGGGGGAGGAGCAAACTGCTTTGCTGAATCCAGAAAAAATGGCCGTACTGTTTTCCACTGCGGTTCGATAGCACCCATATACTCCGGAGGAGTAGGATACCAATGGCCTTCTTCTTTGCTGGGTGTATAACGAGTATACGTGCTTAACTTATTATAGGCATCAGCCCGGGCGTACCTGACTACCTGAGCAGCGATTTCCTGCGCATAGTGTATTTGTTGCTCCAGGTCCTCTTTGGAAAGTTTTTTCTTTTTCTTAAAATAATCAACCAGGTTCTTTTGTTTTTCTGCCAGCATCGCTCCGGAGGGCATGATCTGAAGTCCGACCTGGAGCAAGGTATAATTGGTGCAGAATGAAAGATTGAAATTTTTTGGAGGTGTGGGCGGCTGGATTCCCGGGTTCACATTTAGTTTAACATTAATGTCCGGCAGTTGACGTTGACCAAAAAAGGCCGCTTCGTAAGCGCCCAATAAAGCATAAGCATAAAACCGGCTGGCTGCCGGAGGATTTGCAACATCGTGCAACATCACTTCGGATAAACTGAACACATTATCAGCTAACAGTTGCAACTCAGATTGATGCTGACTAGCCTTCTGGGAAAAAATGTTCATGGAGGTAGTCAGAAGTAGTAGTGCCAGTAATAAACGTTTTCTCATCATCAATTCAATTTATAGGTCTCTAT
>Ga0184629_10000418_pt1 | contig 19010 bp, 20 predicted proteins | sample PLM4_32_b1_FD_133158 | JGI IMG/M metagenome (GOLD analysis project Ga0184629, IMG submission 133158) | Groundwater sediment microbial communities from an aquifer in East River, Colorado, USA - PLM4_32_b1 | ecosystem: Environmental > Terrestrial > Soil > Riparian zone | place: USA: East River... | reverse complement strand
TCTTACGCGTGCGCGGCACGGGCGAGCACTCCCACCAGGGCCCGCAGCGCGAGCCCGTAACTGTCCGCCCCGAAACCCTGAACGACGCCGAGGACCGCTCCGGAAACCAGTGAGGCCTGGCGGAACGGCTCGCGCGCCGCGGGGTTCGAAACGTGCACCTCGACCACCGGCAGGCCGGCGGCCGCCACCGCGTCGCGCAACGCGACGCTGGTGTGGGTGAGCCCGCCCGGGTTGAGGACGACCCCGTTCGCGACGGCGCGGGCGTTGTGGAGCGCGTCGATCAGCACACCCTCGTGGTTGGTCTGGCGGCACTCCAGCTCGCAGCCCAGCTCGGCGGCGAGACCCTGGAGGCCGCGGTTGATGGTTTCCAGGGAGACGCGTCCATACACTTCCGGCTCGCGGTGCCCGAGCGCGCCGAGGTTGGGGCCGTGCAGGACGAGGATGCGGGGCATCGAGCCTCGCGGGTTGCCCGCATCCGTCATCCGCGGGCTCCGGCTTCGAGCAGCGCAGCACGCACGATACGGCGCGGAATCAAGCGCGGCACGCTAGCATGGCCCACCCGGGGGGTCAACACCCAGCGCACCCCGCGCGCGTCCCCCTTCTTGTCGCGCTCCATGCGCTCGAAGAGCCGCGTAACGGGGGTCGGAGGCATCCGGCGCGGCAGCCGGAACCGGTCGAGGAGGGCGTCGAGGCGCTCGCGCGCGCCGGGATCCAGACCCGCGCACCGCTCCGAGAGCGCAGCGGCGACGCGCATCCCGACCGCCACCGCCTCGCCGTGGAGCGGCCCGCGGTAGCCGCGGGCCGCCTCGAGCGCGTGTCCCAGCGTGTGGCCGAAGTTGAGGGCGGTGCGCGGGCCGGAGTCGCGCTCGTCCCGGCGGACGATCCGCGCCTTGGCCCGGAGCGAGCGCGCGATCGCGCCGGCGACCGCTCCGGTCTCGCCGGCCGCAACCGCTGCGGCCTCGTGTTCGAGCCACGCGAAGAGCGCGGCGTCCACCGCCATGCCGGTCTTCACCACCTCGGCGAGCCCCGCGCGGCGCTGGCGCATGGGGAGCGTGCGCAGCGTCTCGGGATCCACGAGCACTCCGAGCGGCGGATGGAACGCCCCCGCGAGATTCTTGCCGGCCTCGAGGTCGATCGCGGTCTTGCCGCCGACGCTGCTGTCCACCTGGGCGAGGAGCGTCGTGGGCACGCCGATCCAGTCCACGCCCCGGAGCCACGTGGCGGCGGCGAAGCCCGCCAGATCGCCGGTCACCCCGCCGCCGAGGGCCACGACCAGGTCGTGACGCTGGATCCCGGCGGCCGCGAGGCGGCCCCACAGCCGGGAGAGCACCGCCGGGCGCTTGGCGCGCTCGCCCCGCGGCACCACGATCAGAGAGCACTCGAAGCCGGCGCGCTCGAGGGAGCGCAGCAGGTGCGGGGCATGGAGACGGGCGACCGCGGCATCGCTCACGACCGCCGCGCGGCGTGCGTGGGACAGGCGTCGCGCGAACGCGCCGGCGCGTGCGAGCCCGCCCGGTGCGATGCGGATGAGCGATTCGCGCGCGGCGCGGCGGGTGCGGATCATGAACTCGTCCGTCACCCCCGGACTATACACCGGGGCGACGAACCTACGGGCGGGACGGGGTGCCTGGCTTGTTCTTGAGGGACTGGAGCTCGCGGTTGAGGCGCTGGATCTGGCGCTCGATCTCCGCGATGCGGTCGCCCTGCGTCTCCGGCGCCGCCGGCGGGATCGCCTCGGCGGACCACGCAGGCTGGACCTCGCGCGCCTCGGAGAGCGCGATGCGCCCGGTGCGCTGGACCTCGTCGCGCACCCAGACGAACTCCACCTCGGTGCCGGGCGATGTGGCCGCCACCCAGCGCGCGAGCTGGCTCGGGTATTCCACGCGCTCGCGGTCGAAGCCCACCACGAGGTCGCCGGGCTTCAAGCCCAGCCGCGCCGCGGGGCCGCCCGGTGCGACGCTCTCGATGCGCGCGCCGATCGGGACCTCGAGGCCCTGCTCGGTATCGCTCATCACGCTCGCGGCGGTCGTGCTCACGCCCAAGAAGCCGTGGCGCACGCGCCCTTCCCGGCGCAGACTCTGGTAGACGGGGCGCACGGTCTCGACCGGGAGCACGAAGCTCATGCCGCCCGGGCGGCGCTCGCCGCTGGCGCCGCTCAACGAGGCTTCGGGCGACGCCAGCTCACCCTGGACGATGCCGACCAGCTCGCCGCGCGGATTGAGCGCCGCGCCCCCGCTGTTGCCGGGGTACACGGTGTTCGTGAGCTGGAGCAGAGGGATGCGCGGCTCGGGGAAGCGGAACGCGACGTAGCCCACCGACTGGGTCGGCTGGGCGCGGTACGAGGTTCCGAGCGCGATGACCCAGTCTCCCGCCTGCGGCGCGCGCCCGGTGGCGAACGGGATCGGCGGCAGCCGCAGCTCGGGAACGCGCAGCAGCGCGACGTTGAACACCGGATCGATGCCGGCCACCACGGCGTCCAGCTGGATGCCGTTCGCGGTGCGCACCATGACGCGCTCGGCGCCCAGCACGACGCTGGCGGTGGTGAGGATCGCGTCCTCCTCGACCGCCACGCCCGAGCCGACCCGCGTGTGGAGCTTGCGCTTCGGCTGGTCATCGCGCGCGCCGCGCACCGTCGCGGTGCGCTGCGCGAAGACCGTGACGACCGAGGCGCGGGCCTTCTTCGTGACCTGGTCCACGTCGGTCTGCAGCGCGGAGAGCGCCGTCTGCGCGTGCACCGGCACCGCGAGCGCGAGCAACGTCGCCGTGAGGAGAGCCGGCCCGCGGAGCCTGTGCGTCATCGGGGGCACCCTCAGAAGGAGATGACGGCCTTCTCGCCCTGGACGGCAGGCGGCCGCGTCACGGTGGCCCGGCCCCGCTGGAGCTTGACCGGATCGAGGATGAACTCGATGTCCTCGCTGTGGTCGAAGAGCGAGTCGGGCACCGCTGCGGTCCCGGCCGCGGCCACGAGGCCCTGCCCGGCGGCCGGGGGTGCGCCGCCGGCGGGCGCCGGAAGGGAGGGGGCGGAATGATCGGCCACCGGCCCGAGCCGCGCCGGCTCGCGCTCCCCGACCACGCGGGTCGCGGTTTCACGCCGGGCTTCGTTCCGGACACCGAGCCAGGGCAGCGCCAGCAATCCGGCGATCAGGGTCAGCGCGGCCGTCGCGGTCACGGGGATCCAGCGGCGGTTGCGCGCCGGGACCAGGTCGGGGGCCGGGGCCACGCGGCGGGCGCGGCTCAGCACGCGCTCGACCAGATCTGGAGCAGGCTCGACCCGCGGGAGCGAGCCCACCAACTCCAGCGTCCGCGTGAACGCCTCGTACTCCTGCCGGCACGACGCGCAGGAGGCGAGATGCGCCTCCACCCATTCGCGCTCTGCCTGGGTGGTTTCGTCGTCCCAATAAGCGCCGAACAGCCGGACCGCCTGTGCGCACTTCATGGTTCGCCTTCCCGTCTGAGCAAGGGTATCAACTTGCGCTTGAGCATCCCACGGGCGCGATTGATGCGCGAGCGCACCGTTCCGCCCGGAATCCCCAAGACCTCTGCGATCTCCTCGTATGTCAGCCCGTCGATGTCCCGCAGCACGAGCGCGAGCCGGTACTTCTCGGGCACCGTCGCGATCGCCCGCCCCATCGCTTCCTGCAGCTGCTCCCGCTCCATCCGGCTCTCCCGGCCCTCCGTGGGGTCGGCGAGCTGGATGGCGCTGTCCTTCAGTATCTCCTGAAGCGCATTCAGACTGAACCAGTTTCGACGCCGCACCCGGCGACGGATCTCGTTCTTCGCCAGGTTCGCCGCGATCGTGAACAGCCAGGTCGAAAATTTGGAGCCGCGGCGATAGTTCCTGCGGTGCACGAACACCCGCACGAACACTTCCTGCGCGATGTCATCGCCGCACTCCCGATCGTTGAGCACCCGGCTCACCAGGTTCATCACCCGCCCCTGGAAGCGCCGGACGAGCTCCGCGAACGCGCGCTCGTCGTCCTCGCCGACCCGGGCCATCAGGTCCTCGTCGGACAGGCTCAGGATCGGCGGTGAAGCTGGGTCGCGATCGGGCGCCACGGGCTCACTCACCCCCGTGTCCTACCCCGGCGGGCGCACGGGGTTCCAGGCTCAACGCAGCCCATCGAGCTTGGACTGGACCCGGACGTTGGAGCTGTCGGCGGCCAGACTCTTGCGGTACTGGGCCCGGGCCAACTCGATGAGCCGCATCTCTTTGTAGACATCACCCAGGTGCTCGCATACCACCGCGTCCCCGCCGGTCAGGATCACAGCCCGCTCCAGCTCCTTCCTCGCGTCGGCAAGCCGCCCGAGCCGGAAATAGACCCAGCCCATCGAGTCCACGTAGGCCCCATTGTCCGGCTCCTGCTCAACGGCCTTCCGGATCAGGGTTTCGGCCTCCCCGAGCTTGAGGTTGTGGTCGGCCAGCAGGTAGCCCAGGAAATTCAGGGCGCGGGGGTCGCCGGGCTCGACGCCCAGCACTTCGCGCGCCGCCTGCTCGGCCCCCGCCAGGTCTCCGCTCTGCTCGCGGCAGTAGGCGAGATCGAGGCCCACGCCGGGACGGGACGGGGCGATGCGCCGGACCTCCGTCCACACGTCGGCGGCCTCGGCCCACCGCCCCGCGATCTGGCAGAGCCGGCCGAGCAGGAGCCGCGGCGGCAGCGAATCGGGCTCGAGCGCCACCGCGCGCCGCGCCTCCGCCAGCCCGGCCTCGCGGTCCCCGGAGAGGAAGTGCGCGCGTGCCAGGAGCATCGGCCCGCGGGAATCGCCGTCGTGCCGTGCCGCCCAGGATTCCGCGAGCTGGACCGCTTCGCGGCCGCGGCGGTTGCGGGCCAGCACCTCGACCCGCTGCCGGACGTTCTCGTGATCGTCGGGCGAGAGGCTCGCCATGCGCTCGATCGCCTTCGCCGCCTCGGACGGGCGACCGGCCTTAAACGCGAGGTCAGCCTCGACCGCGAGCGCATCGAGGTCCCCGGGCCGCGCGCGGGTCACGATCTGGGCCTCGCGATACGCCTCCGCCGGCCGGCCCGCCTCGGCCAGGAGCGTCACCAGGCGCCGGCGGGTCGGATCGTCGCGCGGGTGGGCCTTGAGGTGCTCCTGGTAGAGCGAGATGGCGCGCGGGCCGTTGCCGAGCCCCTCCTCGATCCACCCCTCGAGAAAGAGCGCGCCGGGCCGGTCCGGGTTCTCCGCCACCGCCTCCGCCAGCGCGCGCTTCGCGGCCTCGAACCGTGCGTTTCGAGCCTCGGCGGCCGCGAGGCGGAACCAGGCCTCTCCGTCCCGGTCGTCGATGGCCACAACGCCCCGCCATGCCCGGGCCGCGACATCGTGGCGGTCCTGCTCCTCGGCCACGCGCGCCAGCGTGGCCAGGTACTCGGTGTGCTCGGAGTCGGCGGCGACCGCGGTCTCGAGCGATTCGAGGGCCTCGGCGGCGCGGCCGAGGTTGAAGAGCGCTCCACCCTTGAGCCAGAGCGCCCGGGCGTTCCCGGGCTCGATCTCGATCGCCCGATTCGCGAACTCGAGCGACTGCTGGGAGTCGCCCATGCGGGCCGAGACCTCGCTCAGCCGTTGCGCGGTCGCGACCGAGCGGGTGTCCAGACTGAGCGCGCGGAAGTACTCGCCCAGGGCCTCGGAGGGCTCGTCGTCCTCCTCCAGCAGGCGTCCCTGCGCGTAGCGGCGGAGCGCCTCCTCGCTCGGATACCGGGCGCCGGAAGCCTGCGGCGCGCCGGGGGGCGGCGCCGGGCTCGCGGCCGCGACCAGCAGGCTCAACGCTAGGAACACCATCATGGATCAGCCTATCACGCAGAATCCGACCGGAGCATCACCGATCCTACGGATTGCGCCTCCCGCGCCGCCGACCGTAACTCGGCGCACCTCCACGGCTCGTGCCGCTCGGCTCGGGCCTCTTCTCCTCGGCTTCACCGGTCGCGTCCGCGCCTTCGGGCTCGGTCTCCGGAGGCCTGCGTTGCGCGAAGCTCTTCATCGCCGGCGCTTCGCTCTCGAATTCCTCTTCGCGCTCGCCACCGTCATCGCGGGGACGCTCCGGAGCTTCCGTTGCGTCTTCCCAGCCGGCCCCGCCGCGGGCCGCGGCCTCGCTCGCGAACGGGTCCACGAAGCGCTCGCCCGGCGGGCCCTCGGGGCGACCGATCTCCTCGATCTCGTCCTCGTCCATGGCCGACGGCTGCGGCTCGATCTCGCGCGGCCGCTCGATGCGCGGTTCGCGCGCGCGCTCGACGCGCGGCTCACGCGGCCGCTCGGCGCGCGGCTCGCGCGCCGGCCCGCGTGCTGCGAACGGGCGCGGGGCATCGGTGTCCGGAAGGGTTCCCGAAGCCCTCGGTGTTCCCACCGGTCCCTGCGCTTCCCGGGGCGCTTCGGCCTCCACCGTGCGGGCGGGGGCTCCGGGCGGCGGCATGCCCTCCGGCCTCCGGCGTCCGCGTCCGCCGCGGCGTCCCCGGCGGCGCCCCGGCCCCATCCCTTCCTCCTCGGTCGCGATGCCCGGCCCCGGTGCGGAATCCGGAGGCGTGCGGCGCCCGGGCGGCGTCTCCTCGCGCCTCGAGGGCTCTCCCCGCCCCTCGCGGACCGGCAGCTCGCCCCTGCCGGTCTCCGTCACCCGGTCGAGGGCGTGGCGTGCCGCGGCCTGCTCGGCCTCCTTCTTGTTCTTCCCGCGGCCCTCGCCCAGCACGCGCCGCCCCGCCGCCACCTCGACCATGAAGTGCTTCGAGTGGTCGGGGCCCATCTCGCTGCGGATGCGGTAGACCGGGTGGGTGCGGAAGGTGCTCTGCACGTACTCCTGCAGGTGGCTCTTGTAGTTGACGTGGCGCTTGTCGGCGACGATCTCGGGCGCGTCGTTCAGCAGCCAGCGCTCGATGAAACTCCTCGACGCCTCGAAACCCAGGTCCAGGTAGATCGCGCCGATCACGGACTCGAACGCGTCCGCGAGGATGGAGAGCCGCTGGCGGCCGCCGGACTCGATCTCGGAATGGCTCATGAGAACGAAGCGCCCGAGCCCCATGGCAAGCGCGCGGCGGGAAAGGATGGCCTTGGAGACCAGCAGCGACTTGGTCTTGGTGAGCTGGCCCTCGTGCTCACCCGGGCGCGTACGGAACAGGTGCTCGCTGGTGACGAGCCCGAGCACCGAGTCGCCGAGGAATTCGAGCCGCTCGTTCGAATCGCTCGCGGCGCCCCCGGTCACGCTCAGGTAGGAGCGGTGGCTGAGCGCCAGCTTGAGCAGCGCGGAATCCTTGAAGGTCAGGCCGTAGTGGCGGCTGAACTCGCGGAGGACCTTGGCTTCCTGCTCGGAGATCGAGACCGGCGCCGGCGCAGCCAGCCGCCGCGTGAAGATCGACGCCAGCCAGCGCGGCAGCGAGAACTTGGGAGCCGGAGGCGCGGGGGGCTTCGGGCCTCCCGCACGGCGACGTCCGCCGCGGCGCCGGCGGCGCTGCTTCAGCTCACGGCCGTCATGGCCAGGGTCACGTTGTGTCCCCCGAACCCGAACGAGTTCGAGAGGGCGGCCTTCACGCGTTGAGCGCGGGCCTGGTTCGGAACGAAATCGAGGTCGCATTGTGGATCCGCATGTTCCAGGTTGATGGTAGGAGGAACGATCCCGCGCGCCAGGATCAGCGCCGTCACCACCGCTTCGAGTCCGCCGGCAGCGCCCAGAAGATGGCCGGTCATGGACTTGGTCGAGCTCATCATCAGCTTGCGGGCGTGCTCGCCGAACACTCGCTTCACCGCCGCGACCTCGACAGGGTCGCCGGTGGGAGTCGAAGTGCCATGGGCGTTGATGTACTGCACGTCGTCCGCGGGGAGGCCTGCGTCGTCCAGCGCGCGCTTCATCGCGCGCGCCGCGCCGTCGCCGTCGGTAGACGGCGCCGTCATGTGGAAGGCATCCGCGGACGCACCGTAGCCGTTGAGCTCGCAGAGAAGCGGAGCGCCGCGGCGGCGGGCGTGGTCCTCGGTCTCGAGGACGATCACGCCCGCGCCTTCGCCGATCACGAAGCCGTCCCGGTCCTGGTCGAACGGACGGCTGGCTCGCTGCGGGTCGTCGTTTCGCGTGGAGAGAGTCCGGGCGTTGCCGAAGCCGGAGAGGGCCATCGGGGTGATGGTCGCCTCCGTGCCCCCGGCGAGGATCACGTCCGCGTCGTCTGCACGGAGCAGTCGAAGCGCCTCGCCGATCGCGTGCGCGCCCGAGGCGCACGCCGAGACGGTGCAGAAGTTCGGTCCCTTCAGGCCGAACTGGATCGAGACCTGCCCGGCGGCCATGTCCGAGATCATCATCGGGATGAAGAACGGGCTCACCCGCCCGGGACCCCGCTCGATCATGATGCGGTGCTGCGCCTCGAAGGTTTCCATGCCGCCGATGCCCGAGCCGATGATGACTCCCACGCGCTCGAGATTGACGGTGCCGAGATCGAGGCCGGCGGTCCGGATCGCCTCGTGAGAGGCGACGACCGCGTACTGGACGAAGCGATCCATCCGCTTCGCGTCCTTGCGGTCCACGATTCCCTCGGTGGTGAACCCCTTGACCTCGCAGGCGAAGCGCGTCTCCAGACCGGCCGCGTCGAACCGCGTGATGGGCGCGGCGCCGGAGACTCCTGCCACCAGATTCTTCCAGAATTGTCCGGTGTCGTTGCCGAGGGGGGAGATCACTCCCGACCCGGTCACGACGACTCGGCGTTCTTGGTTCACCATGTGGATTCCGGTTTCTTCCTCGAAGGGGGCAGCCCCGTTCCAGCCGCGCGGCCGGGACTCTCCGCGTTCCCGGCCCCCGCGACGGTTCGAGACGCCGGCGTCAAGCTAGGACTGGGTGGCGGCCTGACGCCGGAGGTACTCCATCGCGTCGCCCACCGTCTTCAGCTTGTCCGCCTCGTCATCGGGAATGTCGATTCCGAACTCCTCCTCGAGCGCCATCACCAGCTCGACGATGTCGAGGGAGTCGGCGCCGAGATCCTCGATGAACTTGGCCTCGGGCGTGAGCTGCTTGGCTTCCACCTCCAGCTCCTTCGCGATGATCTCCTTCACTCGGTCTTCACTGTACGTCGCCACGAATCTCACCTCCTGATGGGTTGAACCCGAGACGGTTCGTGAATCCCCGGGTCTCGAGAAGCCTCCCTGCCTGTTCCCTACTCCATCACCATCCCGCCGTCCACCGTCCACGTCTGCCCGGTCACGTAGCCGGCGCGCGGCGAGGCCAGGAAGGCGATCACCTCGGCCACCTCCTTGGGTGCCCCGAGGCGCCCGAGGGCGATGCGGCCGAAGAGCTGAGTGCGGGCGGCCTCCGGCAGCGCCGCCGTCATTTCGGTCTCGATGAATCCGGGGCAGACCGCGTTCACCGTGATCGAGCGGCTGGCGATCTCGCGGGCCAGCGAGCGCGTGAGGCCCAGCAGGCCGGCCTTGGCGGCGGCGTAGTTGGCCTGGCCCGGGTTGCCGGTCAGGCCCACGACGGACGAAACGTTGACGATGCGCCCGTAGCGCGCCTTCATCATCGGCCGGACCACCGCCCGGCAACACCGGAAGGCTCCGGTGAGGTCGGTCGCCACCACCTCGTCCCACTGGGCGTCGCTCATGCGCATGAAGACCCCGTCGCGCGTGATCCCGGCGTTGTTGACCAGCACGTCCACCCGCTTCAGCTCGCCGAGCGCCTTCTCGAATGCGGATTCCACCGATGCGCTGTCGGCCACGTCCGCCGGATAGGCATGCGCGGCGGCGCCTGAGGCGCGCAGGCCCTCGACCGCCGAGAGCGCGCGCTCCTGGCTGCGGTTGAAGATCGCGACCGTTGCGCCGCGTGCCGCGAGCAGCTTCGAGACCGCGAGCCCGATCCCCGTGGCACCCCCGGTCACGAACGCCACCTGGCCGGCCAGCTCTCCCTTCTCGACCGCGAGCGGCATGCCGAGAGCCTCCGTCATGATGTGCCTCCCGTCGCCGGCTGCGGGGCCTGCAGCGCTCCCAGCGTGGCCGCCAGTGAATCGGGGTCCTCCACGTTCCACGCCGGGATCTCCCGGTCGATGGTGCGCAGCAGCCCCCGCAGCACCCGGCCCGCCCCGATCTCGACGAAGCCCTCGATCCCGCTCTCGCGCATCCGGCGCATGGAGTCCTCCCAGCGCACAGCGCCGAGCAGCTGGCACTCGAGCGCTTCGCGGATCGCGGGCCCGCGCGTGGCGGGCTCGGCCGCGACGTTCGAGACCACCGGGCAGCGCGTGTCGCGGAACGTGGTCGCGCGCAGCGCCTGGACCAAGCCGGTCGTGGCCGAAGCCATGAGCGGCGAGTGGAACGCGCCGCTCACGTCCAGCCGGATCGCGCGCTTCGCACCCCGCGCCTTCGCCAGCTCGCAGGCGCGCTCGACCGCAGCCACTTCGCCCGAGACCACGACCTGCCCCGGCGCGTTCAGGTTCGCGGCCTGCACCACGCCCGCCTCCGCCGCCGCGCGGCACACCTCGTCCACCTCGGCGCGCGACAGGCCGAGGAAGGCGGCCATGGTGCCCGGCCGCTCGACGCCGGCGCGCTGCATCAGCTCGCCGCGCCGGCGCGTGAGCCGCAGCGCGTCCTCAAACTCGAGCGCGCCCGCCGCCACGCAGGCCGAGTACTCGCCCAGGCTGTGCCCCGCCACCGCCGCCGGGGAGAGCCCGGCCGCCGTGACCATCCTGAGCGCGGCGACACTGGTGGTGAGGAGCGCGGGCTGCGCGTTCGAGGTCTTCGTGAGCTCGTCCTCCGGGCCCTCCCAGCAGATCGTGGAGAGCGGGTAGCCGAGCACGCGGTCGGCGGTCTCGAACACCTCGCGCGCCGGCGGGAAGCGCTGCGCGAGCGCGCGGCCCATGCCGACCGCCTGCGACCCCTGGCCGGGGAACAGGAACGCGAGCTTCATCGCGCGCCCTCCCCCGCAGCGGCGGTGACCGCCAGCGCCGGCTTCAAGGGCGCGGGCTGCGTCCAGCGCATGAGGGTGGCGCCCCAGGTGGCGCCGCCGCCGAAGGCCACGAGGCCCACGTGGTCGCCGGGCTCGAGCCGGCCCTCGCGCACCACCTCGTCGAGGCTGATCGGGATCGAGGCCGAAGAGGTGTTGCCGTAGCGCTCGATGTTGCCGATCACCTTGTGGGCCGGAATCCCGAGCCGCTGCTGCACGGCGTCGAGGATGCGCTGGTTGGCCTGGTGCGGCACCAGCAGGTCGATGTCGTCGGTGGAGAGCCCGGTGCTCTCGAGCGTGCGCCGCACGCTGTCCTCCATGGCGCGCACCGCGATCTTGAACAGCTCGCGTCCCCGCATCTTGATGAAGTGGCCGCGTGCCTGGACGGTCTCGGCCGAGGCCGGCTGCCCCGAGCCGCCGGCCGGGATCTCCAGCACCTCGCCGAGCGTCCCGTCGCTTCCCATCGAGATCGCGAGGATCCCATCGCCCGCCGCGCACGGCTGCAGCACCGCTGCGCCCGCGCCGTCGCCGAACAGCACGCAGGTGTTGCGGTCGGTGTAGTCCACGATGCGCGACAGCGTCTCGACGCCGATCACCAGCACGGTGTCCGCCTGAGCGGTGCCGATGACGCCGCGGGCGATGCCGAGCCCGTAGACGAAGCCGGTGCACGCCGCGAACACGTCGTAGGCGGCGGCGTTCGACGCCCCGAGCTTGGCCTGCACCGTGCACGCGCACGAAGGCAGGTAGCGGTCGGGCGTCGTGGTGGCGAGCACGATCTGGTCCACGTCCTTAGGGAAGAGCCCCGCGCTCTCGAGCGCGCGCCGCGCGGCGATCACGGCCAGGTCGCTCGACGCCTGGTCGGGCGCCGCGATGCGACGCTCGCGGATGCCGGTGCGCTCGCGGATCCACTCGTCCGAGGTCTCGACCATGTGCTCGAGATCCCGGTTGGTGAGCACGCGGTCGGGCACGTACATCCCCGTCCCGGTGATCTTCGCGCCGCGCATGGCGTCAGGCCGCCGTATCATGGTCGGACTGGATCTCCTCGCGGATGTGCTCGTTCACGCGCTGCTCCACGAACCGAACCATGGTGCGGATCGCGCTGCGGATCGCCCGCGGCCCGCTGGCCCCGTGCCCGATGAAGCATACGCCGTTCACGCCCAGCAAGGGTGCTGCTCCGAACTCCTCCCAGTCGATGCGGGCGCGCAGCCTCTTCAGGGCGGGCATCATGAAGAACGCGCCCGCGCGGGCCAGCGGATCCCGCTTCAGCTCCTCCTTCACCATGTGGCCGAGCAGCCCCGCCACGCTCTCCGCGGTCTTGAGCACGACGTTCCCGGTGAAGCCGTCGGTCACCACCACGTCGACCGTGCCCTTGAAGACGTCGCGGCCCTCGACGTTGCCGATGAAGTTGAGATGGTGCGCGCGCCGCAGCAGCGGCAGCGTCTCCTGCACCAGCGCGTTTCCCTTCGAGTCCTCCTCGCCGATCGAGAGCAGCCCGACCCGCGGATTCTCCCGGCCCAGCAGGTAGCGCGCGTAGACCGCTCCCATGTGCGCGAACTGGACCAGGTAGGAGGCCTTGCACTCTGCGTTGGCGCCCACGTCGAGCACCACCGCGCCACCGGCCGTGTTGGGCACGAAGGCCGCGAGCGCCGGCCGCGCCACCGACTCGAGCCGGCCCAGCGAGAGCAGCGCGGTCGCGACCACCGCGCCGGTGTTGCCGGCGCTGAAGATCGCGTCCAGCGCGCCGTCCTTGTGGAGCTGGCTCAGCACGCCGAGCGAGCTCTTGCTGCGGCGCCGGGCTGCGGCCACCGCCTTCTCGTCCATCTCGATGCTCTCGGGGGCGTGCGCGACGTTGATCGCGAGGCCGCTCGCGTGGACCTTGCGCAGCGCACGGCGGATCTCTTCCTCGTCGCCGACCAGGGTGATGCGGAAGCGACCCGGCATCTCACGCAGGGCGAGGAGCGTTCCTTCGGCAACGGCCGCCGGACCGAAGTCCCCTCCCATCGCGTCGATCCCGATGTGCGGGACGGTGCCCATGAAGTTCCGGGGGCGCCTTACTCTTCGCGCGGCGGAACGATCTCTTCGCCGTCGTAGTAGCCGCAGTTGGGGCAGACTCGGTGCGGCTGCTTGGGGCTGCTGCAGTGGCTGCAGGTGTTGAGGCCCGGAGTCTTGAGCTTCCAGTGGGTGCGGCGCTTCTTGCCGCGCGTGCTCGAGTGTCTCCGCTTGGGGACCGCCATGCCTACCTTCCTTCTTGGCGCGGGTCCGGCCGCGGGGCCGGCTGCTCCGTGCGCTCAGCTATGCGGACAGGTCTCTACGTTTCGATCGGCGCCGCACACCGGGCACAGCCCGCGGCAATCGTCCCGGCAATGGGGCGCCATCGGAAGCTCGAGCAGCAACACCTCACGAGCGGCCTCGCCGAGGTCCAGCTTCCGGCCGTCGTGGAACTTCATGTACTCGTCGCGTTCGAGCTCTTCCTCGTCCCGTCGATTGCCGCTCCCGGCCCGCTCGGCGTAGACGTCGAACGGCGGTCCTACCGAAAGTTCGAAGGTCTTGAGGCACCGCACGCACGCGAGCGACGCCACGGCAGTGAGCACACCCTTCACACGGACCTGGTCGCCGCTCTTCTCGACGCCGAAGTCCCCGCGAATGGTCCCCGGCCAATCCCCTTGGGACAGGCCAAGTTCCGAAGCTCCGCACTCCAGCCCGATCCGGTGGAACCCGGGCGAAAGCGAGGCGAGTTCAACGCAAAAGCTTGACATGCAAAACGAGCCCCCGGATGGGAGGCACGTCGAACGGCACGCTAACACACGCGCCGGGCCGCGTCTAGGAGCCTCGAGCCCGGCCCGCCGGGTGGGTTATCGGCATAGGCGGGCCGTATTCCATGGGGATCCGACGGCCGCGCCGCCGGGGGGGCGGGCGCCGCATGGCCCTGCCCGCGGGTCGCCCTTGCCGGGCTGACGGTTTTTGGAGACCGCCCGATTCAGCCGCTCTCGCACCTCGGCCAGCGAACCGCCGTGCGCGACTACTCGTCCTCGCGCTCCGACATGAGCTCGATCACCCCCCGACAGTGCTCCAGCACATCCGCGGGAACCGTGGTCCTGTTGATGACGCCGCGCACGATCGCATGGGCGACCGCCCAGGCGTGGTTGCCGTTGTAGAGTTTGAAGAGTTCGCGAGCGGGGCCGTCATGAAACTCGTGGAGGATCTGAGCGAGGTCCCCGCTCCCGAGATCGCCTGCCCGCCATCGGTCGAACGCGGCGGCGACGGGCACCAGCGCGCGGCGGAGATCCTCCTCGTGAGCGCGAGCGGCAAGTTCGCGCAGGGCCCGCTTCACTGCCTTGGTCGGCGGCTCCATACTGTCCTCTCCCTCGGGTACGCGCCCATCAGCCATGCGCGGCTCGATTTCTCGGATGCCACCGTCCGTCCGCCGGCGATCGCCCGAGGGCGGTCGAGTCACGGCAGCGCAGCGAGGAAGCGTTCCGCCGGCACCACCCGCACGCCCGAGTCGATCACATCCCGCCGCGCATCCCGGACCACCTGATAGACCCACGGGATCCGCAGCCGGTCACGGAAGTAGGGGAGCGCGGGATCCACGCGCGTTTCGCTCAGCTTCGCCTCGACGGCGAACCACGGCTTCCGGCCGGCGGTCACGAGGAAGTCCACTTCCCTGCCTGTCCGGTCCCGCAGGTAGTGCAGGTCCACGTCGTGGCCGTCCCGATCGTGGAGCAGATGGCAGAGCTTGAGCAGGTGGGAGGCCACGAGGTTCTCGAAGCGCGCCCCGTCGGAGGGAACGACGCTCCAGTCCCACAGATACGCCTTCGGCATCTTCTGCAGTGCCCGCACGCGCGTGGAGGTGAACGGCCGAAGGCGGAACACATAATAGAGCCGCTCGAAGATCTCCATCCAGTTGGTGAGCGCCCGGTGACTCACCTCCAGGTCCTCACGCAGGGCGTTGAGCGAGAGCGGGGCGGAGATGCGTTCGGGCAGCAGGTCCGCCAGGAGCTGGAGCGAAGCGAGATCGCGAATCGATTCAAGGTCCCGGACATCCTCGCGGAAGAACCGCTCGAAACGTTCCCTCTGCCAACGCCGAAGCGTTCGCGTCGAGCCCGCCAGCAGCGGCTCCGGGAAGCCCCCGAACTGCACGAGGGCCTCGAGCGTCTCGCGGCGGACGCGCGCAGGGACCTCGATCTCGGCACCGGGAGCTGGGAGCGTCACTGGGGCCGTCATCTCTCCCACCGAAAAGGGATGGAGCCGGTAGTGGTGATATCGCCCCTGTAGCGAGTCCCCGCCCCGCCGGTAGATGTCGAGCCGCGCGCTTCCCGTGACGAGAAACCGCAGTCGTTCCCGGTGCTGGTCGTATTCGCCCTTGAGCCAGCCCTTCCACGCCCGCCACTTGTGGAGCTCGTCCAGCACCACGAGCGCTTTGCCCGCAGGCCACCGCGCGGCCCGGATCTCGGCTCGATCCGCGCGATTGTCCCAGTTGTAGTAGGCGCTGGACGTGGACGTCGCCATGATGCGTCGGGCCAGAGTGGTCTTGCCGACCTGCCGGGCTCCGGCAATGAAGACCATCTTCTCTGCGAGGTCCTGCCGGACGGAGGGCTCCAGGTAGCGGGCGCGGTCCATGAGCGGATTATGCTCTCAGGCAAAATAGGTTGCAACTATTTTTGCCTATGCGCCAATTTTGTCATGCGGGCCGTGAGAGGATCGCCCCAACATCGTCTGCGTAGGGGCGACGAGGCGGGCAAGACGCAACACCGGGGGCCGGCCGGGGGTCGGTGCGCGAGGCCTCGCGGGAGCGTCGCCCCCCTCGCCCCGATACGACAGCTCCGCTGGCGGCTACCGCGTCAGCGCCGCGACCCCGAAAAAGAGTTTCACCTCGCGCTCGCTGCTCGCCGGGCTGTCCGAGGCGTGGACGGAGTTCCGCTGCTTGCTCTGGCCGTAGAGCTGCCGAATGGTCCCCGGCGAAGCCTGGGCCGGATCCGTGGCGCCCACGACCTCGCGCAGCATCGGGACCGCGCCCTCGCGCTCGAGGCAGGCCAGCATCACGGGCCCCGAGGTCATGTAGGCGACCAGGTCGCCGAAGAAGGGCCTGGCCGCATGCTCCTGGTAGAACTCCTGGCACTGGTCGCGCATGAGGCGGGCGAGGCGGGCCTCGACGATCCGGAACCCGCGCTCCTCGACGTGGGCGAGGATCCGCCCGATCATGCTTCGCTCCACCGCGTCCGGCTTGATGATCAACAGCGTTCGGTCGATCGCCACGGTCTCTCCTCGGCCTGGGTGATGGAACTCATGAGAAAGGTCACTGGGATCGCGTGCGCCGCGCCGGCTTGCCGCGCGCTGCCGCGCGCCCGCTGCGCTGCGTTTCGCGCGCCGCGCTCCCGTTTCCGCGGGCCGCGGCGTTGCGCCGGGCGGTAGTGCCCGCGGCTCGCTTGGCGCCGGATGCCGAACCGCGCTTGGTGCCCGCGCGCGCGCGGCGCCGCTCCATGGCCGCGGCCACAAGGCTGGGAATCTCCGACGGGATGCGCGCCACCGGGATCCCGGCCGCCGCGAAGGCCGCCATCTTCTCGCCGGCCGTTCCGGTGCCGCCGGCGATGATCGCGCCGGCGTGCCCCATGCGCTTCCCGGGCGGGGCGGTCTGGCCGGCCACGAACGCGACCACCGGCTTGTGCACGTGGCGCTTGATGAACTGGGCCGCCTCCTCCTCGTCCGTCCCGCCGATCTCCCCGATCAGCACGATCGCCTCGGTGTGCGGGTCGGCCTCGAACAGCGTGAGCGCGTCGATGAAGTTGGTGCCGATGATGGGATCGCCGCCGATCCCGAGGCAGGTGGACTGTCCGAGCCCCGCGCGGGTGAGCTGGTGGACCACCTCGTAGGTGAGCGTGCCGCTGCGCGAGACCACGCCCACCGGCCCCGGCTTCGCGATCTGGCCGGGCAGGATGCCGACCTTGGCGATGCCGGGAGCGAGCAGCCCCGGACAGTTGGGCCCCACCAGCCGCGGCTTGCCGTTCCCGTTCGCCTCTCGGCGCCGCGCCACCGAGTGGTAGACCGCGAGCGTGTCGCGCACCGGCAGCCCCTCGGTGATGCACACGATGAGGCCGATCCCGGCGTCCGCCGCCTCCTCGATCGCGTCGGCCGCGAAGGCCGCCGGCACGTAGATCACCGAGGTGTTGGCCTTGGTGGCCGCAACGGCGTCCGCCACGCTGTCGTAGACCGGCACGCCGTGGACCTGCTCTCCGCCCTTGCCGGGCGTGACCCCGGCCACGACCTTGGTTCCGTAGTCGATCATCTGCCGCGTGTGAAACGCCCCGTCGCGGCCGGTGATGCCCTGCACCACGAGGCGGGTGCCCTTGTCGATCAGGATGCTCACACCGCCACCTCCTGGGCCTTGGCGATCACCTCGCGCACGCCCTCGTCCATCTGTGTGGTGGCCGTGAGGCCGTGATCCGCGAGGATCCTGCGCGCGGCCTCCTCGTTGGTGCCGGTGAGCCGGATCACGAGCGGAACGGAGAGCGGCGATTCGGCGAGCGACTGGACGATTCCGTTCGCCACGTCGTCGCAGCGCGTGATGCCGCCGAAGATGTTGAAGAGGATGGCGCGCACCTTGGGCGCCCCGCCGCGGTCCCGCGAATCGCCGGTGATGATCTTGAGCGCGGCGGTCACCTTCTCCGGGCTCGAGGACCCGCCGATGTCGAGGAAGTTGGCGGGCTCGCCGCCGTAGTGCTTGACCAGGTCCATGGTCGCCATCGCCAGCCCGGCGCCGTTCACGACGCAGCCGATGTCGCCGTCGAGCTTGACGTAGGACAGGCCCTTCTCGCGCGCCAGCCGCTCCCCCGGCGTCTCCTCGTCGCGGTCCCGCCAGCCGTCCCAGTCGCGATGGCGGTACTCCGCGTTGTCGTCGAGGATCACCTTGGCGTCGAGTGCCACCACCTTGCCGGCCGGCGTGATCGCGAGCGGGTTCACCTCGGCGAGCTGACAGTCCGCGTCGTTGTAGACGCGCCACAGCTTGAGCAGCACGTCGCTCGCCTGCGCGACCAGCGCGCCGTCCTTGAGCACCGGCTGGAAGAGCGCCCGGGCCTGGTAGGCGCGCAGCCCCTCCAGCGGTACGTGGAAGCGCACGATCTTCTCCGGGGTAGAACGCGCCACCTCTTCGATGTCCACGCCGCCCTCGGACGAGAACATCACGAGCGGGAGCTTGCGGCTGCGGTCGAGCACGATCGCGAGGTAGAGCTCGCGCGCGATCTCTGCGGCCTGCGCCACCAGCACCCTGCGCACCGGGAGCCCCTTGATGGTGAGCGCCAGGATGTCGCGCGCGCGGTCGTACGCCTCCTCGGGGTTGTTCGCGAGCTTCACGCCCCCGGCCTTGCCGCGCCCCCCCACCATCACCTGCGCCTTGATCACCACCGGGCCCGCGATCGAGGTCGCGATGTCGCGGGCCTCCTCGGGCGTGCTCGCCACCTGGCCCGGCAGCACCGGCAGCCCGTAGCGCGCGAACAGCTCCTTCCCCTGGTACTCGCGAAGGTTCACCGCGGCTCCCTTCTCATCCCGTCACGTTGTCGATCTGGGCGCGCTGCAGGCGCCCGCTGAAATCCACGTAGACGCTCTTCCACTCTGTGAACGGGTCGAGCATCGTGTGACACGCCTCGCGGTGGCCGTTCCCGGTGCCGCGCGTTCCGCCGAACGGCAGGTGGGTCTCGGCCCCGGTGGTGCCGTGATTCACGTAGACAATTCCTGTGTCCAAGTCCCGCATGGCGGCGAAGGCGCGGTTCACGTCGCGCGTGAAGATCGAGGACGAGAGCCCGTAGCGGGACGCGTTGTTGATCTCGACCGCTTCCTCCAGGCTCCGCACCCGCACCATGGCCAGCACCGGCCCGAAGATCTCCTCGACCGCGATGCGCGCGTCCGGCTTGACCCCGGTGAAGACCGTGGGCTTGTAGAAGAAGCCGCGCGCCAGCGCCCCTTCGGCAGCTGGCTCCCCGCCCGCCTCGACGCGTCCGCCTTCCTGGACACCCACTTTCACATACTCGTCCACGCGCTCGACTTGGGCTTTGTTGACGAGCGGGCCGACATCGGTCGAAGGGTCGAGCCCGTCGCCGAGCCGGAGCTTGCGCGCGCGCGCGGCGACCTG
>Ga0184629_10000417_pt1 | contig 19010 bp, 19 predicted proteins | sample PLM4_32_b1_FD_133158 | JGI IMG/M metagenome (GOLD analysis project Ga0184629, IMG submission 133158) | Groundwater sediment microbial communities from an aquifer in East River, Colorado, USA - PLM4_32_b1 | ecosystem: Environmental > Terrestrial > Soil > Riparian zone | place: USA: East River... | reverse complement strand
TTGCTGAGAAATTGTTCTATGGGCACACCTAATAGTTTTTGGGCTTCGGGGCCCACTTGTTCTTTTACCACAGTCTGTAATTTTTTCTCGAAAGCAACAACATCGGTTCCCGCCCGAAGAACAACATAAGTAGAGTACCATAAATCCATCCAGTTTTCGTTGACCTTGTAAGTTGTCAGGGATTCAAGGTAATCACAATGGAAGTGCGACTTGCGCGGAAAATCTTTTACCAGCGCGGTCACCTGGAAACTTTGTCCCGATTCTGTCGACAATAGTTTGCCCAGTGGGTTTTCGTCTCCAAATATTCTTTTTGATGCCGATTCGGTGAGTACGATTGAATTGGGTTCTGTAAGGGCGGTTGCTGGATTCCCTTCAATAAATGTTAAAGCAAAAATTTTAAAGAACGTAGAGTCAACGGCATAAATGCTGCCACTGCGAAATAGTTTATCGTTGTGACGGAAAGCGCGCGGGCCGTAATATCCAATTCTTGAATAGGTGATCACCTCCGGATAGTTTTGTAACAGTACCGGGCCTAATTGCCAGGCCGTTTTGGAATTGGTATCCTCAATGCCATTAATAGATACCTTCACATAGGCGCGATAAATTTGACCCGGATCAAAAGCTGACTTAAATCGATCAAAGCTTAACTCATCCTGTATAAACAGGTAGAGGGAAAGAAAGCATGCAATCCCTACGGCAAGACCTACAATGTTGATCAGGGAGAATACTTTTTCCCTCAGGATATTCCGGATGGCAATGAGAAAGTAATTTCGGAACATGGTTGGTGATGATTAGAATCCAAACCCAAGATTGATTACTTCATCATTAAAAAAAATGATTTTGGTCAGCCTTAAGTGAAACCTTTTGCAGGTCATAGATAATGGCCTATATCAGGATTTAATCAAAAAACCAGTAAAACTTATTTTAGGACGGGACATTGTGACAAAGCATTCGGCCAGCATCATTCGCCCAAAATGTACACGTTTGTTCGGATAAGTATTATCCATGTATAAAAGAAAGAATCGTGCCCGCATTTTGAAGTTCCTTGTTACAACATCACAGTTCAGGACAGTTAAGCAATTTTAATCTGACATCTTTGAGATATAAAGCCACCATCATGAAAATCAGATTCCATAAATTCTTTTCAACTGTATCTTTTCTACTGCTCATCGCGGCATGTCAACCTCAGAAAGAGGAGCCAAAAGAAAATGCGTGGTTCCCTCCGTATGATTTTGATGCTGCTACTTTTCAAAAAGCACCCCGTGAGTTTGGTCCATTCACACGGTGGTGGTTGCCGGGCAATGACATCACCAATGAAGAACTGCAACGCGAAATAAAAGTGCTCGCTGAAAATGGTTTTGCCGGTGTGGAGGTGCAACCTTTAACGATGGGCCTCAATAAAGGTTCCAAGGAACAGGTCGATCGCGTCACGAGTTGGGATACACCCTCGTTTTATGAACACCTGAAGTCAATCATGGAGCAAGCCAAACAATCCCAGGTGATTGTGGATATGAATGGCGGCAGCGGTTGGCCGTTGGGTGGATCATTTTTCGACCCCAATGAAAGTATGAGAACATTGGCTGTTTCGGATACTGCTGTGCTAGGAGGTCAGACATTTAATGGGCCCGTTCCAAAATTGGATCTGAGGCAACCCAAACTGGAAGGAATGGCGGCTATGCTGGGCGTTAAAAATCTGGTTGAAGAAAAATGGGCGAAGTTGTTGAGTGTGATTGCAGCGAAAGTTGTAAAGCAATCGGACAAACAAACCGTGATTGATCAGTCATCGATTATTGATCTCTCAAACAATATAGAAGGAACGAATCTGCACTGGCTTGCCCCCGGTGATGGCGAGTGGAGAATCGTCGCTTCATGGTCAGTACCCAGTGGTGAACAACCTTCCTTGATTGCTTCAGATAAAACAAATTATGTAATTGATCATTTGGATACCGCCATTGTTACTAAAACATATAATTACTTGCTTGGCGACCGAACCGGCTTACCTGCTTATTACAAAAATCCATTGCGGGCTATCTTTAATGATAGTTATGAATTTCACACAGACCGAATGATCTCTCCCGATTTTCTCAAAGTGTTTCAGGAAATAAATGGATATGATATTGCACCATACCTATCCACTGTTTTTCAAAAAGGGTATAATCACCCAACCTATTTAGCGGCCATGTACCCCGGAGCAAAGCCACCGTATGTTTTTAATGAAACAGAAAGCTGGCGGGTAATGCACGATTATGATGTAGCTGTTAATGAAGTCTTTAAAAATAATTTCATTCGCACAAGCGATAATTGGTTGAACAAGCGCGGCATGTTACATCGCACGCAAGCTTATGGCTTCCCGATTGATCTGATCGGGAGTGCAGGTGCAGCTGATATTCCAGAGGCTGAACAACTTTTTGCAGAAGGATCGGAAGGTTATCTTAAGCTGGTAACATCGGGTGCTCATTTGTATAACCGACCAGTGATAACGCAAGAGTCCTTTGTTTCCATTTTCAGGGCCGAGATGACTACACCACAAAAAATAAAAATGTGGGCTGATAAGTCTTTTGCCTGTGGAGTCAATCAACTCATTTATCACGGTACTCCCTATAAATATAATAATGGTGAGTATGGTCGTGAAGGTTGGAATACGTGGTCTTCTCCATTTGTTCCTTTCATCAATTTTTCAACGGGTATGAACGAATCTGATCCGTTCTGGAAAGACATGAAAACCGTCAATCAATACCTTGCCCGGAGTCAATATGCACTGCGATCGGGTAAACCAAAAACAGATGTGTTGATCTATATGCCCTTCATTGACTTCACCGAAGATCAGTTGGCCGTAAACCCTGCCGAGATTTTGTACCGTGGCTATTTCGAGGGGGTGGAACCAAACATTACCGGTTTCGGAGTATTTGAAGCACCACCAACACCTATCAATACATGGTACAAAAAATTGTGGGGCTTAGTCAATAACCTGGAAGCAAACGGCATATCGTGGGAATTTGTGAATGATGAATCGCTTCAACGGGCAACCCTTTCAGACGGGAAACTCAGCATTGGGGAAAATCAATATCAGGCATTGGTCCTGGCCAACCTTCCATACATTAATCTGGTATCCGCTAAAACAATTAATACGTTGAGCAAGCAAGGTCTTGCCGTTTGGACGCTGGGCGAGTTGCCGAAGAAACAACCTTCCTTCCAGGATTATGAAGCAAACGATAAATTGACAACCCAATTGATGGGAGAAGTTGCAACGCAAAAGAGTACCATTGCTGATAACTTCCCGTTAAATAGCATGGAACAAAAAATCAGGTTTAGTGAACCTGTTGCTTTCTCCCGCCAAATCACCCGCGAAATGACAGATGGCAGTCAGTTGAAATTTATATGGAACAAAACCGATCAGTGGCAGACCATTTCGTTAACGGTTGATATGGCTTTTATTAACTCCTATTGGATTAATCCTGAAGATGGAAAGATAGTAAAATCGAAAGATCAGTCAGCAACATTTAACCTTCCACCTTACGGTTCAATTTTTTTCTACGCATCGTCTACACCGATTAACGGCAACTTGATTTCCGAGGAAGTTCAATCAGCCCACGGCTCAAAAGAAATAGTGAATATCACAGGCTGGAACGTTCAGTCTGGCGATGTTTCTGCGAAGAATAGCCCGTTGTTTGATTGGAGAGATAAAAAGGAATTCATGTTTAAATCAGATGAAGGTGTTTATACATCTACGTTTACATTGCCAACAAAAGAACCCTCAGTCCATTACTTCATTGATCTCGGCAAAGTATTTTTTACGGCCGAGGTTAACATCAATAGCCAACCTGTTGGGAAAAGACTTTTTGCACCGTATCAACTTGATATCACTGAATTTGTGAAAGTGGGTGAAAATCAAGTTGAAGTAAAGATTACGACAACAAGAAGGAATGAATTTGTAGGGGAAGGCGTGAAAGGCAATCCTAAGTATGCGCAGTATAAAGGGAAAGAAAATACACTTTTGTCTTCAGGGTTGGTTGGTCCTGTTAAGATCGCTCAGAAGTAACCAAACCACTTGAAAATAGAAACCTGGCCTTTGCCTTACCGTAAATTGAGAAGATAGTGTGAAATATGAAAACAAAGAATTAAAAAAATGAAAATCAATAATCTAAGCGTCCCACTCTTTCATCTAACGGCTATCTCGTTCATTGTGCTTCTCTCCTATGAAAACGCCTCCGCCCAAGAGCAAAGCCAAATGGTGCGGCTGGCAAAACTTGTAATCGATCCAACTAAGTTGGAAAGCTATAAAGCTTTGCTGAAAGAGGAAATCGAAGCATCTGTGCGCCTTGAGCCGGGAGTTCTCACGTTGTATGCAGTTTCTGAAAAAAATAATCCCACACACATCACAATTTTGGAAATATATGCTGATACAGCTGCGTACAAGGCGCATTTGCAAACGCCTCATTTCATAAAATACAAGACGGGTACAAAGGATATGGTCAAGTCACTCGAACTTGCAGAGACCATACCCCTAATCCCCGGGATGAAGATAAAATGATGACGCAAAATCTGTTCACTATTAGAATTCATTTAAATAGCTGAGCATGTCAGAAAATAAAATCGAGATATTTCCCATGGGAGAAAAAGGTCCCGCAGAATATTTCACTGGAACAGCTTGGGTTAAATTACTCGCACCAAACGACACGATCTTTCATACTCAAATAGCAAACGTTTAACAATGAACAATTAACAATACATCCGGGTGGACAAATACTTATTGTTATTGATGGTGTCTCCATTATATGTGCGCCGCAGTTAGTTAAAGCGTCGTATCTAACTCAACTCGATTGATGACCCTCAGTACTAAACTGGACTAAACCCCGGAGGGGTGACATAATGATAGCCCCCGACAAAGTCGGGGGTTTAAAAGATTTGTTTTTACGCCGCGCCACGCTAACCGTTTGGTCGAAGAGCAACCTCATCATGGCGCGTCCTCTCCACACCTGAATTTGGCGCGCCCCGACTTGTCGGGGTACGTACAAATTCGGGCAAGGGTCAGATAATGTTTCGAGGTTCGTAACCGTTATTTGGAAATTTTCAAATCAGTAAAAAAACCCTCTGTCCCAACATCGACCCACAAACCAATGGCTCCTGAAAAATCAACTCCATGCTTTAAATCATTCACAATAAGAGAGGGCTCCCCATTGTCGTTAAGGAATAGTTTTGCCTGCAAGCCTTTTACAACTATCTTCAATTTGATCCATTCATTTAGTCCCATGTCTGCATAGGATTCATATTGTTCCGGAGCTTCTTTTCTGAGCCTGTCAAATTTATAATGAGGGAAAGAGAAATATTGAATGGAATGATTTCTTCTCATTTGATTGATATCTCTTCCATTCGCCGGACGAATATAGATGCACTCAAATTTTGAATTACTGTCATTGATTCTAAACGCCACGCCAATAAATCCACGCGAAAGCTCTGGGGCATTTGGCAGGAGTTTGCTGAGTACACTGACTTCAATGGTACCGTCTTTGAATTCTACTCCTTTCAGTTTGACAAAAGTAGGTTCGTCAAACTCCTTGACGGCAGAATCCTTCGTCACCTTCACAACGCTTTTGTTCATCAACGTCTCGACTGACATCGATACGTTGACGCCATCCAGTTTGTCTTTGGTTAAGTTGAAGGTCTGCCCGTACAGTTTATCTGAACAAAGGATGCAACAACCGACTAAGGTTAAAATTACCGTTTTCATTGTAAGACATTTTTAACAAATTAGTTTTTAAACTGGTAAGCCGCCAATTTGCTGCATCAATCCCATCATATCGGGCATGCCATACTCTTCAACGAACTGTCCATTTGAAAGGCGGTAAAAGTTCATTGCCTTTACTGCAATTGATTTTCCGGTTGGTGGAACGCCAAAGAAGATCCTTTATGTGTGCCATGCATTATGAAACGTGCTGCGATTTTATCACCCTCAGCAATAGTCTCCTCTAGCTTCCATTGAATATCAGGAAAACCACTTCGCATCATGCCAATGATGGCGAGATATCCTGCAGGCCCTTGCATTGGTTCCGGACGTCCTGGGACATAGAATTTTGCATTCGGGCTAATAAGCTCCTGCGCCAATTTTTCATTGGCAGTGTTGATGAACTCGACAAAACGGTTCATCACTAGTTTATTTTTTTCAGTTGACATAATCTTCAGATTTTTACTAATTAGACTTAAGAATTAAACCTTTGTTTTCGCTTCAGCTAAAGAAACTGGTTTACCAAGTGCACCAAACTCATGAAGATCTCCAAAAACCTCAATGCGGATTGATTGATCTATTCCACCAATGCGTACTGCTTCGAATCCGGCATCTCGGATAAGGTCTTCGATCTTTCCATTGATGCTTGTATCGTCTGTAGCGAAGAATAGGACAGCCCTATCTGGCTTTCTCCCGGAAGCATCTGACAATGACGCTGCACCTAACGTACCGAATGCCTTCGCCAGCTTTGCTCCGGATGGCAACAATCCCGCGATTATCTTTCCTGCAGAATCCTTTTCGCCAATGATCTTCTTGAATCCGCCATTGCCATCCGGAGCAATTGGATTTGAAGGGTCGATAATAATTTTTCCTTTAAACTCAGAACCTTGCTTGCTCAATAATTCCCTGATGGTATCAAACCACACGGACATAACAATAATATCTGCCTCCTTTATCGCATCAGAAACTTCTAGTGCTGTTGCTAAATTTCCTGCTTGTTGAGCGAATGATTTTGCTTCCTGAATTTTTCTGCTAGCGACAATAACTGGCCGATTTCCGTTGATTAAATTAGTCGCCACTACTTTGCCTATATTTCCGAGGCCAATGACCGCAATTTTTGATTTGTTGGTTGACATAACTTTAAAATTTAATTTGAAGTGATTTTGTTTCGTGATTAACGATACAAAACAACAACACGCAGCATTGTCACCCAATGATCTGGTTTAAGAAAGAGTATTGATCTAGGTTAAGACCAGCTTTAACCCTTAGCCATTTTGGCCCTGATGCGACTAAGGAATTCAGGAGTTACGCCCAGGTAGGACGCGATTTGTACCTGTGAGAGTCGCGTAAGCAGGTGTGGATATGTTTCAAGAAAAGACTGATATCGCTCCTCGGCAGTCGAGCTAAATAATTGGGATAGCCTGTCCTGCTGGTGCATGAAACTATTTTCGAGCAACACCCGAAAGATGCGATTGAATGTAGGGCCATTTAGATAGAGATCTATCAAGTCCTTACGGGTAATGCGCAGCACAACCGTTTCTTCCAACGCATCGATGTCAAGCTTTGATGGTATACCCTTATGAAAACTTGCCAGATCAAGTATCCAGTAATTTTCTGTCGCAAATTGAAGAATGTGCAGGGCACCGTCATTGTCCGCTTGATAAAGCCGCAGGCACCCACGAACAACAAAATTGAAGTACTGGCAAACGTCTCCATGCTGCAACGCATACTGCTTTTTTAAATAAAGATGCGGATGAAATTTTGACATGACGAGTTGTTTCTCCTCATGCGTAAGCGGCAAAATACGATCAAAATAATCGAGTAGCGGTTGAACGGAAGTGATATCTGTATTCGAAGTACCCATTTTAAGAATAAAGATCGCAACCTTGATCCGAAAGTCAAGTTGTTGTCACTCTAAAAATATGAAAAGTTAAATCTATTTAACATTCATTGACCTTTCAGACGAATTTCAGAAACAACCAAAAAGATCAAGGCCAAAAAATTGTGCCCATCAAAACCCAAACTTGAACTCATCGTTCAAACTTGTTCGCTTACCATACTTGAACGTATAAACGTCAGCAGGCCTGCGCTTACCAGAATCATCCTGGCCTACTTTGACATAAGGTCTGACTTTAAAATTTTCCTTCTGAAATTTGGTCTGTCAATTGGTCTTCCAAAATTGCCTCACCAAGTGCGATCTGATTTTGAAATTCAGGTGCAAGGACGCCAGCAAAATTTTTGCAGGCATTGCTACCCTTGAATTCCAGAAAAGTAAATAACGAATCACTCAACCTCATTCATGCCATGAAACGATCTTTAAAAATTCTGCTTTGGACTATCCTCTCCATCATTGTGCTCGCAGTGGTACTGATCGCTGGCTTCATCTACAAGGTAAAGAACGGTTTCCCGGTTTTTTATGAAACGGAAGCTCTGGCCATTGACTTCCCCTCTGACCAAACAAAAGTCCTGCTATTTTCTAAAGCAACAGGGTTTCGCCACGACAAATCGATTGATGCCGGAAAACAAGTCTTTGCTGAATTAGCGAAGAAAAACAACTGGTTCCTTTACGACACTGAAGAAGGCGGCGTATTTAATGCCGAACAATTGCCAAAATTCGATGTGGTGATATTTAACAATTCCACGGGCCGGGTACTGAACGATGAGCAGCAAAAAGTGCTGGAGGAATATGTGGAGCAAGGCGGAAGTCTTATCGGCATTCACGGTTCAGGCGATAATTCCCACCATTGGGAATGGTACGAACAAAATTCCATAGGATCAGAGTTTTCACATCACGCGCTTAATCCACAATTACAGGAGGCAGAAATTACATTGAATGATCAACCTGACAGTTTGCTAGCACAAGGGTTGCCAACAACCTGGAAACACGCTGATGAGTGGTATGTGTTTTTCGAGAACCCACGAACAAAAGGATTTAATATTCTCTATACCATCGATGGTGAAAAGATTAAGCCGAGTGGAAATCTTCTTTGGATAAAGGATAAGGATTTTGGTATGGGGAAAGATCATCCTGTAGCCTGGTATCGCGCTGCAGGGAAAGGACGGACGTTTTATACTTCGATTGGGCATAATGCTGGGGCTTGGAAGCAACCAGGTTTTGTGGACATGCTGGAGAATGCAACAAACGGGGCTTTAAAATAAATTCGCCTTTAGCCTTCCAGGCGCAGATGAGATTCATAAGGGCATGGCTGTGATGTGCTTCAAGGCTCTCAATAGCTAATAACCTGCGTAATCATACTTTCGTCTTCGGTCCAATGTAAAATCAACTTTCTCTTGTTGTAAACTACAATTGCCCCATATTGATAATTGAATCTATTTGAGATAAATGAACTGATTTTTAACTCATCGGTTTTACTTGCGCGTTTCTTTTTGCATTCAATGGCGCAGATATTATTAGCATCGAATCCTCTTTGATGGATAACAATATCAACAATTGCCCTTTTATCTTTAGTATAGAATTTTCCTTCTTCTAAATGTCGATTATATTCTAAATCAACCGTAATATCTCCCTTTTCAAAATACTTAGTTAAGTAAAGTCCGAGTCTATGATTTATGCAATCCTCCCCAACATTATTGGAAAGGAGTTTTTCATCGATCTTATGAACCTTTCTTAAGCACTTAGTTAGTCGCTTAATCAATATTTCTTTTTCAACTAGTTTTTGCACAGTGTACATACCAATGATTTGAAATACTTAACACAAAGTTACCTGCAGAATAGAACGCCGAAAAAATTACCCCGATATTTTTTACGGAAGCCTTTACACCTTATCTAATGTTTACCGTTTTGTGTGCAGGTTTTTCGTTTGCACTCGTGTTTGTAGCGTCCAAGCCTAGCCCAGTAATTGCCGCTGGAGTGTTACTGCACCCCTACTTAGAAATACTAGGCTGATTCCAGGAATTGAGTCAATCTTGCACGCAACACATCATCCAATGACAATGCGTAGACATCACAATCGTTCATCAACGCTTCGATTCCTGATTCAACGGGATGGTCATTTATACATTCAAACTCTAATTCTGACTTTAATGATGCATCAGATACCTTATTTCTTAGTAAAAATCTTTCGTATCGCATTTGATAGGGAACATTTAAGAAAATTGTGAGTGTAGAAGGGCAAAACTTTTTGATGGAATCAAGGATAACTTTATGCCTGACACCTTCAATGACTATGCGATCTACTGCTTTAAAGTGTGTCAGGACATTTAACAAAAAGAGGTCTGGGTTCTCATTTATGAAGTTCTCTCCAATATCTTGCAGGGTCTTACGATCTCCTTGAAGGTTGTTTAAATGACAATATTCTTTAAGGTATCCACCAAATGATGCAATTGATACACCGTACTTTTCAGAAATCTGCTTAGCAATAGTCGATTTCCCTGAACAAATTCGACCAATTATAACAACTGCTTTAAGAGGGATCAAATCCTTGGTCATTGAATAGCGTATTAGCATATCCAAGTTTTAAAGTTGCCCATCCAGTTCGATCATTCTTATTGATTAAGAATGGTCTTAGCGTCCTTAATTCTTGTATTTCAATCAACGTTGCAAAATTAGCGTCTGCTCTGGCCTCCCAAAAATTTGGATCATAATGAGTGCAGATTGATCTTCCATATGCATCCTCGATTTCACTCAATCGCTTCCCATTTAAGAACGTGTAAAACTTAACTTCTCCAACAACAAACACAGCTTTTACATAACCACCTGACTCTTTGACCAAAACTACGTCACCCTTACTAACGCGATCATATGGTGTGATCTTAGTCTGTGAGAACCTGGATTCTATGCTTTTCTCTCCTTTACAAATTAAGGACAAATATGGCTCTGTGAAAATGGCTAGATGTACACCTATGCTATTGTCATGCGCTATTTTGACCACAATATCTCTCCATTCATCATCATTTGACAACTGTTCGGTTAAGTAATCAATCAATTTGTCTTTCCATTTCATAGTATAACCACTGAAGGTATTCCTCGAATTCCTTTTTTTCCAAAGATGTGATTTGTTCTACAAAATCAGAAACAATTTTTTCTTCCTTATTATGGTATTTTTTGCCGATCTTAACTTCTTTCAAAAGCTTCACAAAGGAAGCGGTGTCGTTTACTTTAAATATCCTATTTCCTGAAGTCCAGACGTTAGCATCTTGTCTTCTTGGGTCGCTTTTGCTTACTGTTGGAAGGATATCTGTTTTCACAATATGTTGAATACTTAACGGTGATTTCTGGTCGTTCGATTCGATTATTCGAATTCTCACATTGTCAATTTCAATTTCAACCCATTCTGATATAGCAGTGTCATTAGATGGTCGGGTTGGATTGCGGTCACAAATTTTTCTGAAAATTGCTAAGTCTCCTTTTCTCCAAAATGGCGGAAAGCCCTTTATCCCAGCAGAGCGCAGAGCATTAAATTCAAAAAAGGGCATCGCATAATGAAGTTGTCGTGGACGCAAATATTCAAGGCATAGGCCCTGCTCATGGCAGAATTTTATCCAATGCATACGTTCATCTAGTATGTCATCCTTGGTACTCAAAGGAGGCAAACTAATACCAACGATCCCACCAATTTCTACGCTCTGACCGGCAAGCCACATGAACTGCTTGAATATTGGAGAATACCAAGGTGGATCCATAATAACACAATGATGCTTACCGATCTTTCTGGGATTTACTTTGAATATATCTGCAGCTCTAATCGTGAACCGATCATTACCGGCCACTAGCCTTTGCAAGCCTTCTATTATTGGTTTATTCCTTTCAACCAATGTAACTTTATGAGGCAAATCCTTTAAAAAAGATGTAGCAAAAAGTGTGGGCATCCCCAAATACAAAATGCTGTCACTAATGGAGTTGAGGTCTTGAACAATAGTATTGAGGTAATTCAAACTTGCTGTCGAATTGCGCCATTCAAAATCTAGTGGATGTGGTGTTTTTAGAAATTCGAAATACCCCATGTACTTCTTAAGGTAGAGCAATGGGTCGTGCATATCGAAGTCAAGAGTAGGATTCTTCGCTTTGTCGTTCATCACCCATAGATCATCTTTTAAATGGATAACTCTCAAGGCTTCCAGCTCCTTAAGTGAGGACCAGATTTTTATAGGATCAAGACCATCCATATTCTTGCATAAAAAATCAAATGTCCTCGGCTGTGTGCAAAGCCTTGCTATTTTTTTATCAATGAAGATCTTATTCATCGTAAGTATTATAGTTAAACTTCGGTTATTGGCTTGCTTCGGTATTCTACTGAAAATCTCTTATTCATTTCTTCCTCCCAAACATTAACAGCTTCGTACTGACCTTTCATCATATCTTCTAAAGTTGTATTCATACGAGGCGCAAGAGGATTATACATCTTTACCTCTAAGGGAACAATGCGCAGCGGAAACATTTCATTCTCAGCCTGAAGCAAATCCAGGAATCTGGGTATAGCTGATTTAAAATCGGTGCTCGTTTCAGCAGTTAATGTGATATATCCATACAAGTCAAATCCTGTATCGATCAATCTTCGGCAGAGCTTGAACTGGTTGAAAAACAAATCAGGTTCGGCTTTAGTATTCAACGAAAAGGATTTTTCGTCTATTCCTTTGAAGCAGGAGACTCTCGAGTATAACCTATAACCAAGCATCATGTCAATCTGCTCAGGGAGCAAATACTTCCATAGGTAATCATTACTTAAGTTATCATCAGACCAGACGTAAATCTTTTCATGAAGACCCTTTTTGATAAGACTTTCCATAACCCATGGCACCCACTCTGGAGTTAGATCTGGTTGTCCCCCCGACAAATCAATCATTAAAGGAGGGTCCTCTTCTTTCAAATAGAGGTCTATCAATTGATCTGCTGTAAGGAATGATGAATGCTTTTCATCTCCTTTAAGCAAGCTGAAATCAACAAAGCAATACCAGCATCTCCAGTTGCATACAGAATTTTGAAATACTTGTGCTCGTATTTGGGAGTCAGGCTTTAGTCCCAAAGCCTTAGCGGCAGGAAGGATTGGTAAAGGATTCTGTGGCCAATCTTCAGTTGCACCTAGTTTAAAATAACGAACTCGACCAAACCCTTCACAGTTTGAGGGCTCTGAAAAATCCTTTTCCTGTTTTGAGCCAGTAAAATTGGTTATTGATATCGCCTTCCGAGTTAAATCAATTCCCCTAGACCTAAGTTTGATCGAAACTTCATCAGTATCAATGTTAGCCACGATGGTATTTTTAAATATTTACAACTTCAACGCCTTTATCTTTAAGATTAGGAACTCTTTCTGTGATATAGAGCATAACTAGGTTTGTGCAGTATTCTAATTGTTCTTCACTTAAAACTCTATTCTGCGGTATGTTATGCCAAGCTTCTAAGCATTTCCTACAGCATGTTGCTGTAGCATGCTGCGCATAGTTGATTATTTCTTTCCCTGCTAAAGGAGTTTGCCGACCATCTACATATGCGTTGTGCCTCCCAATCCTTGTCTTAAGCAATTTACCTGCTTTGCCACGCAATTCAATCTTGCCCCGACTTTGCGCAAATGAAATTGCGCTTTGTTCAATAGTCGTGTGCCAAAAAACATGGCGAATCAATTCATTCTTCATTGACTTAAAAATAAATTTCGCGTCTTTAATGTCATTCTTATGAACCCTATCCCATTCAATAAGATCAGCGCCACATTCATGACACACTCTTTCGCTATTATGTTTTTTAAGCGCTGTTTTTTTAAGACTAAAGCAATGGAGACCTTCATTACACTTTGTAGAACCACATGAGATATTCAATGGAGTTAAGTCTTCCACATTAATGTCATCGGGTATTACTCTTTTAAATTTTTTTTCCATTTGTTCAATTATTTGAAATCGCGATTTTTAGTAAGCTATGCTCCATCTGATTTAAACCGGCTGTTACTATATTCTTATTAAGAATTTCGGTAGCAATAGAAAACGGATCGGGTTCTGTAATTTGAAATGATGCTGCTGGCCCCCACCAATTTTGGTCATTTAGAGACAAGCGGAAGGCTACATAGTTTGCCAATATATCTTCGCGTAAATTTTCAACGCGAGATATGTTCGCCACGGCAGACTTGAGATTTTCCATTCTACCCCTTGTCAATTTTACACATTGGTTTAATATGTCTTCAGCCCGATCACCAAATAAAACTTGATGAGAAAATGTGTTTGCCTCCCGCTCCTCTAATGTGTCATTGTTGATAAATGGATTTAACTCCTGGGTTTCGACAAGCGCACTATCGATTTCATCAAGATGAGCAAGTGCGTGGTAGAGTTCATGGAGTAAATCAAATATCCAGCGTGCATGATACTTAGTAGTTTGTTTGAGTACAATTACCCGTCTTCCACCTATATTCCAGCATGCTCCATGAAAAACTCCAGGATCATTCAAAGGCAGTACGCAGAAGCCAAGCTCCCAGGCAAAGTTTAAAAGAGACCGTAAATCAAAGCTCCGATATTTATTAAGGTAGATAGTTTTGAATTCATCGATGTCTTCAGGCAGCGGTTCTGTTTTTGTCGGATTGTAGCTTTTGGCAACAATCTTTGCCAAGTAGTACGCATAGTAAGAGTATGCTTTGATCTGGCTAATGCTCGCGTTGAGTGGTGCCTTAAACATAGCAGTTCCCGCAGGTGAGTTGGCAAAGCTAAGAGTCTTATCTTCCCAGATTTCATTTTCCTTAAATCCAAATATGGATGATACAAATGCAGCAAGAGCTCCCACTTCGGATGCATAGTTATGTCTTTTCCAATCGATGGCAAGTGCAGAAGGGATAATCCTTTTTTCAAGTAAAGTTTTAGGAAGACCTGATACGGTAAGTTTTTTAATCAGCTCATTAAGGCTTAAACGACTTTGAGTATTAACCTTTTTTTGCAGTCCAGAAATAAATGCCATTCCTTCTTTTTGCAGTTCTTGGGGGTCTAGCCCTTCCTGTTTAATAATTTCTTTAGCCTTTTCGATGTCTTCATCAATAGATTGAGACGTTGATAAAAACACGCTTAAAAGACTTTCTTCATTGTCGTTTTTGTCGTGCTTATTCATTTTAAGTTTCATTTAAAGGTTCTTGATATTTTTAATGTGTCTTCTCAAACGTTTTTGAATGTTCCTGACTTTTTCAATTTCCATCTTGTCGTATCTTTCGGAAATATCTAAAGGGGTCATACCCCTTGCTAAGTCCGTGAACACAAGCCACATATCCGGATCGTCAAGTAACGTATCTTCAATTTGATCCATGAGATCTTTGTTGATTAGCTTTTGCTGAAACATATCGTCAAAAAGCATTGTGTCATTGATTTCTTCGGTTAAGTCAGCATCGGTCATTCTTTTATTTTCTTTAGACTTTAGTAGATTCGAAATGAGGCTGTTTATTATGGATTTCAAGTATCTAACAAGGTCGGGCTCATGCGCTGGGTTCCATACTCGTTTACCCTCATAAAGCAGCGTTACTGCTTCGTGGGCGAAATCTTTGTACTGCCTTCCTTGAAGCCTGGTCTCTCCTGTAAGACCAAACCATTTAAGTCGGAAAAGTGAATGCGCATATAATTTTAGGATAATCGAAGGCCAATCCTGAGTATTAAGGATTTCAAGTAATTGTGGATTCATTGGAACATAGGTTCTTTTTTAAGGTTATTAAGGATAATAGGAGAGCTCACGACCATGAACATTTTGCCATCACTTGAAGGAATAATTATTAAGGACTAAAAAAGGCTTTCTGGGCATCGATATATAGTGTCGCACAACGCTCCAAAAGACCTCTAGTGAGGGATCCAGGTGGGCTTTCAAGGAATCCATTGATAATTTAAAAAAGTCAAACTACTTGTGCAAATATTTTCATATTTAGGCGAGATCGGGGGAAAAAAATTAGCTTGGAGTCGAACCTTCCTCTCTGTTTCATTCTTCGTCTTCCAGATGAGCAGCGAGTTTTTCTTTGCTCTTTTTCGATACCGACGGGACAACACAATAGGGCATTCTATGAAGATTGAACAAGTCCTGCTGCTAAAAAGACATCCTGACTACAACAACCCCATCACCCTCAACCAATTCTCAAAATCCACAGTCCAATTATCGCTTGAAGTATTCTTTTTGCGCATACCAAAACCATGACCACCTTTATCGTACACATGCAGTTCCACGGGTTGTTTCGCTCCATACCATTGATTGTATAATTCAATGCTGTGGGGTGCAAAGCCCAGTTGATCGTCCGTAGCCACAGCAATAAACATCGGTGTGCTTTCTTTCGGCATTTCATTTCCTATCACAGCATTCTTATAAAGATAAATTGGTGCTGCAAAGTTTGGTTTCAACTCTTGTGGGGCGCTCATCATCACGGACATGGTTAGGGTGCCGCCTGCTGAAAATCCCATGAAGCCAATCTTCTTCGGATCTAATCCAAAATCGGCCACGTGTTGCTTCACATACTTCATCGCTGCGATGCCATCGTCCTTGGCCATCACCACCACGGGTGCATTGATTTCATCCAGTTTTTTGGAGTCGCCCATTAACGGCATCAGTTCCTGAAAGGGATCGTTGGTCAGACTGTGCACCAAGCGATACTTCAATACAAACGCGGTGATGCCTTTTGAATTCAACCACTGTGCCACTTCAATCCCTTCACTATCGATCGACAAAATATGAAAGGCTCCACCGGGCGCCACAATCACGGACGTGCCGTTGGCTTTGTCTTTGGGAGCGGGATAGAGGAGCAGTTCGGGTTCTACTACGTTGTAAACAAATCGCATCCCGAATGTGCCGGGTTCGGTAGTCGCTTCCGTCCAGGTCCATGATTCGGAACCGGGTGCCTTGCCATTATAAAGTTTTACGCTGGTTTGTGCTTGCGCGGATAACAATCCCGATACAAGGGCGAAGAGAACGATTACTTTTTTCATGGTTCTATATGAACTATTTAATTTAGGTTGATGAATCTATGGGAGGTTTTTATCCAAATAGGTATATTCAAATATAAAGACTTCGTTGCACATCTATAACGTGTTCACCTGTAAACGAATTTTGTTAACTTCAAAAGATGCGATGTATGTTCTCCTTTAAAATTTTGAAAACGCAATTATGTTTCGTGTACCTCCTGGTATCAGTTTCAATCGCTGCAACATTCGGGCAGAAAAGTAACTCCGGGGAAAATTGGATCCCATTGTTCAACAAGAAAGATCTAAATAACTGGCATATTCAAATTACAGGTCATTCTCCAAACGAGAATTATAATAACACTTTTGTAATCGATAGCGGAATATTAAAAGTGAAATATGATAAGTATTCAGAATTTGGGAACAGTTTTGGACATATTTATTACAAAAGCCCATTCTCTTATTACAAGCTAATTGCTGAATACAGGTTTGTGGGAAGCCAGATGAAAGGAGGTGCAGTATGGAACGTACGAAACAGCGGTATTATGATCCATAGCCAACCACCCGAGACGTTAACAAAAGATCAGATGTTTCCCGTGAGTCTTGAAGTTCAGTTGCTTGGCGGATTATCAGATGGGAAATCGAGAACCACGGGAAATCTTTGTACCCCCGGAACGATGATTGAAATGAATAATAAATTGAATGAGGAACATTGTATCAATTCAAATTCGAATACCTATGATGGTGACCAATGGGTAAAAATTGAAATCCATGTTTATGGAGACTCCTTAATTCAACATATAGTGGATAATACGGTTGTCCTGGAATACTCCAGGCCCAGAGTCGGTGAAACCGGACCCTATAAAAATTATTTCCTGAGCGAATGGGGAAAACAAAATGAAGGTATGGCTCTTAAAGAAGGCTACATCGCACTGCAAGCCGAAAGTCATCCTGTTGAATTCCGGAAAGTTGAACTGCTAAACCTTAAAGGGTGCATGAACCCTCGATGCAAAAATTATAAACCCTATTTTGTAAAGGACGCTGATTGCGAATGCAAGAAACGACCTTAGACCACTAATTGACGTTCAGATGGCTAGATGTTGAGTGGTAGTAAGGTAACCTTTGCTGCTAGCTTGTTGCCGAACCGCCTAACGTACTGATTAGCTGTTTTGAGAAGATTTTGTATCGGAAAAAAGATGCCTCAACAGTTGAGTACCAAAGGTTGCTAGTTGAGTTTCTTAAGCCCTTTCGACTTGTCCTTTTCCTCTTTATCCGATTTGTCTTTTCCCTTGTCGGATTTATCCTTCAACTTGTCTTTCTCTTTATACTTATCTTTATCCTGCTCGTCGAACGAATCCTGGTCATCATCTTCATCCCTGTCAAAATCATTGTCATCCCAATCGGAATCATCCTCATCGATATCGATGTCCATGTCGTCCAGCTCTATTTCAATGGCCTCGATGTCGATATCAATTTCGGGAATATTGATCTTGATAGGATTAACATCGAAATCCAGGTTACCGAGCTCGATCTCGATAGGTTCAATATTGATCTCCAGTCTTTCGAGCGCAACCTCGACCGATCTCAGGGCATTCTCGATAGACGATTCGATGGAGCTTTCCAGCGCCTCTTCGTCAATATGGACATCAAAATCCCTGTCGCGGTACTGCGATCGGGTCGGTACTTTTCTTAAACCGGTCGTCCGAGATGATCCTTCATCGGTTTCTTCTGTTTTGGACTGTTCCTTTACGGGCTTTGCTGCGTCCTTTTTTGGATTTGCTTCTTGTGAAAAAGCGGGTAAGGAGACCTGTAAAATGAACAGGCAAATAAATTGGATGCGGATAAAAGAGCGCATAAGGGTGGGGATTTTGGATATATTAGGAATACTGTCATTGTTTAAAAAGGTTACATGTTTTTTTTCTGACGTTAACCGTCAGATACGTCGCTAACCATTTCAGAGGCCGTCGGTAGTGTTTTCCGATGCGTTAGGAGTGGAACGGTGAAGCACGGATTCTGGTGTGGAGAGACGCGCCATGATATGTTGCTCTTCGTATACAGTGTTCAGCGTGGCGCGGCCGGTAAATCCAAAACCTTCTGACCCCCGACTTTGTCGGGGCTACAAATATTTCACGCCTTCGGGGTTAAGCAATATGTTTGAAAATTGCTACATCGGGAAATCCTTACTATTACAACGCTATACTTTCCCTCCACTATTTTGATAACAACCCCGGAGGGGTTTAAGATGAATAGCCCCGGGTTTTAACCCGGGGTCTAACGAATCACATGTCCCACGCGCCACCGGAATATTAATAAGTACCGCATAGAACCTTTGGCGCGTAATGGTACGGACGAATTCAGGTAAGAGTCGGTAATGTCTTCCGATGTGTTAAGAAGGAAACACCAACATCGGTGAAGCACGGATTCTGGTGTGGAG
>Ga0184629_10000416_pt1 | contig 19024 bp, 17 predicted proteins | sample PLM4_32_b1_FD_133158 | JGI IMG/M metagenome (GOLD analysis project Ga0184629, IMG submission 133158) | Groundwater sediment microbial communities from an aquifer in East River, Colorado, USA - PLM4_32_b1 | ecosystem: Environmental > Terrestrial > Soil > Riparian zone | place: USA: East River... | reverse complement strand
GGCGGACGGCGGCCGGATCCAGGTACAGGGTTGCCGAAGGTGTTTGCGCTGCGCCAGAACCTGCCCAATCCGTTCGCGGCGACCACCACGATTCGCTTCGCGCTCCCGGTCGCGAGCCGGGTCCGGCTCGAGGTCTTCGACCTGCTGGGCCGCAGGGTGCACACGCTCGCGAGCGCGTTCTATCCGCCCGGTGAGCATGAGGTGGAGTGGAATCGCCGCACCACGAACGGCGCACTCGCCTCGCCCGGGCTCTATTTCTACCGGATGGATGCGGGCCAGTACCGGGAGAAGAAGCGCATGGTGATTCTGCCTTGACGAACGGAGGTTCCAAGCGGGGGCGGCGCATTTCGCGCCGCCCCTGACGCCTCCTGGCCGGGCAGCCCGCCACATCCTCCCTCAGCCGGCGCGCGCCACGGCGGCCGAACGGGCGCGCGGTTGCCCTCATCGTCCCGCGGGCGGAGAGGTCCCCCGCATGCGTTGCGCGCGGCGCTCGTCGTTGCGGCCCTTGCGGTAGGCATAGGAGTAGACCAGCAGCACGGCGAGCACGTGGATCGCCCACCATCCGAGCTTCAGGAACTCGAGGCCTTCGGGTAGCGCCATCGCCGTCTCCCAGTCAGCCGCGCGCGCCGAGGCCGCGCAGGAGGTCGCGATCCGCGGCCAGCACTTCGTCGAGATCGAGCTCGGCGGGATTCACCCACCGCACGGCGTGCACCGCGGGGCTGGGCGTGAATTCGATCGAGTCCAGCTCGCAGCGGACGAACACGATCTCGACCTCGAGCCCGTGCGCGTAGTCGTGCGAGCTCACCTCCACGACTTCGAGCGGGCGCGCGCGCACGCCGAGTTCCTCGTGCAGCTCGCGCACCAGCGCGTGCTCGGCGCTCTCGCCCTCCTCGATCTTGCCGCCGGGAAACTCCCACATGAGCCCGAGCGGGCCACCCGGCGGGCGCTGGGTGAGCAGCAGCCGGTCCCCGCGCCGCACCACCGCCGCGACGACGCGCACCCGGCGGCCGGGACCCGCGCCGGGGTGATGCAGGTGAATGGGATCGCGATGATCGTCCATGGGGGCGTGCTCCACGCGGGGCAGATTCGCACCGCGCGCGGCGGGCGGCAAACGGCGGGGCGGGCGGCGCTCCGCGACCCGCGGGTCACTGCGCGAGGAACGGTGCGGCCGAGCCCGAGGGCGGGCCAGAGGTCCGTTTCGCGGCGCTATCGCCAGGGCACGAGACCCGGCCGGTAAGCACCACGCCCAAGGCCTCTGCGCCGCGAAACGGACCTCTGGCCCGCCCTCGGGCCCCCGGCCCGGCGCTCAGCGCCGTCCCTCGGCGGTCCCCGCGCCGAACATGCGCGCCACTTCGCGCTCGAAGTGCGCGAGGTAGCGCCGGTCGCCGGCCTCGCGCGCGGCGATCGCGGCCCGCGCCCGCTCGCTCAGCAGTTTCGCGTCGCGCGGCGAGACCTGCCGCCTGCGCAGGAGCGCGCGCGGCAGCTTGAGGTAGCCGGGCGGCGAGTCCACGAGCAGGGGCGAGCGCGCGAGCGCCCACAGGTCGCAGGCGCGCTCGCCGCGCGGGACTTCGCCGCGCGCCTGGAGCAGGTGGGTGAACTCGTGGGCGATGGTGAAGTAGTCGAGCCGCCGCGGGCGCACCCAAATGCCGGGGCGCTCGGGATCGAGCGAGCCCCAGCCGAGCACGCCGCGCTTGAGCGCCATCCCGACGCGCACGGTGGTTCGGTCCAGCTCGGGATAGAAGCGGCGCACGAACTCGACGCGCTCGCAGATGCGCGCCCGGTGCGGCGAGGAGAGCACGCGGCGCGAGAAGGTCCACAGCGGCCGCGCGGGTCCAAGCTCGAATGCGAGCTGCTCCAGGGGCCGCGCGCGCCGGCGCCTTCCGGGACTTCGCGCGGTCACAGCCGCCAGGTTCGGTCGTGCCACGATCGGACTTCTTAGCACGGCGCGGGCGCAATGGACAAGGCCCGATGGCTCTGCAATCCTCCGCGACCCATGAACGATGCGCGGTCGGAGCCGGTCGAGATCTCGGTCGTCGTCCCGGCGTACAACGAGGCGGAGAGCCTCCCCGAGTTCCTCGCGGAGCTGCGCGCCGCGCTCGACGCGACCGGCAGGCGCGCGGAGATCCTGCTCGTGGACGACGGCAGCAGCGACGGAACGCCCGCGCTGCTCGCGCGCGAGCGGGCCCGCGACGCGCGCCTCCGGCCGCTGCGGCTCGATCCCCGATCCGGGCAGAGTGCGGCGATCGCGGCGGGGCTCGCGCGCGCCCGGGGGGCGGTGATCGTCACGCTCGACGCCGACCTCCAGAACGATCCGGCCGAGCTGCCGCGGGTACTCGACGCGCTGAAGGACGCCGACGTGGTCTCGGGCATCCGCGCCCACCGCCGCGACACCTGGATGCGGCGGGTCTCGTCGCGCATCGCGAACGCCACGCGGCGCGCGGCGATCGGCGATCCGATCACCGACATCGGCTGCTCCTTCAAGGCCTACCGCCGCGAGGCGCTCGAGGGGCTCCCCATGTTCGTCGGCGTGCACCGCTTCCTGCCCGCGCTCTGCGTGTTCCGCGGGGCGCGCCTCGCCGAGGTTCCGCTGGCCCACCGCCCGCGGCGTCACGGAATCTCGAAGTACGGAGTGCACAACCGGCTGTGGCGTGGCCTCAACGATCTCATCGGCGTGCGCTGGCTCAAGTCCCGGCTCATCCGCGTCCGGCTGCCCAAGGAGGATTCATGAACGAGTGGTTTCGCTCCCCTGCGGCCTGGACCGCGCTCGGGTTCGCCGGACAGATCCTGTTCGGCTCGCGCTTCTTCGTGCAGTGGATGGCCTCCGAGAAAGAGAAGCGCGTCGTGATTCCCACGGCGTTCTGGATCCTGAGCACGGTCGGAGGTGCTGCGCTCTTCGCCTACGCGCTCCACCAGCGCGACCCGGTGTTCGCGGTCGGGCAGGGCACCGGGCTCCTGATCTACCTGCGCAACCTCAAGCTGTCGCGCGGCGAGCGGGACGCCACCGGGCCGCGGGAGACGGCGTGACGCACGGCCGCGGCGTGGCGTGACGCCGGTCGCGTACGGCGGATGATGCCGCGCCGTTCTCCGGCACCGGCGGACGCATGGTGACCCGCGGCCCGGGCTTCACGCTCGATCGCACGCGCGCGGCGCTGCTCTGCATGGCGGTGGCGCTCGGCGTGACCGCCGGCCTCATGGGGCTCTTCGAGCCCACCGAGACGCGCTACGCCGAGATCGCGCGCGAGATGCGGGCGAGCGGCGACTATCTGGTTCCGCGCTTGAACGGCATCGCCCACTTCCACAAGCCCCCGCTCGCCTACTGGCTCACGGCGGCCGGGTTCGCCGCCTGCGGCGTGAACGAGTGGGGCGCGCGGCTTCCGGTGGCGCTGGCCTCGCTGCTCACGCTGGGGTTCACCGCGCTCGCCGCGCGCCGCGGGTTCGCGCCGCTCGGCGTGCGCCCGGGGCTCGCCGCCTGGCTGCTCGGCACCAGCGCCCTCTTCATCGCGATCGGCCGGGCGCTCGCGAGCGATCCGTTCCTGGCCGCGACGGTCGCGGGATTCTGGGCGCTCGCGCCCTCGGCGTGGGCGCCGGCCCTGCTCGGCGCGGGCTTCCTCGTGAAGGGACCGGTCGTGCTCGTGCCCACGCTGGTGGTCGTGCTGGCGGTGGCGGCGCTCTCGCGCGACCGCGCCCCGCTCGCGCGGCTCGGGCCCGCGCGCGCCTGGTGGCTCTTCGCTGCGATCGGCGCGCCCTGGTACCTGATCGTCGCGGCGCGCACGCCGGGCCTGCTACGCTATTTCTTCGCCGATCAGCTGTGGTCGCGCTACGCCACCACCGAGCACCAGCGCGGCGGGCCGCCGTGGTATTTCCTCGCCGTGCTGATCGCGGGCGCGCTGCCCTGGACGCCGGCGCTGGTCGCGGGGATCGCGCGCACGTGGAAGGACCGTGCCGCGCTCGAGTCGCGCCTGCTCCTCGCCTGGCTCTTCCTGCCGCTCGTCTTCTTCTCGTTCTCGGGATCGAAGCTTCCCGCCTACCTCCTGCCGCTCTTCCCGGCGGTCGCCCTGCTCTCGGCCCGCGGCCTCGAGCCGGACGTACCCGCCGCGCGCTGGAGCATCGCCGCGCTCCTCGCCGGCATCGCCGTCGCGGGCTGGACGCTCGGCCCCGCCGCGCTGGGGCGCACCATCGGAGTCGATCCGCCCCAGAGCTTCTCGCTGCCACTCGCGGCGCACGCCGGGCTCGCGTGCCTCGTTCTCTCCGCGTTCTGGGTGGTGCGCGAGCGCCTCGCGATCGCGGCGCTGCTCGTGACGCTGGCCGCGGCCGCGCTGCTCGCCGGGCTCGCCCGCTACGACGGGCCGCTGGGCTCGCCGCGCGGCTTCGTGCGCGTGGCGGCCGAAGCCCGCTCGCCGGGCGAGCCGGTGATCGAGTACCGGCGCTTCGAGGCCGGGCTCCCGTTCTACCTGCGCGAGCCGGTGCGCCTGCTCGACGTGCCGCGCGAGAGCGGCTTCAGCGAACCCGGGGCGCGCGCGCGCATCTTCGTCACGCGCGACTCTCTGCCGGCGCTGGCCGACGCCCACGGCCGGGTGTGGCTGCTCGGCGCCGAAGCGGAGGGCCAGACGCTCGCGCGCGAGCTGGGCCTCCGCTATCAGGCCGCCGCGCGCTGGCGCGGCAGCGCGCTCGGAATCCTCACGCGCTGAGCAGCGGGCGAGCCCGCGCGGCGCCGAATCTGCTCGCAGCGCGGTGGTGACGAGCGGGCATTCTGCAACGCCGACGACGACGCGCCTCGACTCGGCCATCCTCCGGATGAGATTCCTCCACAGCCGAAACGTTTCTCCGCCGATAACCAGTCGGGCAGGCGAAGCTCCCCCACCCGGCCCGGGAAGATCCCGCGTCCGGACCCTCGGCCGCGCGGGAGAACAGGGCCGTGGGGCATTCCGTCGTCACACGCTCACGGGGGCCATCCATGCGCAGACCGGACGAAAAGAAGATCCCCCGCGGAACGGGACCGAGCCCCGAAGCGCTCTCCGTGACCGAATGTCGCCCCGGCCCGCGCATCATGATCGTGGACGACGACCCGCAGATCCGGGGCGTCCTCCTCCGCCTCCTGAGCCGCCTCACCGGCTCGGTCGTCCAGGCCGCATCTGCGGAGGAAGCCCTCGAATCGCTGCGCGAGGCGCCGCCCGATCTCGTTCTCCTCGACATCGGGCTGCCGGGCCGGAACGGACACGCGGTGCTGGGCGAGATCCGCGCGAGCGCGGAGCTGCGCCTGGTCCCGGTGGTGATCCTGAGCGGGGGCGGAAACCGCGAGGACAAGCTGCGCGCGCTCCGCGCCGGCGCCACGGATTTCCTCGCCAAGCCGTTCGATTCGGAAGAGCTGATGACGCGGCTCCAGTCGTTGCTCCAGCTCAAGGCCTTCACGGACACGCTCGAAGAGGCGGAGAAGGTGATCGTGGCGCTCGCCCGCACCATCGATGCCCGCGATCCCTACACGGCGGGGCACAGCGAGCGGGTGTCGATCTACGCAGCCGCACTCGGCCGGCAGATCGGCCTGCCCGAGCCGGACCTGACCGCGCTGCGCCAGGGTTGCCTGTTCCACGACCTGGGAAAGATCGCGATCCGCGACGAGGTGCTCCTCAAGCCCGGGCCGCTCACGCCCGAGGAGTACGAGGAGATGAAGCAGCACGCAGTGCTGGGCCGCGACCTGCTCCAGCCCATGAAGACGCTGGCCCGCGCGCTCCCTGTCGTCTACCACCACCACGAGCGCTTCGACGGCTCCGGCTACCCCGAGGGGCTGGGCGGAGAATCGATCCCGCTCATCGCTCGCGCCGCCGCAATCGCCGACGTGTTCGACGGCATGACCTCGGACCGCCCCTACCGCGACGGCCTGCTGGGCCGGGACGCGCTCGACGAGATCGAGAAGGAAGCGCGGGCGGGACTCTGGGACCAGGAGCTGGTGGAAGAGTTCCGCGGCGTGATGGAGACGCTGCCCCGCAGGGGGCGGCGCGGGTCGGCAGCCTGAGCCGCATCGGCACCCGAAAATCCGCGGCCGCCAATCCGAAACCCGTGTCGCGAGGACCGCGACTCGAATTCCGCGGCGCGAGCGCTGTGGCGGCCCCTTCGGGGACCGGCTATAGTCCCTCGTCCGCTCCCCAAGGCATGGACGTCAACCACAGAGGATGGATCCTCGAGGAGTCGATCATGCGATTCTTTCTGGCAGTTCTGGCTCTACTCGTCACCACCCTGCCCGCCACCAGCCTCGCCGCCACGACGCTGTCCTCCGTGGAAGGCATGACCTCGACCGTGTTCCAGGAGCAGCAGACTTCGTTCTCCGGGCTCGGTACGCGCGTGATCTTCCAGTCGGACGATCTGGTCCAGGGAATCGCCTTCGTCCCCGGGGTCGAGTACTGGCGGAACACGACGCGGGTGAAGGCCTACGAAATCAGCGCCAACCGGCGCGATGCCACGCTCAACCTGGACGCGCGCTACATGTTCCACTTCCGGAACGTGGCGCCCTACCTCGGCGCGGGCTACGGACTCCACTTCCTGTCGACCGAGGTCGAAGCCCCTGCACTCGGTCTCGCGCGCGCGGAAACCTCGCTGATCAAGGGCGGAGTCTCGGCCCTCGGCGGCGTGCTGTTTCCCATCGGCGGCAAGCTCCAGAACTTCATCGAGCTCAAGTACCACTACGTGACGGACTACCGTCAGCTCAAGCTCAACTTCGGGCTCGGATACTCGTTCTAGGACTCAGGGGCCGGGGGCGCTCTCCGGAACGGTCCCCTGGTTCCGTCCGTTGCGCGCCCGCCGGCCCGGACAGAAGGGTTGTCGCCGCTTTCAGGTGCCGTGGGCTACGCGGTTCTCGAGCCTCGCCCAGCGTTCGTCGGTCTCGGCCTGCACGTGTAAGATCTGCTCCTCCGTCAGGTGCCGGAACCGCCCCTGACGCTTCAGGTACGCCTTCACCGGGTCGCCCGGGTGCTCGACGGTGAACCGCCAGCGCCGCCCGTCCTCCACCTCGATCAGCGGGAAGACGCGGTTCAAGACCGCCATGCGCGCCAGCTCGATCGTCTCCTCGTCCGAGGTCTTCCAGCCCGGCGGGCACGGCGCGAGGATGTGCAGGAAGCGCGTGCCGTGGATTGCCCTCGCCTTCTTCACCTTCGCCACCAGGTCCGCGACGTAGGCCACCGAGGCGGTGGCCGCATAGGGAATCCCGTGCGCAGCCAGGATCGCGAGCAGGTCCTTCTTGGGGTGCGACTTCGGGGTCCCGAGCGGCGTGGTCGTGGTCCAGGCGCCCCACGGCGTGGCCGAAGAGCGCTGGATGCCGGTGTTCATGTACGCCTCGTTGTCGTAGCAGACGTAGAGGATGTCCTCGTTGCGCTCGGCGGCGCCGCTCAGGGCCTGGAGCCCGATGTCGAACGTGCCGCCGTCGCCGGCCCAGGCCACCACGGTGGTCTCGGTATCGCCCTTCATGTCGAGCGCGGCGCGGATCCCGGAGGCAGCGGAAGCGGCGGTCTCGAACGCGGTGTGGAACAGCGGCACGCCCAGCGAGGACTGCGGCCACGGGCCGGCCACGATCGTCCAGCAGCAGGCCGGCAGCGTCACGATGGTCTTGGGCCCCAGCGTCTTCAGCACCAGGCGCATGGCGAGGCTCCCGCCGCAGCCGGGACACGCGAGGTGCCCGGACGTCATCAGCTCTTCCTGCGGGACCAGCTCCTTCAGCGGAATCTGCGTCATGGCGTGACCCCCACCCAGATGTCCTCGGGTTCCGGCGCCGTGCTCGGTTTCGCCGCCGCCCGCGCGCGCGCGATGCAGTCGAGGATCGTCGCCGGCGTCACGTCGCGCCCTCCGAGTCCCACGATGTAGCCGTGGATCGCGGGCCGCCGGCCCGGCGGCAGGTCGTAAAGAGCGGCCCGCAGCTCTTCGGCGAAGATGCCGCTGTGGCCGGGCGAGATGTTGCGGTCGAGCACCGCGACCTGCGGCACGCCGCCGAGCGCCCCCCGCAGGGCTTCGCCCGGGAACGGGCGGAACATGCGCACTTTGACGAGCCCGACCTTCTCCCCGCGCTCGCGCAGGTCGTTCACGACCTGGCGGCTCGTGGAGGTGATGGTGCCGGAGGTCACGAGCGCCAGCTCCGCGCCCTCCATGCGGTAGGCCTCGATCGCGCCGTAGCGGCGGCCGAAGCGCTTGCCCCACTCGGCGTCGATCTCATCGAGCACGACCCGCGCCCGCTCCATCGCCTCCTGCTGGCGCAGCCGCATCTCCATGTAGACCGCCGGCGTGGTGAGCGCGCCGTAGGCATGCGGATCGGAGGTGTCGAGCCGGTAGCGTGCGGTGCGCGGCGGCAGGAACGCGTCCACTTCGGCGGCCTCCGGGATGTCCACCGGCTCGGAGGTGTGCGAAAGGTAGAAGGCGTCCAGCACCAGCATCACCGGGAGGTCCACGGCTTCGGCCAGCTTGAACGACTGGATGGTGGTGTCCAGCACCTCCTGGTTGGTCTCGCAGTAGAGCTGGATCCAGCCGGTGTCGCGCTGCGACAGGCTGTCGTTCTGGTCGGTCCACACCGTCCAGCCCGGGGCCATCGCGCGGTTCACGTCCGCCATCACGATCGGCAGGCGCCCGCCCCCCGCCCAGTGCAGCAGCTCGTGCATCAGCGCCAGGCCCTGCGAAGACGTGGCGGTGAAGGCGCGCGCGCCCGTCGCCGACGCGCCGATGCAGGCCGCCATGGCCGAGTGCTCCGATTCCACCTTGATGAAGCGCGCCTTGAGGTCGCCGCTCGCGCACATCTCCGACAGCGCCTCGACGATCTGGGTCTGAGGGGTGATCGGGTAGGCGGCGATCACCTCCGCGCGCGCGAGCTGCACACCCCACGACACCGCGTGGTTGCCCATGATCACCTTCTTCACAGGCCCTCCCGCGTCATGGTCATGGCGCCGCGCGGGCATTCCGCCACGCACAGCCCGCAGCCCTTGCAGTACTTGTAGGAGAGCGAGAACCCGTGCTCGGCGTGACGGTGGATCGCCACGTCCGGGCACACGATCATGCACACGTCGCAGTCGTTGCACACGCCGCAGTTGAAGCAGCGGTTCGCCTCGGCGAGCGCGTCGGCCGGCGGGAGCCCCAGGTTCACCTCGGCGAGCGCCGAGGTCCCATAGCCGGGCGCGCTCCACCGGTCGTGGCGGCTCGGCTCGTGCGTGAAGTATGCGAAGTTGAGCATCTCGCGCGGCACGACCTCGTTCAGCTCGTTCACGCGCGGCACCGGATCGTCCCCGCGCCAGCGCGTGATGCTGACGTTGCCGTTCGCGCCGTAGCGGAGCGCCTTCGGGTCGGGCTCGGGCGGGCTCTCCCCCGCGCGCTGGCGCAGCCAGTGATCGATCCCGATCGCCACGCGTTTCCCCGCCCCGAGCGCGTGGGCGACGGTGCGGGGCTCGCCCGCGACGTCGCCGCCCGCGAACAGGCCGGCCTTGCTGGTGCGTCCCCACTCGTCGCAGCGGATCGTGAAGCCGCGCCGGTGGAGGTCGGGAGGCAGGAAGTCGCAGCCGGGCTCTGCGCCCTGCGCCGTGAGCACGGTATCCGCCGAGACCACGAACGCGCTGCCGGGCACCGACAGCCTTCCGGGAGCGCCGCCTTCCCCCGGCGCGGGGGGCCGCACGCGCACGCACGCGACCCCCACGAGCCGCGTGCGGGGCAGACCGGGGTCGCCCGCTTCGAACATCGATTCAATGGCCTCCAGCGCCTCCTCGTCGCTCGCGTGCCCGGCGAGCTGCAGGCCGACCGGCCGCGCGAGGCACTCGATGCGCAGGCCCTCGCGGCACGCGGCCGCCACGGCCTCGGCGTCGGCCTCCATCTCCTCGCGCGCGCCGTGGAACAGCAGCACCACCTCGGAGCCCAGGCGCAGCGCGGTGCGCGCGCAGTCCACGGCGGCATCCGTCCCGCCGATTACGACCACGCGCCGCCCGATCGTCGGAGGCTCTCCCGCGCGCACCTCGCGCAGGAAGTCGAGCCCGGGGCGCACGGCCGGCAGGTCGTGGCGCTCCCAGTCGCGGGGTTCGTGCTCGCGGGCGCCGGTCGCGATGAAGACGGCGTCGTGGCGCTCGATCGTTTCCCACGCGAGGTTCGCGCCGAGACGGGCGTCGCAGCGGAACGTGACGCCCGCTGCGCGAATGCGGTCGATCTCGCGCGCCAGCACCGCGCGCGGCAGCTTGTGCTCGGGGATGCCGTAGCGAAGCCTTCCGCCGGGCTCGGGATCGGACTCGAACACGTTGACCGCGTAGCCGAGCCGCGCCAAATGATAGGCGCAGGCGAGCCCCGCCGGGCCCGAGCCCACCACCGCCACCTTCTCCTTGCGCTTGGGACGGGCGGCTGCGGCGGGAGCCGGAGTCGCGGCGCCCCCTTTGGGCTTGGCGGCGTTGGTGCGCGCGCCGAGATCGCGTTCGCCCAGCATGCGCTCCACCGCGCGGATGTTCACCGGCTCGTCGAACGCGCCGCGGCTGCACGCGGCGTGGCAGGGATGCTCGCAGACGCGGCCGGTCACGGCCGGCATCGGGTTCTCGCGCAGCATGAGGTCGCGGGCCTCGTCGAGCTTGCCGCGGCGCAGCAGGTCCATGCAGCCTTCGATGTCGACCCCGACCGGGCAGGCGGCGTTGCAGGGCGCCACCCGGTCCTGGTAGATGGGCTGGATGTACTTCCACGAGCCGGTGCGGTTGGCGAGCGTGGAGGTCGTGCTCACCGCGATCGGCGGCACTCCGTGCGCGAGGTCCTGGCCGGCCGGTTTCTCAGGCATGCTGCTCCTCCGGGCTCCCGATGCGGCGCACCGCGCGCGCGGCCGCGCGCGCCGCATCGATGTTCTGCTCCCGCTTGCCGGGAACCGCCTCGGCGATCGCCGCGCAGATCGCCTCGAGCCCCACGACTCCCGAGTTCGCCGCGAACGCTCCCAGGATCGCGGTGTTGACCACCGGCTGCGTCTTCGATCCCAGCCCGTGCTCGCGCGCGATCGCCGAGGCGTCCACCAGCGCGACGCGGAAGCTCTTCGCGAGGCTCGCGTAGGTCTCCGCCGGCCGGTCGGAGTTGATGAGAATCGAGCCGCCGGGCTTCAGGCCCTGCGTGACGTCCACCGCCTTGATGAGCGTGGGATCGAGGATGATGAGGTCGTCGGGGGTCTGGATCTCGCAGCGCAGCAGGATCGGCCCGCTGGAGAAGCGCACGAACGCGGTGACCGGCGCGCCGCGGCGCTCGACGCCGAATGCGGGGAACGCCTGGACCGAGCGGCCCTCCGCGAAGAGTGCTCCGGCCAGCACCTTCGAAGCCACGACCGCGCCCTGGCCCCCGCGGCCATGGATGCGAAGCTCGCGCAGCTCGTTCCCGCGCCCGGGATTGCGGGGCGCTGAATCTTCCTTCATGGGCGCCTCCACCACGTGCCGGCCCCGCTCCCGCGCGACCCGGAGGGCGGGAAAGCGAAACCCGGCCGCACCCGGAACAGAGGCAGCACGCTGCGTGCCAGCCGGCCGTGCCCTGGTGAAACGCCGGCACGGGCGAGGGAAGAGCGCGAGTTTCACGAGCTTGACCCGCGATGGGGCGGCGGCGGCGCCCCGCCCCGACGGCCGCCTGCCGGGTTCCGGCCGGTCAGCTTGTCATGGAGACCGCCCGATCTGTCAGGCGGGGATCGCGATGGCCCGGCGCTGGGCCGGCCTTCTCAGCGCAGCCGCACTGCCCGGCGCACGCAGCGCTCCCCGTCCGCCTCGACGCACGCCCAGAACACGCCAGATCCGACGTCCCTTCCGCGCCCGTCGCGGCCGTCCCAGAGGATCCGATGGGCGCCGGCCCCCAGCACGCCATGGTCGAGACGCGCCACTCGCCGCCCGCCCAGGTCCACGATTTCGAGAACGACACGCGCAGAACGGGCCAACTCGAGCCGGAGATCGAGCGACCCGCGGAACGGGTTCGTCCCCACGCGCAGGTCCGCGCGCGGGAGGCGACCTGCTTCGTCCACCGCGACGGAGCCGAATCCAACGGAGTCGCCGGCCATGGCCACCGGCGCCGCCCGCCCATGGGCGGCCCACGCCGCGTGCATGTCGTCACCCGCGGAGTTGGTCGTGTTCTGATCGCGCAGGAACTCGACGTACTCCTTCGAAGTGCTCTGGTAGTAGAGAGTGGCTGCGACCGATGCCGAGGCCGCCGGCAGCGGGAAGGCCGGAGCGTCCCAGTTCTGCCCGTCGGGGTAGCGCGACCCGGGGCCTTCGAAGCCCGGGTCCACGGGCGCCCCGCCGAACGCGGCGAAGGCGGCGTTGGTGAACCCGAGCGGCGGAATGCGGTTGTCCTTGAGGATGGTGTCGTTGAGCGCGAAGTGGAACGACGGCCCGTCCGGGAGGCCCAGAGCACTCGCAAGGGCGGGGGAAAGTCCGAGGTGCGCCTCGTAGACGGCCAGGTCGGGATGCGCGGCGAGAACGCCGGACGCCGGGTCATAGGCGCCCGACTCGTAGACCACCGTCCCCCCGGCATTGCGCGCGGTCACGTGCAGCCACATGCGGCGGCCCTCGGGATATCCGGTGGGCAGCCTGTGGCCGGCCCGGTTGGTGACGGTGACGATCGCGCGATAGCTGTCGCCCGCGGCCGCGACCGCCAGCTGGAGGGTGGCCGCCTTCTGGAGCATGGAGACGGCGCGCGCCGCGCTGGCGTTGAGTGCGACCGGGTCGGTTTCCCCGGGATAGAGCGCCGCGATGACGTTCGGCATCCAGCTGCTCCCTCCCGTCATGTCGTGCAGGGGCAGGTTCTGGCGCAGGACGACGCCGGGGTCGTTGCAGCCCTTCCCCGCCACGTCGTGCATGTGGCAGTCCTGGCAGCTCGCCACCATGCCGTCAGGCTTGTTGCCCGCGAAGTCCGGGGCGTAGACGCCGGCCGGGTAGGCGCTGTTCTTCCACTCGCTGTAGGTGCGCTCGAGAGGCATCAGGTGCGCGGAGTCGATCGGGTCGGCGGCCTGGTCGAACGGTCCGGGAGCGTAGTCGGCGCCACTGACCCGCGTGAACGCCGGGTTCGAGACGTCGTGACATGTGCCGCAGAAATCGCTCGAGCGATGGAGCGGCGACTCGAGGATGGCATGCGGCGCGATCGCGTCTGCGAACGGGCCGCGGCGGCGCGGCTCCGGGTCCGCGACGTACTGGCCGTTCGAGTAGCCGTTCGGCACATGTGCCGGCAACAGCCCGTTCAGGACCGCCTGGTCCTCGGGCGGGCTGATCCCCGGCTGGTAGATCGGGTCCACCGCGCGGTGGCAGAAATCGCACGCCACCCCGTCGCGGTCGAGCGCCGTGAGCTGGCTGCCGCTCGTGGGCTGGCTGCGCCCCGACATCCAGCCGAACGGCGTGTGACAACGCAGGCAGAGGTCCCCGGACCCGGGCGCGTCCTGTTCGGCGATGGCGAGGCAGGCGAAGAAGAGGGGGTCACGCGCGGCCTGGGCCATCATGCTGCCCTTGAAGTTGTGCCCGGGCTCGACCGTGCTGTCATAGCCGCCGTGACAGTTCACGCACGCGGTGTGGTCCTGGAAGCTTCCGCCTCCGAATGGTTGTGTCCCGGGCTGATGAAAGTCGCGCAGTGTGGTCGGCGCGATCCCGCCCGCCGTGCTCACGATGGTGAAGAGCGCGTTGCTCGAATCCGCGCCGCTGTTGCCGGCCGCGTCGCGCGCCACGGCCCGGACGCGCGCCGCCGTGGTCGGTGTGTTGTGAACGAACCACGGGAACGAGCCGGTGTTCGCGAGCCCGCGCGCGATCATCGTCCACGGAGCCGATTCGGCGTCCCGGTAGAACAGGTCGAGACTCACCACCCCCACATTGTCGGCGGCGGTCCACGTCACCGCGTGCGATGCGCCGCCGGTCCAGCTCTCCGCCCCGTTGGGCGCGGTGATCGTGACGGTGGGGGGCGAGGTGTCGGCCCCGGTCACCGGCACGAGGTAGGGCTGGATCTCGGCGAGGACGGGGACGTTGCTGGCCTGGCCGACGTTCGACGGCGTGAGCCCGGGGAAGGTCGGCGTGTTCGAATAGCTCACGAGATCGGTGACCTCGGCCAGGGTGCTGTGGCCGTCCGCGTCGGAATCCTCTCCCTCGATGCTGTGCATGGCCTGCTGCCGGCCGGCGTCGTTGTTCCCGTAGTCGGGCAGGACGTTTCCCAGCCGCACGCCATACGGGTTGCGGGTTCCGCCGCCGTTGAAGTCGTAGTGGCAGACGCCGCAGTGCGTGGCGTGGCTGGGGAGGTTGTCGAGCCGGCTGCCGGCCGCGCTCGGGTAGGCGTTGAAGAATGACTGGCGGATCGTGGGTCTTGCTCGTGCAACCGAAGGGATGAGCCAGAGGATTGCAAGCGCGATGGCGAGCGCGACGAACGAGCCCGCGGCAAGTATCGGAGTGAACCACCGCATGCCCCACCTCCCTGATCGGGCCGACTCGGAATCTGCGCGGCACCGGCAATGCCCGCCGCCGGCATGCCGCGCTGAAGGCCGCCGAACCCTTGCGGCATTTCCCGTGCCCGGGGACGGTGCGGTCTGGGCGTCGGGCTAACGGCTTGGTTCGCAATGGGGCGAGCGCGTCGGCCGGCTCCGTGGGACCGGAACGGGAAGGTCGCGCCCGGACAGATTGGCAGGGGGGGCGTTTTCGTGGCAGTCCCGGCCGAGTGGCACTCGGGAAGCCGGTCCGACCAGGCGCCTGCCGGCGTGCCCCGCGTCGAGGGTGTCTAGTACGAGAACCCGAGCAGCCCGGGGTCCGGCATCATCTCCGGGCTCCACGCATCGGGCATGATCTCGACCTCGCACTCCTGATCCACGACGCTGCGCGAGGCGAGCTTCACGTCCTCCATGAGCTGGGGGGCGTAGGGGCAGAAGGGCGTCGTGAGCATCATGCGGACCAGTGTCTTTCCCGGCTGGACGTGGACCTCGCGGATGAGCCCGAGGTCGATCACGGACAGGTTGATCTCCGGGTCCATCACGGTCTCGAGCGCCGAGCGGATCGCCATCTCCTGCTGGCTCGGGGCGGCATCGGTCGGAGCCGCGGGCGTCGGGCCGGAGGAGCCGGGAGCGGCCGGGGGGCCGGACGCCGGGTCGGACGCCGCGCCGCCACCCGACGCGGTTGAACGTGCCGCCGGCGCCCCAGCGGCGGGCGGAGCGGTCTCCGCCGGCCATGGCTGGCCCGTGTGAGGATTGACCGGCCTCTCGTCGCTCACGGCGTTTCCTCCTCGTCTTCGCCCGGCCACTGGTGGATGCCGTAGACGCCGCCCTTCAGCGTCTTGAGCGCGAGGAGCGCGCACTTGAGGCGCACCGGGCCCAGCTCGATTCCGAGCATCTCGAGCACGTCCTCGCGGCTGATCTTCTTCGCGTCTTCGAGCGTCATGCCCTCGAGCTTCTCGCTCAGCATCGAGGCCGAGGCCTGGCTGATCGAGCAGCCGGTGCCCGAGAAGCGCACGGCCGTGATCTTTCCGTCCTGGATCTGGAAGTCCATCCTCAGGCGGTCGCCGCACAGCGGGTTCGCGTCCTCGAAGGACACGTCCGGGTGGTCGAGCGCGCCGCGGTTCCGCGGATGCTTGTAGTGGTCGAGGATGTTCTCCCGATACAGATCGTCCCAGTCGCTCATCGAGCGCTCTCCCGCCGCCGCCGTCCCGCTGCGCCCGGCCAGGGCGCCGGCCGCCGCGCTCATCGCGCGAAGACCTTGCGCGCCTTGTGGAGGCCGACCACCAGCGCGTCCACGTCTTCGGAAAGACTGTAGCAGTGGAACGAGGCCCGCGCCGAGGCGGGGATCCCGAGCTTCTCGTGGAGCGGCATGGCGCAATGGTGGCCCGCGCGCACCGCGACGCCGTCGCCGTCCAGCACGGTCGCCACGTCGTGCGGGTGGATGTCCGCGAGCGTGAACGCCACCACACCGCCGCGCCTCTCCGCGGGCGGGCCGAGCAGGTGGAGATCGGGCACCTCGGCGAGCCGCGTCATGGCGTAGGCGGCGAGCTCCCGGTCGTGCGCGAAGACGGCGTCCATCCCGAGCGCTTCGAGGTAGTCGACCGCAGCGCCCAGGCCCACGGCTTCCGCGATCGGCATGGTGCCGGCCTCGAACTTCCACGGCACGTCGTTCCACTTGGAGCCGGTGAGCTTCACCTCGCGGATCATCTCCCCGCCGCCCAGGAACGGCGGCATCGCCTCCAGCAGCTCACGCCGCGCCCACAGCGCGCCGATCCCGGTGGGCCCGAGCATCTTGTGGCTCGTGAATGCCATGAAGTCGGCGCCCAGCGCGCGCACGTCCACCGGGCAGTGCGGCACGCTCTGGGAGGCGTCCACCACCATCACGGCGCCCGCCGCGTGCGCCTGGCGCGCGATCTCCGCGACCGGGTTCACCGTGCCCAGCACGTTCGAGATGTGGACGACGGAGACCAGCTTCACGCGCCCGTCCGCGAGCAGCGCGGGGAGCGCGTCGAGCGCGAGCTCGCCGGCCGGCGTCACCGGGATGAAGCGCAGCTCGATGCCGCGCTCCTCGGCGAGGAGCTGCCACGGCACCAGGTTCGAATGGTGCTCCATCTCGGTGAGCACGATCGCGTCCCCGGCCCGGAGCCGCGAGCGCCCCCACGAATGGGCGACGAGGTTGAGCGCCTCGGTGCTGTTGCGGGTGAAGACGATCTCGCGCGGCGAAGCCGCGCCGACGAACTTCGCGACCCGCCGGCGCGCGTCTTCGTAGGCCGCGGTCGCCTCCTCCGCGATGGCGTAGATGCCGCGATGGATGTTGGCGTTGTAGCGCCGGTAGTAGTCGGTCATCGCGTCCAGCACGGCGTCGGGCTTCTGCGAGGTGGCGGCGCTGTCGAGGTAGATCAGCGGCTTCTCGCGCGGCTCGCGGAGGATCGGGAACTGCGCCCGCACCGCGCGCGGATCGAAGGTCCGGGGCGGGGCCGCCGGCCGCGGGGGCGCGGCGGGAGCCGCGACGGTCCCGGCGCGCTCGGGCGCAGCCGGAGCTGAGCCGGTCGCGCCCCGGGACGCCGCGATGGCCGCCGCGTGCGCCGCGCTCCGGTTCGTCACGGCGTCACCCGATCTTGTGCCGGATCACGTCCCGCAGCTGCTCGCGCACGGCCTCGAGCGGGATGCGGTCGAGCACCGGCGCGAAGAACCCCTCGACGATCAGGCGCTGCGCCTCGAGGCGCGGCAGGCCGCGCGCCATGAGGTAGTACATCTGCTCGTCGTCCACGTGCCCGATGGTGGCGCCGTGGGTGCAGCGCACATCGTTGGCGAGGATCTCGAGGCCGGGAATGCTGTCGGCGCGCGCCTGCTCCGAGAGCAGCAGGTTGCGGTTCGCCTGGTAGGCGTTCGTGCCCTGCGCGCCCTCGCTCACCTGGATCAGGCCCTGGTACACGCTGCGCGCGCGGTCCTTGAGGCAGCCCTTGATCAGCAGGTCGCTGGTGGTGTGAGGCACGAGGTGGCGCTGCAGCGTGTGGAGGTGGAAGTGCTGGCGCTCGTCGCCGAACAGGAAGCCGTTCACGAACGCCTGCGAGCCCTGGCCCGCCAGGTCGAAGTACGAGTTTGCCTTCGCCATCTGCGCGCCGAGCATGGTCTGGATCCACTGCAGCTCGGCGCCGGCTCCGACGCGCGCGCGGTGGTTCGAGTAGTGGTAGACGTTCCGGCCCCAGTCCTGGAGCGTGCCGTAGACCAGCTTCGCTCCGTCGCCGAGGAACACTTCGGTCCCGCCGTCGTGGAAGCTCGCGCCCTCGGCGTTCACGGAGAGCAGCTCCTCGATGACCGTGGCGCGGCTCTCCTTCCCCAGCATCACCACCGTGCGCGGCGCCGTCAGCCGGCCCGCGCCATCCAGCCAGTGGAAGAGGCGGATCGGGAGCGCGGCATCGACGCCGTCCGGCACCCACACGAACGCACCGCCCGAGCGGACCGCCGCGCCGATCGCCGAGTACTTGTCGTAGTCGGCGGCGAGCAGCGAGCCGAGCGCGGGCTCGAGCTTGGCTGCATGCTCGCGCAGCGCGCGGTCGAGCGAGCACACCACCACGCCCTGCCGCGCCAGCGCCGGAGGATGCTGCTCGAAGACCACGGCGCCATCGCGCTGAACCACGAGCCCCACATTTTCCGTCTCGCCCGTCAGGCGCTCGAGGATCGCGTGCGGCAGGTCGTCCACGGCGCGGGCCCGCGCGGGGGTGGAGAAGGGATCGAGCTTCGGCAGCTCGGACTGGAGCGTGCGGAAATCCGTGCGCCGCCACAGCTCGTCCTCACGGCTCGGGAAAGCGAGCGTGCGCGCGAGCCCCGCCGCCTCGCGGCGGCTCTCCAGCGCCCACTGCGGCTCACGCGCCTCGGCCGCGCGGGCCAGAGCGCGGTCGCCCCATTCGCCGTCGAAGCCGGGCATGACAGGAAGATTCGCCGCCGTCGTCATCCGACCGAGCCTTCCATCTGGAGCTGGATCAGCCGGTTCATCTCGACCGCGTACTCCATGGGCAGCTCCTTCACGATCGGCTCGATGAAGCCCGACACGATCATCCCCGCCGCATCTTCCTTGTTGATCCCGCGGCTCTGCAGGTAGAAGAGCTGCTCGTCGCCGATCTTGGAAACCGTGGCCTCGTGGCCGATCGTGACCCGGTCCTCCATGATCTCCATGTACGGATAGGTATCCGAGCGCGAGGCTTCGTCGAGCAGCAGGGCGTCGCAGTTCACCGTGCTCCTGCAGTCCACGGCGCCCTTCTGCACGCGGACGAGCCCGCGATAGCCGGCGCGGCCCCCGTCCTTGCTGATCGACTTCGACACGATCTTGCTCGTGGTGTGCGGCGCGAGGTGCACGACCTTGCCGCCCGCGTCCTGATGCTGGCCCTTGCCCGCGAACGCGATCGAGAGGATCTCGCCATGCGCGCCGGGCTCCATCATGAACACGCTGGGGTACTTCATCGTGAGCTTGGACCCCAGATTCGCGTCCACCCACTCCATCGTCGCGTCCCGATAGGCTTTCGCGCGCTTGGTGACCAGGTTGTACACGTTGTTCGACGAGTTCTGGATGGTCGTGTAGCGGCAGCGCGCGCGGGGCTTGACGATGATCTCGACCACCGC
>Ga0184629_10000415_pt1 | contig 19027 bp, 12 predicted proteins | sample PLM4_32_b1_FD_133158 | JGI IMG/M metagenome (GOLD analysis project Ga0184629, IMG submission 133158) | Groundwater sediment microbial communities from an aquifer in East River, Colorado, USA - PLM4_32_b1 | ecosystem: Environmental > Terrestrial > Soil > Riparian zone | place: USA: East River... | reverse complement strand
TATCGCCGTGATGCGGGGGTGTCATGTTGACCAGCCCAGAAATTTAGCAAAGTCGGTTACGGTAGAGTAACAGCCTACGTTCAGGCAACATATCGTTCCATCTTCAGGAAATCAATACCTCGATCGCTGGTATAATAATTGTTTTATCAATTGAATGTTTAGATGTTCAAAAGCTATTCTAATACTATTTTGGATGCTATTCATTGGATTCTCGTGCAAAGAGGAAAAAGAAAAGATCAAAACAACAGAAGAACTGAAAATCCTAGTCAATTCATTTCTTAATGAATGTTCCAAAAGAGGAATAAAGGTCGATGCTTCCAATAAATCTTTATTCGTCGGTTTTGGAAGAATTGAATCCAAAGCAGGCAGTTGTAAACCAAATTCATATCCAAAAGTTATTACAATTGACTCCATGACATGGAGAACCCTATCTCCCCAACTGAAAGAAACGCTTGTCTATCATGAATTAGCGCACTGCCTCCTGGATAAAAAGCACAATAATGAGGTCTTCAAGTTTGGCGAATGTAAGAGCTGGATGCGAGAGAACGATTCTACATGCAGTATTAATACTATCAACAGCGCATGGAGAGTGTATTACATTAATGAATTGTTTGAGGGCGAAAGGCTCCCGTCGCCAGAATGGTACGATGCAACACAGAACGCTGAATTGAATGAAAAATCTAAGACTATAGACCTTAAAATTACTAAGACAAAATCAAACACGTTAGTATTTGATTCAACATTCGTTAATAACAGATCTACCTGGATAATTAAATTCAACTTTATGGAGCCCGAAAATCTCAATGGATCCATGGGTATTGTTGTTAACGAATATGCCCTTCATTTCAGTTCTTTCACAGACCTTTCTCACGATAACCCGACTCCGGTATTTAGCAGAGCAATAGCAATACAACAATACAACTATCTTCGGCAGGTGACTATTGTGTCATGGGATACGTTAAAATCGATCCACAAAAAAACAGATATGTCAATAAAAAAAACGGATAAGGCAATATTTGTTTTCTTTGAAAATGATTTGAGGTTGTGTATTCCAATCGTCAAAAATAATATCTCCCTGCGCGCATACTCTTTCTTCGAAGAGGACAATCCCTACTCCATAAATGTCTATGGGCAGTAGCCTGTTGAGCCATACCCAGGGTCTAAAATTTTAACTCCTTCACCGCTATCCATGCCATCAATCCTGGCCCCAGCTTTAAGGCATCTTCATCAATATCAAATGTAGGCGTATGAACATAGGAGGTAATACCTTTAGCTTCATTGCGTGTTCCCAAACGATAGAAAGATGCCGGGATGATCTGGGAATAGAAAGAAAAGTCCTCAGCACCTAAAGATATATCCAGGTCAACCACATTTTCTTTTCCAACGTATTCCACCGCAGCGGCACGGATTCTCCGGGTGAGTTCAGGATTATTCTCAAGATAAGGATAGCCCTTTGAAATATTCACTTCACATTTTCCACCCATACCTTCGGCTATGCTTTCTGCCATCTTTTTGATTTTGACTAATCCCAACTCACGCCATTCCTCATTCATCGCACGAAAAGTACCAGCGATGTTTACTTCATTCGGAATAATATTTGTAGCCCCAAGCCCGATAATATTTCCGAAGGTCAATACCGTGGGCTGTCTTGGATTCGCATTGCGGCTGATAATTTGTTGAAGTGCAACGATGATGTGTGAAGCAATTACAATGGGATCGATACAGAGATCAGGTGCAGCACCATGTCCACCTTTACCAATCACCTTTAGATAAATTTCGTCGGCACTGGCCATATACATGCCTTCCCGAAAACCAATCTTACCTACCTCTAGTAAGGGCAATACATGTTGGCCCACGATCGCAGATGGCCTTGGATTTTCCAGCGCACCATCACGGATCATGTAGGAGGCGCCTCCTGGATTTTTTTCTTCTCCTGGCTGAAACAAAAATCGCACGGTTCCCTCAAACTGATCCCTTATTTCGTGTAGAATTTTAGCGGTACACAGTAGTGACGAGGTGTGGGCATCGTGCCCGCAAGCATGCATGACACCAGGATTCTTCGATTTATACGATACATCATTGGCCTCGTGAATCGGTAATGCATCCATGTCTGCACGAAGTGCAATCGTTTTCTTGCCAGGGTTTTTTCCTTTGATTTCTGCCAGCAACCCGGTAGTAGCAATACCTTCTGTAGGCTCAATACCCGCCAAGCGAAGCTGCTGCGCTACATATTTGGCAGTGTTATATTCCTGGTATGACAATTCCGGATTGGCATGCAAATGCCTGCGACGTTGAACGGTTTCCTCACTATTGGCCTCTGACAGCGCCTTGATTCTTTGTAGAAGACTCATTGCTTATTGTTGATTTTGAAAAGCAAAGGTATCCATTAAAGGTCTTTATTTGAAATAAGTTATGGCAGGGTGAACTTGCCAAAGACAACTGAATGTTGCTTCCTGAAAAATTATTAAGAACCGTCTTCCTGAGCGCTGACGTGCGCGTAAGCAAGCGCGAGCGAAGAATCCGTCAAAACAATAGGCAGATCCTTCGCCCTGCCAACTAAGGTTCATGTCTCAAAGTAATATTTTGAATGATTCGATGTGCTCACATTTTGTGCTCCCAATGAACTACTATTCTATAAAGCCATCACTGTCAACAAAACACGTCATGTCGAGCGTGCGCACCTAGTCTGGAGATGAGACACACTCGAGACATCCCGCGGATAGCTCACTTCATCTGTGCACCACGCGTGTATGTGCTTTTTTGAAAGGGCCGATTTAGCAGGTGTGCAGGTCTTCTTCATTAGTGCCTTCGTATCTGGGGATGTCTCGAAGAACGTTTGAAGCCTCTATGAAGAGAGCAGGCTCGACATGACGTGGTACTCCCTCGCTTCGGAAGGGAATTTAGTTCATTTCATTATCACTACAGCTGATTTGCTCTATGGGTTCTCAGGATGACCCAATAAAAAAATAGATTCAACTTATCATTTACAGGTATCAACAGGAAGAAATATCATTTATGAAACAATTTGCGATTAAAGTTTGATCCCCTGATATTAGCAGCCTTCATTTAATTATATAACCATGTTCTACATCAAGCGATGTTTTTTTCTTGTTTCGGCATTCCTTAGTAGTGTTACAGCTATTTATGGGCAGGAAACTTCCCTAAAGAAGTTTTCACTCTTGGACATGTCAGATTTTAGACCCCAGGCGGGCAACTGGCAAATTGTGGGTGATGTCATGATGAATCCTGCCGTTGATATCCATGAACAACACGAAGAACCCGTTGTTGAAAACAAAAAGAAAAGTAAGAAGTCCAAAGTAAAGGAACAGCCGGCTCCTGAAAACCCTAAGGCAGTTATTTTTCAACCTGGCAAAGGTATTTTGCTGAACATAAATGATAATGTAAAGAAGGATAACTTGATTTCTGTTTTCGAACATGGTGATATAGAATTGGAATTGGAAGTCATGCTCCCGAAAGGATCAAACTCCGGAATTTATCTTCAGGGCCGTTACGAATTACAGTTGTTTGACAGCTGGGGTGTAAAAGATCCTTCGTTTTCTGATATCGGTGGAATTTATCGTAACTGGGAACAAGAGAAAGGGAAAATTTATATGGGCAAAGCTCCGCTAAGCAATCCCGCAAAAGCTCCAGGCTTATGGCAAAAGATGAAAATTTCTTTCCGCGCACCCAAATTCAACGCTTCAGGAGAAAAAGTTGCCAATGCACGATTTGTTTCCGTCGAACTGAATGGGGTTAAGATTCATGATAATGTAGAAGTACCGCTGCCTACCGGAGGACCTATTGAAAACAATGAGAGACCAACTGGTCCATTACTTATTCAAGGTGATCATGGTCCCGTTGCCTTACGGAACATTCAATATCGACTCATGAAGGAAGTTAAGTTTTCACTGAGCAATATTAGTTACAAAACGTATTACGGAAATTTCAAAACCATTTCAGACTTTACTTCGCTCAAGCCTGCTGAATCCGGATCCATTCCTGAATTAACATGCGAAGTATTGAGCAATGAAAATGCCTATGGTGTCTCCTACGCTGGTAACATTACTGTTCCGGAAGACGGAACATATGAATTTCAGCTGGCCTATACAGGCGGTGGCCGGTTAATCATTAACAATCAACAACTGCATGATTTTCAACGCCCAGATGGATGGCAGCGGGATCAATCCTCCGTAACGCTAAAGGCAGGAACCTATCCTTTCGAGATCTATAATTTCAAAAATGCATCCTGGATGCCTCCACGGCTAGGATTATATGTACAGAGTGCCAATACTTATCCACAGGCCCTGCATGCCTTCAACTCGTTACCGCCAGACGATGAACCGACTTCACCTATATTCCTAAATGTCGGCAGTGAACCCAGACTCCTACGGGCTTTTCTTGATTTTAAAGGAGATTACAGTCAGCGCCTAACCCATACGATTGGTGTTGGTGATCCCAGTGGCACGCACTACATCTACGATTTAAAATCAGGAAACCTTGTGTGCGCCTGGCATGGGCAATTTGTTGACGCAACGCCGATGTGGCACGACCGCGGCGATGGCTCTTTCCGTCCACGCGGAGCTGTACAATATTTTTTCAACAATCAGCCACTTGCTTTTCTTGGATCCCAGAATGAACCTTTCCCGGTCATTACAAGAGCGGCGGTAACGAAGGAAAACGAATATCGCGGAAAGGGCTATGAAATTGAAGAGGCCACAGGTCGTCCCGTGTTCAAGTATACCTATCAAGGATTGGACGTTGAAGACAAGATTTACCCGGACGATAACAACAGAATTATTACGCATGAAGTGATCATAAAGAACAGGGGAACAAAAACCGGACTGTATTATAAGCTTGGAGAAGGAAGCAGTATCATCCAAATGTCGGATGGATTATATTCCCTGGATGACAAACAATATTATATCAAAGTGACGGGCGCAATACCAATTATTCGTGATGTCAACGGAAAAAAAGAACTAATGGTGGCTCTTGACAGCTCCCTCAAGTATTCCATAATCTGGTAAGGTTACCTACACACTAATTTAAAGAACAATGAACTACTCCATAAATAAACTTTTCATTTCGGGGCTGATTGTCTTCGGCATATTCAGTGCCACTGCCCAACCCATGAGCAGGACTCCTCAGGAAGACGATTATTATAAAATTATTACCATTCCTACACCGGAAGGTATTTTGCTTGAAGTGGGTGGTGTTGCAACACTGCCGGATGGACGGATCGCTGTATGTACACGTCGGGGAGATGTATGGATGATCGAAAATCCTTACATGGAAAATGGCTCAGCCCCACAATTTACCCTATTCGCTTCAGGGTTGCACGAGGCCCTTGGGTTAGCCTATTACGATGGATCGCTTTATACAGCGCAGCGAGGTGAGCTTACCAGGCTTATCGATAAGGATGGAGATGGAAAAGCAGACGTATACGAAACCGTTTATGCCTGGCCACTGTCAGGACACTATCATGAATACTCTTATGGCCCTAAGATCGCTCCTGATGGAAGCTTCTTTGTAAGCGGCAACGTGGCCTTTGGCGATGAAGAATGGTGGCGCGGAGAAAGCAGGGTGCCGTGGAGAGGTTGGACGATGAAAATACATCCGGATGGAACCATGGAACCCTGGGCAACCGGTATGCGCTCTCCTTGCGGCCTTGGCATGATAGACGGCGAATTATTCTATGATGACAACCAGGGCGACTGGCAGGGATCTGGTGGAATTTTTCACTTGACGAAAGGAAGTTTCACAGGTCATCCTGCAGGACTTCGCTGGACCAGCCAAACTAACTCCCCTGTCAAGCTAACCACGGAACAGCTATATGCCAAAGTGGACCAACGCCAGGTGAAACGCGAAGGTCAATATGTAAAGCCGGAAAACATTCCGGATGAAAAAAATCCCAACTTCTTCTTTCAGCTAAAAAAAGATTTTCCGGAAACAAGACTTCCGGCAGTATGGTTACCGCATGGTGTTCTCGGGATTTCAAATGCAGAAATCATTCGCGATGAAACCGGCGGAAAATTCGGGCCGTTTGCGGGACAGGTTTTTGTAGGTGATCAAGGCCAGAGCAAAGTGGTACGTGTTGTATTGGAAAAAGTAAAAGGAGAATTTCAGGGAGTAGCCTTTGACTTCAGATCCGGTTTTCAATCCGGAGTATTGCGAATGGACTGGGGCCACGATGGTTCCATGTTTGCAGGTTTAACGAACCGCGGATGGGGCTCGGCAGGAACGAGCACTTCCGGTCTGCAACGACTGGTATGGACTGGCAAAGTACCTATGGAAATGAAAACCGTTAGTGCCATGCCGGATGGATTTGAAATTGAGTTCACGCATGCCGTAGATAAAAAAACAGCAGAAGACTTAGTTTCCTATAACGGAAGAAGTTATCTCTATAAGTATCACCCGGTATATGGAAGCCCAACCGTAAATGAAGAAAAACTGAACATTAAAGGTGTAAAAGTTTCGGCCGATGGGATGAAAGTTCGTGTGGTCATTGATAACCTACGGCAATATTATTTACATGAGCTTCATGTGGGCGGTATTCGATCAAAGGATGGTTTGCCCGTGTTGCATCCCACAGCATACTACACCCTGAATAATATTCCCGAGGGAGCAAAGTTGCAAGCCAGTGAATTAAGCATGAAGCGATCAACAACAGCAATCAACGTTGCTTCGGCACAAAAAACTACGGCTACTAAAGTTGCCTCCGGCACCAAAGCGCCAACGTATGCCGAAATAGAACCACTCCTGGTAAAAAATACTTGTACCGCTTGCCACCAGGCAACTAAACGACAAGTGGGACCTGCCTATGCAGATATTGCCAAGCGCAGGTACAGCAATGAAAGAATGGTTCAATTGATTTACAATCCCGAACCGAAGAACTGGCCGGAGCATGAAACTCCGATGGCGCCAATGCCACAGGTTCCAAAAGATGAGGCATTAAGAATTGCAGGTTGGATAAACTCTCTTCGGGCTAATAAAGACTAATTGTAAAAGACTACATTTAAAAAGTCTGTGAAAAAAAGCCCACGAATTTAAATCGTGGGCTTTTTTAACTGTCGACCTTTTTTGTCAATTAATGGACACCTTATCCGGAATAATTATGGCTGTGGGGAAAATCTTCTTTACCTCCACATAGTCTTTCTGCGCATCGATACGGGTAAAATACTTGCCCACCTTGACACGAAAATTGGGCTGCGCATATTGCACATCAGATTCAAGGTCCGGGAGATACGATGTGACTTCCTTTTTTGCATTGAGCGCATCTTCCCGCTTCAGGCCGGAGTAAACCTGAATGGTAAATCCATCGATGAAATTTCGCTGCAGATTCGTATGATTAATGCTGTCCAGCACGGAGTCGAGTTTTTTATTGACAGCGTATTTAGGCTCAACATACGCTATTTGTTTCCTACCAGCCGGGTCGGTTGGCGTATTGGTATCGGCTACTACCGGTTCTGCTTTTGGTCTCCAGACCGATAAGTCTTCTGAATATTTCCCTACGCCAGTTGTTGTAGCTGTTTTTTTCTGCGTAGCACAACCGGTGAGGAACAACGCTAAACAGCATACGTAAAAGGAATGGCTAAGAAGTCGCATAGTTAATCGATTAAGACACACCTGTTGTTGAGAATATCGTCTTCAACCTTTTTGTATTTAACGTCGCGCAGTACTTTTCCATCGGTGTATTGAACGCTTACTTTGTCGTTTCGTCCGGCTAGTTTTTCAGATTTTACCGGCATTACCTTCTCCTGAGGAGGTCGATTAGGCTGTCCCTGCTGTACCCGCTCCCCTCCGCTCAGCAATGATTTCGATTCTTCTTTCTGTTCATTTAACCTCACCCGACTTCGTTGCGCCCGCGCCTCCTGCACCTGGTCAGGTTGCTGTACCGGTATATCAGCTTTTAGTAAAAATGAAATGGTTTCTTCATTCACCTTTGCGATAAACCGTTTAAATAATTCAAACCCTTCAAACTTATAAATGAGAAGCGGATCCTTCTGTTCGTATACAGCGTTTTGTACAGACTGCTTCAAGTCGTCCATTTCGCGTAAGTGTTCCTTCCACAACTGGTCAATGATCGCGAGTGCAATCATTTTTTCCATCGATTTCACTAACTCACTGTTACTCGTCTCTACGCACTTTGCCAGGTTCGCTGCAACACCAATTTGTTTTTTTCCATCCGTAAAGGGGACAAGGATATTTTCTACCGTCGCACCACGCGTTTTAAATATATCTTTTATAATAGGCAACGCCTTTGCCGCTACGATTTTGTTCTTTTTATGATAATGTTCTAATGCTTTGTTATAAAGGTCATCCGTCAACTTATTCTGCTCTTGTTTATCAAATGTTTCTTTGGATATCTCGTAATCCAACGCTAACGTGCTTAATGCATTTAGCCGAAGGCTTTCATAATCATTGGCGTTCTTGGCATTAATCACCATGTCTTCACAGGTGTCGAATAACATCGTAAGGATATCCAGCTCAAGGCGTTCACCAAACAATGCATTTCTCCTTCGCTTATAGATAACCTCCCGTTGAGAATTCATGACGTTGTCGTATTCCAACAAGCGTTTACGGATGCCGAAGTTATTCTCTTCCACTTTTTTCTGAGCGCGTTCGATTGAACTTGTCACCATCGAATGCTGAATTACTTCACCCTCCTTTAATCCCAGCTTGTCCATCACGCGGGCAATTCTTTCGGGCATGAAGAGGCGCATCAGGTTGTCTTCCAGAGAAACATAAAACTGTGAAGTTCCCGGATCTCCCTGACGACCAGACCGGCCGCGAAGTTGGCGATCAACCCTTCGTGATTCGTGACGCTCTGTACCAATAATGGCTAATCCTCCCGCTGCCCTTGACTCAGGCGTTAGTTTAATATCCGTACCACGACCCGCCATGTTGGTAGCAATGGTTACGGTGCCAGGTTTACCAGCTTCCGCAACAATTTCGGCTTCGCGCTGGTGTTGCTTGGCGTTCAAAACCTGGTGCTTGATTTTTCTAAGTTGCAACAACCGGCTCACTAATTCAGAAATTTCTACGGAGGTTGTACCCACCAGCACAGGCCTTCCTTTCTCGATAAGTTTTACGATGTCTTCAATGGATGCATTGAATTTCTCACGCATGGTTTTGTACACAAGATCATCATAGTCTTTGCGAACCGCTGGTTTGTTCGTGGGGATTGTAACAACGTCCAGTTTATAAATATCCCAAAGTTCACCTGCTTCTGTTTCCGCTGTTCCTGTCATGCCTGCCAGCTTATGATACATGCGAAAATAATTCTGAAGTGTTATCGTAGCGTAGGTTTGCGTAGCATCTTCCACCTTCACATTTTCTTTGGCCTCAATGGCCTGATGCAAGCCGTCAGAGTAACGCCTCCCCTCCATGACACGACCTGTTTGCTCATCAACAATCTTCACTTTTCCATCGACAATGATGTACTCGATATCTATTTCGAAAAGCGTGTACGCTTTAAGCAGTTGACTAATACTATGGATGCGTTGAGATTTTATTTGGTAGTCGCGGATAGTCTCCTCTTTCTTTTGAAATTTTGCAGCATCATCCAGGGATGCATCATTTTCAATTTTGTTGAGTTCGGTTCCTATTTCTGGAAGGATAAAGAAACTATGGTCTTCGCCTTCACCGGTGATCAGATCTATTCCTTTTTCAGTCAGATCAACACTATTGTCCTTTTCGTCGATAATAAAATACAAGGGCTTGTCAGCCTCAGGCATGTTGCGTTTGTTATCCGCCAGGTAAAAGTTTTCGGTTTTCTGTAGGATCGCCTTCGAGCCCGTTTCGCTCAAAAATTTTATTAATGGTTTGTGTTTGGGCATTGCCCTGAAGGCGCGAAAGAGTGCAAGTCCCCCATCTTTTTCATTGCCTTCAGCAATTTGTCTTCGGGCGGCATTCAAATATTCATTAACAATTTTCTTCTGTGCTTCGACGAGCTTAAAGATCCGCGGCTTTAAATCATAAAACTCGTGCTCATCACCTCTTGGAATGGGACCTGAAATAATTAAAGGTGTCCGGGCCTCATCGATTAATACGGAGTCCACTTCATCCACCATCGCATAATGATGCGTTCGCTGCACAAGTTCCTGAGGTTCCCGCGACATATTATCGCGGAGGTAGTCGAAGCCAAATTCATTATTCGTCCCATAAACGATATCTGCCTGATAGGCCTTTCTGCGCTCCGGAGAATTTGGTTCGTGCTTGTCAATACAATCAATAGTCAACCCATGAAATTGAAAAATTGGGGCCATCCATTCACTATCGCGAGTTGCTAAATAAGTGTTTACAGTTACCAGGTGGACACCACGTTTAGACAAGGCATTTAAGAATGCTGGAAATGTCGCTACCAACGTCTTTCCTTCACCGGTGGCCATTTCTGAAATCTTGCCCTCATGGAGCACAATGCCACCGATAATTTGAACATCGTAATGCACCATATCCCACGTGATCATGTTGCCAGCGGCCATCCACCTATTAGCCCAGATTGATTTGTCGCCCTCGATCTTTATGTTCTCATGTGTAGCCGCTAATTGGCGATCGTAATCTTGTGCTGTTACTTCCAGGAACTCATTTTCTTTAAACCGTTGGGCTGTTTCCCGAACAATAGCAAATGATTTTGGCAATACCTTTAGAAGAACCTTTTCAAGTTCTTTGTTTCGTTCGCCCTCAATCCTATCGATGTCGGCAAAAACGGATTCTTTGTCATTAATATCCAGGTCGGGGCTATCGGCTATCTTTTTGTGTAGCGATGCTAACTGGTCATCGATGCCTTTTAATTCCTGGTTAATAAACTCCTGGATTTTTTTGGTCTCATTTCGAAGCTCATCGTTGCTTACTGACTTCAGTTTTTCACCTTCCTCTTTGGTTTGTTCCACGAGGGGCATTATCCGTTTAATATCCTTTTCTGATTTTGTACCAAAGATTTTGGCAATGAGTTTTAGCATACGTTATTAATTAAATCGGTATTCCCGCCTACCGGCAGGCAGGCCTTATCCGTTATTGTATTAACCGCGCCGAACGCTGATTAAAGAAGGACGCAATAAGGTCTAACTCCCCAAAGAGGGCTCAAAGTTAGTCTGTTTTTTGAGATTCAGGATGATCAATTACAGTTCCAAATCACCTTCAAAGACCATTTTGGCAGGGCCTATGAGGAAAATTTCATGAAACGTGCCTGCCTGTCCGGTAGGCAGGCCGGATTGGCTGGATTTGAATTCAACAGCGAGGTCTCCACCAGGGGTTTTTATCTTTACTGGAGAAGTATAACCTTTCATAGAAGCGGCTATGGCTGCTGCAGTCACACCTGTGCCACAAGAAAGTGTTTCATTCTCTACACCGCGTTCATAGGTACGAACAAACAGGGTATTCTCGTTTTGCAGCGCAACAAAATTGACATTCGTTCCACCGGGTTTGAAGATTTCGCTATAACGGATCTTTCTTCCCTCTTCAAAAACAGGATAGTTATCGATATCAGAAACAAATCGTATAAAATGGGGAGAGCCTGTTTGAATAAAGTAATCATCCTCCATTTTCTTCACGTCTGTTACAGGATTCATCTTTAATCGTATCATACCGGAGGGCAGGAGCTCGGCTGAATGTTCACCATCGAAAGCATTAAATGTGGCTTTGCCATTTACCAATCCTAGCCTCGATGCAAAATGAACTGCTGCCCGACTTCCATTACCGCATAGGCTCTGTGAACCGTCGCTATTAAAATATTCAAGATTAAAATGGAGTGTCGGATGCTTTTCAATCAACATCAAGCCGTCTGCACCAATGCCAAATTGACGATGACATACTTTTACAACTTGCTCCTTGCTGACTGATAACTTCCCCGCGCGGTTATCGATCACCACAAAGTCGTTGCCGGTTGCCTGATATTTATAAAAGTGGATTTTAGTCACTGATTCTGGTTGATTTAGTGCTCGAATGCCAGCATGATGATGTGGCTGCACGGTTAGCGTTACTTTATTTCCTCGTAATCGATATACTCCCCTGCTTTGGAGCCACCCTTGTTATTTTTCTTATTAGGATCTGTATTTGTATTGGCTTTGTTCGCGTCAAAAGCCCTTCGTTGTTGATCGCGTATTTGCTGAGAAGCTGCTCCCGCCCGAAAGAACAGGCTTCCGACTTTATAAATCAGATACACAATAAGGCATAAAATGAGAAGAAATTTAAGCATGGTGCTCTACGTTTAACTCTAAACCAGAAAACAAAGGTATTGGTTTCTTAAAAAGGACGGAAGACAACAGGCTTTATTTTAAGTTGCGGTTTTTAAACAGCTATTTTCCATGTTTTTGGAGCGCAGCCTCGTTTTAGCGGCTAAACAAAGGCTTCGAAAGCTACAAGCTTCAATCACCCGATGCGGCAGTAGTAGCCGTCAAGCCAAGGTTGTAGAATTGCAATTTAAGAAACGAGGAGTAAACAGCGAGTGTGGGAGTGTGTGTGAACACCCCTCTAGCTCCCCGCCGCGGCGGGGAGAAGGTGTGAGAGTGTGTGCTGGGTGAGCGCAGAAGCGATGTCATATTATGTAAACAGCACACTCACTTCCACTCCCACACATTCCCCTCTTGAGAGGGGCACGGGGCGTGTCACACCCTTGCCCCACACAGATACAAAGACTGATGTGTGCATAGCCAACGAGAGTATTTATCTGCTTAAGTACAAGTTCCGCTCTAAATAGATTTTCATAAAGTAATCGTCCATCAAATCATCGATGAAGTAAATGGATTCTCCTGTTGATTTCATTTCAGGTCCTAATTCCTTATTTACATCAGGGAATTTATGGAAAGAGAAAACAGGCTCCTTGATGGCATATCCTTTCTTCGTTGGATTGAAGGTAAAGTCTTTCACTTTTTTCTCACCCAGCATTACTTTCGTCGCATAGTTCACATACGGTTCATCATAGGCCTTACAAATAAAAGGCACTGTTCTGGATGCGCGCGGATTAGCTTCAATGATGTAAACTTTATCGTTTTTGATCGCGAACTGAATATTGATTAGCCCGACCGTTCGTAAAGCAAGCGCAATTTTATGGGTGTAGTGCTCAATCTGCTTGATGACAAAATCTCCCAGGTTGTAGGGAGGCAGAACAGCATAGGAGTCACCGGAATGAATGCCAGCCGGTTCGATATGCTGCATGATACCTATGATATAAACATCTTCGCCATCACAGATTGCGTCGGCTTCAGCTTCAATGGCACCATCGAGGAAGTGATCTAACAACACTTTGTTTTCCGGCAAGTGTTTCCAGATGTCAAGGATGTGATCCTCCAACTCTTGTTCGTTGATTACGATCTTCATACTCTGTCCACCCAAAACATAGGAAGGTCTCACTAACAATGGAAACCCTATCGTTTTAGAAACTTCAATGGCATCGTCTGCATTTTTAGCCACCCCAAACTCCGGGTATGGAATGGCCAGTTCTTTTAACAGCGTAGAGAAACGGCCACGGTCCTCTGCAAGATCCAGGGCATCAAATGAAGTACCAATGATCTTAATGCCATACTTATGAAGTTTCTCAGCAAGTTTTAATGCAGTTTGTCCGCCAAGCTGTACGATAACTCCTTCTGGTTTTTCGTGCTGAATAATGTCGTACAAATGTTCCCAAAAAACCGGTTCAAAATAAAGTTTGTCGGCTATATCAAAATCCGTTGATACTGTTTCCGGATTACAATTGATCATGATGGTTTCATAACCACATTCTTTTGCCGCTAACACACCGTGTACGCAGGAGTAATCAAACTCAATACCCTGGCCGATGCGGTTAGGTCCTGAACCCAGCACCACTATTTTCTTTTTTGCTGAAACAACGGACTCATTCTCCGCATCAAATGTTGAATAGTAGTATGGGGTTTTTGCTTCAAACTCAGCAGCACATGTATCAACAAGTTTGTAAACCCGGTGGATTCCCATGTCACTACGCTTCTTGTATACATCACTTTCATAACAATCCAGCATATGTGCTATCTGACGATCAGCATACCCTTTCTCTTTTGCTTTTCGCATTAAGGCCGGAGATATGGTGTGGAGTTCGTATTTACTGATCTCCTTTTCAATTTCCACTAACTCTTCAAATTGTTTTAAAAACCAACGGTCAATTTTCGTCAGTTTTTGAACCGTCTTCAACGGAATGCCTAACTTGAGCGCATCGTAAATATGAAAAACTCTGTTCCAGCTTGGATGTTCAAGGCTATATAATAGCTCGTCTTGCTTGGTCAGTTCTTTTCCATCGGCACCCAAACCATTTCTGCGGATCTCCAGCGATTGACAAGCTTTTTGAAGAGCTTCCTGAAAATTCCTTCCGATGCCCATCGCTTCCCCGACAGACTTCATTTGCAATCCCAGTTTGCGATCAGTGCCGTGGAATTTATCAAAATTCCAGCGGGGTACTTTTACGACTACATAATCAATAGCCGGCTCAAAATAGGCTGTTGTGGTACCCGTAATGGCATTATTGAGTTCATCGAGGTTATAACCAATGGCAAGTTTCGCGGCGATTTTAGCAATTGGATAACCCGTTGCCTTTGATGCCAATGCTGACGATCGGGATACCCGAGGGTTGATCTCAATGCCAATGATTTGTTCATCGTTATCCGGATTAAGCGAAAACTGAACGTTACATCCACCGGCAAACTTTCCTATCCCGTTCATCATTTTGATCGCCAGGTCCCGCATGTGCTGATACACCGTATCGGGTAAGGTCATGGCAGGAGCAACTGTAATGGAATCTCCTGTATGAATACCCATCGGATCGAAATTTTCAATCGAGCAGATAATGATCACATTCCCAATGTTATCACGAAGCAACTCCAGTTCAAATTCTTTCCAGCCCACGATGCTTTGCTCTACCAGAACTTCGTGAATAGGCGAGGCATGCAAACCGTTATTCAAGGCGTGATCAAAATCCTGCGGATCGTTGACAAAGGCGCCACCGGTTCCGCCCAAGGTGTAGGATGGGCGGATAACTAATGGGAAGCCAATTTCCTGCGCAATTTCTTTCCCTTGCAAAAAGGATGTGGCGGTCCCTCCCTTACACACACCAACACCAAGTTCCAGCATTTTAAGCCGGAATTTCTCGCGGTCCTCTGTTGTCTCAATCGCAAGAATATCAACGCCAATAATACGAACTCCAAAGTGTTGCCATATTCCTGCTTTTTCACAGTCTATGCATAAGTTCAATGCGGTTTGTCCCCCCATGGTTGGAAGCACGGCATCGATGTGATGCTTTTCCAATATTTCCCGGATTGATTTTTTTGTGAGTGGCTTCAAGTAAACGTGATCGGCAGTCACTTTGTCAGTCATGATCGTGGCCGGGTTGGAGTTGATCAATACCACTTCAATACCTTCTTCCCGTAATGAACGGGAGGCTTGAGATCCTGCATAATCAAATTCACACGCTTGACCGATGATAATGGGGCCGCTACCGATGATGAGGACGGAGCGAATACTTCTATCTCTTGGCATTGTTTACAGGAATGGGGTGAACAAAATTGCGCAAAAATAAAACACAGATTCAAATGATTGCAGAAATGCCTCTATTAATTGTCATTATTTTACGTGGCGCTCGCAGTTACCGTTTGAAAACTTCCTTTTTCAACTATTATGGGATTTTTGCAATTTTTTAAGGGAATACTTTCGTTTGTCAATCGTTCCTTTACCTGGATGATCCTGACGTGCTTGCTATGATGTGGTTAGAGAACGTTTAGATCTATGACAACCCAGCCTGAAAGATCCCGAAGCCGCCGGGTTAAAAGCCGGGACTACAAAAAGTAAGCCCACAGAGGCGGGCTTAACACCATAATACAACTTGTCTGATGGATATGCCGCCATGTAGATGCCGAACTATGGCCCTGTAGACTTAACGGGCAATGATAACCTTCTTAGTCCCACAATTTTGTGACGTGATAAAATTCAGCATATAAACACCGTTGGGCAGATTAGCTATATCTAAAACATTTTGATCTGCATTCGTGGTTATTACATCGACCACCAGAGAACCCTGCGCATTATATAAACTTAGTACAGCATTCACCCCGATCGCAGAAACGTTAAGTAGCTTTTCCGTTTTGACAGGATTAGGATAAACCTCAATTTCACCATTGGATAAATTCTCCATACCCGTCACAATACCAATGTTCTTCGACTCCATATCCTGGCAACCTTTAGCTGAAGTAACAGTAAGTGCAACCGTAAAATCCCCTAAATCCGCATAGGTGTGTCCCGGATTCTGCTCTGTGCTTGTTACTCCATCTCCGAACTCCCACAACCAGGACACGCCACTTTCACCTTCTGTTGAAAAAGCAATCGCTTCATTTGGAGAGGGGTTTTCCGGAGAAAATATAAAAGAGGCTGAAGGAAGTTGATTGACTGTCACGGTTATTTCCGGCGAAGTGCACTCCAGTGTATTATTCCTAACTACTACTGCATATTGACCGCCTATACCAACTTCGATGCTCTGCGTTTTTTCACCGGTACTCCACGTATATTCATCAGCAACATCGACAGACAGGAATACGGTTTCACCTTCACAAAACTCCAGACTCCCCAACGTATTGATCACAGGATTTTCCTTAACGGAAACATGTGCCGTTGTGCGCAAACTTTCATAATGCGCATCTGCATTCGAAACGTAAAATACTGTGTCCCGGAAAAGATTTGTGGTGGAAAATTGTGATCCTGTAAAAAATGGAGAACCTCCGGTAAAATCTCTATACCAATTAAAACTGATTGCCCCCGTAGCCTGGACGATTGCCGTGTTACCATTACATATCTCAACCGGCTCCACAACAGGTTTGGGTGCCTTAAGGGTGTAATTATATAACGAATCGGCATACTTTGCCGAATTAATCAACGCCAGGTTGGTGTTTGCCGCGTGCAATGCAAAAGCGATTGTAATCTCTACTCCAGCCCCTATAGTATACGGGCCCGAAGAAACGACATGACTTACATCATTACCCCCAGCAGCAGCCCCCGCCAGAACTTTGCTTAGCCCACTGGATACACTCGAAAATTTCTCCGTGTCGGTAAACCCATCATAAATCCCAAATGGATTTCCAACAATAGTTTGATCATTATCGATGGCATAGTATTGGGCGCTTCCACTGAGTGCCTGGATGCCAGCCTGTGGTAAGGTGGAAAGTTGAACGGGAAAAACATAACCTAATCGGGTTTCATTATCCCAGGAAGCCCGATCACCCGATCCACCCGATGCAATATCCCAATCGGCAAAAATTCCGAAATAAAAGTCAGCTATAGGATCCGTCGTTGTATTTTTTACTTTGTATTCCAAGATTACAAAATTCTTGTAAGGATCATTTTTCCAAACTAAACTTCGATAGGAAACAGACAAAGACGCGGAGCCAACATCCAACGAATTCCTGAAGTCACCTGTTATTTCAGAATAAGACCTCTCCCCCGGGGTCATCTTAACAATCTTGGAGGCCGAAGTAAAATCCTGATCGAATGCACCATTAATACCTCTGACATTATTAAAAATGGTTGCTGATGATGTGCCCATGATAAGGCCCATTTCATATAATAAGCTTTCTTCGTTATAGATAAATCCGGATCCGTTGTTTTGTTCTTCCGTATTTCCAAATCCTATCCTTCCGGCCGAAGTAATAGAAGTCAAAATGTTGTTTTCATTTACATCTATATAAGAGGGGATAACGAAGCTGATGAGTTGAAAATCCTGATAGGCTCCATCCGAATAGGTGAGCAATGCCTCAACGGTTTGATCGATGGGCAATGACGGTGAAAGAATGATTTCAAATGGTGAGGTGTCGTTTCTTATCGTACTATTTTCTGCCATGGCGCCAAGATTGACTTCACCTTTTGTTATCGTTAAATAGGGAGATGAAGAAGATAATGTAGCGGTCAATGCACTGGATGAAGGCTGCAAGTAGTTGGTAAAGTCAAAATACAGTTTGCCGCTTTCACCGGGGTCGGGGAGTGTTCCATCATCGCCTACCAGCAATTGGTTACTAGCCCGGATCGAAGGGCTTTGAAACGTAAGGGCTCGTGCAACATCCAATCTCCCTTTTCCCAATTTGTTTATATACAATGGATTTACCGAATAGATACTTTCGTCTGCGGAAACACGGAGCTGCTCTGCCACTTGAAGCGGTGTAAACATAGGGTTGTGCGCCCAGACCAATGCCGCAGCTCCGGATACTATGGGAGCTGCCAATGAAGTGCCGGAATCTGTGGTATAAGCATCATCATAACTCGTGGTATAAATAAATCTACCCGGAGAAGTGATATCAATTGTTTTTCCAAAGTTGGACATAGGAGCACGAACATCATTTTCATCGCATGACGCTACGGATACAACATACTCGTAAGAAGCCGGATATATGGGTGTTTCCAAATTACTGTTTCCGGCCGCAGCAATGACCAGGCAACCCAGGTCAAGCGTTACGTAGGAAATGATGTCCTGTGCTATCGCGCTCGGATTATAAGCCCCCCAGGAACAATTAATGATTTTGGCGCCGTGCGTAGCCGCATATAAAACCCCATCATACAGGTTTGAAGAATAACTCGTACCCACGTCTCCCTGATTGTCAGCAAAGTGTTTTGTAAACAGCAGCTTTGTATTGAATCCGATACCTGAAATACCTATGCCATTATTGGTCGATGGCGAAGCACAACCTGCTACCATGGTGCCGTGGGCAAAAAGATTTCCTTTCGAAACAGAAGGATCATTGTCACCGATAAATCCAGGCGTACCGATCAGCGCAAGGTCAGCACCTGAAAAATCCCAACCACGGTCATTATCAATAAAGCCGTCACCGTCATTATCGATTCCATCTAAAGGTTCTGCCGGGTCGATGTAAAGATTGCCTTGAAGATCGGGATGATCTAAATCTCCGCCTGTATCCACAATGCCAATAATGATTGACTGATCACCTTGTGTTATGTCCCAGGCTTCGGGTGCGTGGATCAGGTCGAGATAATATTGTTGACTTAAGGATGGATCATCAGGTGTAAAGAAGGGCTTAACCGTATATACTGG
>Ga0184629_10000414_pt1 | contig 19033 bp, 16 predicted proteins | sample PLM4_32_b1_FD_133158 | JGI IMG/M metagenome (GOLD analysis project Ga0184629, IMG submission 133158) | Groundwater sediment microbial communities from an aquifer in East River, Colorado, USA - PLM4_32_b1 | ecosystem: Environmental > Terrestrial > Soil > Riparian zone | place: USA: East River... | reverse complement strand
TTTTTTGAGGTTGTCAACTATCTGCTTCGCGACCATAGCTGCTTGGTCATCTCGATTTTGGCATGTGTGGAATGAAATAATATCATCGGTGTTATCGCCAAGATATTCCTCCAGATATTTTGGACTTGACTTTGCAGTCCGTGCAAGTTTGACCGGAATCTTTGACTTCATTTCTCCCTCAACCACTTGGTATCCCACGTCATTCCATAATCTAGGATTATCAAAAAACTGAACCAACTTTTCTCCTTCAGGTTTATCTCTATATATGCCGAACCCTAGCGCGTGTGCAGTAGTAAGAACAGGGCGTGAATTTCGGTAGCACGTCTCAAGTATTTCATCTGCGTAATTCTCCACGCCAAATATTTCTTTAGGACTTCTTAATGGCGAGCCCTCGTATAATTTCTGTAATTCATCGTATGCGTACACCAACCTTTTCTTATCGGTAAGAATATTATAACAGAGTTGAAGAAAATATTGGGATAGATCTTGTGCTTCATCTACCAGGATTAGATCGTAATCTGGCTTGTACTTGTTTTTTGGAATTTCCATCAAAGCCTTTTCGCAAACTACTTCAAATGGAACTCGAAAATAATGTCTCGCAGAATTCTTATGGGCCTCAGCACGCTTAAAATCATAATACTCAATGCCATATTCCTTGCAGATATTGTAGTAGATTCCTTCACTTTTGGAGCTACCCCATGCTTGTATTATCTTGATATTTTTCCAGTTTGGCAATTGCCCCTTCTTTTCGACTACAAATCGTTCGATCAATTGGCGGAACTGATTCTTTAAAGCTCTAGTATTGAATGTAACGGCAATCCGCCAATCTGGATTAATCGCATGAATGTAGGCTGCTTTAATTGCGAGCACTATCGTTTTGCCGGACCCAGCGAGACCACGGATTCTTTGTACACCTTCAAAATATTCTAAGATCGCTTTTTCCTGATCACCGTCAAGTGTCGCAATTGTGGCCTCAAGGTCTCTGATCTTTGCACCTTTAGAATTCCCTTTCGTTACATAGGCCCTGTCGGAGTCTCCTTTTAATTTAGTGACTGACTGAATCACTGAGAGTGTCTTATTATATAATTCAGAATTCTTCCACCCATCCAAAGAACTAAAGAAATGTGTTAAATCATCGAAGTCGAAAGCACAATCAAAGCCAGTCTCTTCCTTATATGCCCCGGGCGCATAAGTAATGAGATGAATGTTGACATTCAACTTTCTGCCAACCCGAAGATCCGTGTATTGGCGCAGGAGATTTTCCACCCGGATAAACAAATCATCCTGAATGCCACTTCTATCAGATTCTAAACGAGCTCCTTCAATAAGATCAAATACTACAATTCCAAATTTTGGAGAAACCCAAAGCGCGTCTACAACTTTACTTTCGATAGTAGAAAACAATATTGGATAACCTATATAAAAAATTCCATCATGCTCCATGTGTTCTTGGAAGTAGGTGGTCAATTTTTTGGCCGCTCCAAATTTTTTCGAAATCCCAATTCTAAATTCAACCATGCGTTATAATGACGCTAAATTATTTGAAGGTACACCATTTTTGCAAATTCTAAATCTGAGAGGGACAATGATACCGTTACTTGGACTACCGGTAGTTCTAGTAACTCAAAACACCGGGCTTTATATGGAATCTTTATTTCTTTCTAAAATTTCAGCATTCCTTCCTTCAGTGTGTAGCTGTCCTATTGCTGCATGAGTTCTCTCAATTTCAATTCTGAATACTTAACCTTAAACGAGGGAGCAAATCCATTGACTAATACCTGATATTCTCTATTTGTCATTCGTTCGATTTTTGGGTGCAATACAACTTAAACTTCCATATTGTCAAAATTATAATTCTTCGTTCATAATTTTTGATTAGCCTTTGAAGGTAAACCCATATCGCTGACAGTTGCTGTCAATTTTATTCATTTCGCATTACATTCATTTTGTCCTAAATCAGGAATTTTTTATCAATTCGTACACACTTAATAAGAACTTCGAAAATACATGCTCTAAAAATGCAGTCTGTTTAGTCACATTGCAACAAGGAGATTCCAGGTGGGCTATTAATTTCAGTCAGTTTACGTATTGAAATTCTTTAAGGAATTTTCAGTCTTATATTTAAAGCCTATTGATTCAGTACTTTGCATCAACTCGCCTTTAGGTGACTGAATTTCATCTGACTTAGCATCCCGCATTACAACTGAGTGACCATCAGTTAAAAGGGTAAGTTTAAAATAGCCTTTGGCGATAAAAACAACAAGTACCCCAAGAAGCAAAACAATTAGAATTCTGAAAGTAGATTTAGTCATAATGATTAATTTTTAAGGTTATGTAAGAGCACTATTAACAATCTTAAATAATTCTTCGCCTAAGTGAATAGGAGAGTCATCATCAAAAATTGCGTACTTTCTGTCAATAAATACTTTTCGCAAGATCTCTTTAGCATCCGGATCAAAAAGGTGAAAATCAATACCAAAAAAACCTCTTGATATGTCTGTTGAATCAAATAGTATTTCAAACACTAATATGCCTTTTACATAGGCCTGTGCGACCCAGACAAATCTAGGATAGTGGGTAAACGCAATATGCTGCTTTAATTCCTGACTAGAAGATGATGATTTTAGGATCGTACTCTTGTACTTGTTACTATCCGCTAAGTATATGTCCCATTCTAATTCATAGCGAAATACATCGAGCTGATATAAAACGGTATCTATAAGATTTGACTTTTTTAATACATCATCAAACGAAATTCTTATTTTAGGATAGACAGGAACAATTATAGCATAGATAGATCCTGATAGATTCTTGCCATCCTTATCAGTCCATGCAGTTTCGAGTGCAGTTGAATTTGTTAATGCTATTCGAGCAAATGGACCTACTTGATCATCATGGGCATAAAATCTTTCGATACGGTCGGCTTTTAAACTAATTTCTTCCTTAAGTCCTGGTTCTTCGTCTTTCTCTGAATAACCAACAACCGTTATGAGGTGATGACCTTGGTTTTTTATTTCTATAAATAGGAGTACAGGGAGACCTGCTTTGCTATAGGCGTAAACAAATCTCTTTGCAAAAGGTATGTCTGAATTGGCTATTCGTAGTTCCGAAACAAGACCAACGGATTCAATAGCCTTCCCAATTTGAGTTAAGTCCAACCCAGAATTGGGGAAAGTTCGACCAGAATTAAAGTATAGATTACCTGCAAGCTTTGTTATTTCGCTAGGGGATGGCAATGCGGTTTGAAATAAAATGGATGTTTTATGAAAAGCGTTCCAAATTGCCATTGAAGCACAAGCGCTCACCACGGTGTCTTGCTCTTGATAGGCCAGCGACTCAATCTTTAGATCCTTCCCAAATAAATTAATTTCATACTCCCTTATCGCATGGTATAATCGCTGCTTATCTTGAGTATGACCATAAGTTTTTAATATCGTTGCCCCAATAATGCTTTCTGGTAGTGGTTTTACTACTATATATCCTAGATAACAGTTTTGCAAGAATGGGGACTTTAGTTCAAAAATTTCTGTGTGAAACTTATCCTTATCAAATGACTCATTGAAAAAATGAACTCTTGAACAAAACCTTTGATAGTCTTTGAAGCAGGTCGAATAGTAATTTGAGTAATCTGATATATAGGCCTTGCTGATGTAGTTCTTTTCAATTACAATAGTTCTCGCACCTATTCCCTCGTCAGAAAAGTAGCTTAAGAAGTATTTATAATGATCTTTCTTTTTAACTGCCTCTGTGGAAATACTTTGAACATAATGGTTGGTTCCATTACCTCTTCCACTGAGAGCAACCGCTAAGTTTTCAGATGAGTAAGGCAGAACTTCATAGCTCATTTTTAAATTTATCTATGTGCCAGCTCTAACTGCAAGGCTCTTAGAAGAAATCTTGGATTTTTCATCAATTTGTTTATTTCTTTCATCTGCCTTCTTAATCGCATCCAGTAGCTGTTCCCTGGATAGGTTTTTAATTTCCTTGTTGATGTAGTCAACTTTAGCTTTTTTCTGAGACATTATTTGTTAATAAAGGGTAGCAAGTATTTATAAAGTACTTATGTAATTACAGTTCTTTAGGATAGAACTATACCTTAGACACTCTCAAATTACAAACATTTGTGGCAACCACAAACATTTTGCAACTCAAAATGTTAGCTACTTACTGATCCTTCGGCTTCTTTTTCTCATTTAAAAGTCTCAATATTTCATCCTTCGCTGACTCCGCACGCATATTTGAAGCTGCCATTGGTAAAGAATTCTTTTTCTCCAACAACGAATTATTTTGAGTGAATTTGTTGACAATATTTAAACCCTCCGACACAAGGGCATTGGGATCTATACCTGAATTATTCAATTCCTGATCTAAATCATTATCTGACAATTTAGATTTCTCAGATTCTTCGAATATCCTTGCCAAAAGTTGGGTTTGCTTAGGGCTTATTTTTGCCATATGTAATTTTAAATAAGTCTTTCTTTTGGAGTTGAAGTAACTTTGTACGCAATCTTCTTAAGGCGTTATCATATGCCTCAGTAGAAATTTGATGGACTTCACAGATTTCTGCTCTTTTCATCCCGCTACTTAGCTCATCTACCAATACGATAAGTAGCTCATCTCCTTTTACTGATTCGCGAATTTCTTGCATAACCATAGATGAATTTAATTCATCCTCCTGATTATATTCATCGTGCTCTTCTAAAAGCTCTTGAGGATTTGCTATCATACTAACAACCTCAGTATTGCGCGCAAGATTTGCTACCAAACCTTTAACAACATGATACTTTAAATAAGTTAATAAATCTGATTTAGTCGAATTCCATTTCCAATCTCCTTTAAGGACAGCTTCAATAGCCTTTAGTGCAATATCTTTAGCTTCAAGACCCTTCAAATTTCTGTTTTTTAAAAGGCCCCAAAATTTTAACCTGAGATTAGCGTAAAGGGTAAGTTCTTTTATTATCCTCGGCCAGTCCTGATCTCTTAGTTCGCTTTGTGCACTTTCACTCATTCTCTTTCTATAATGTTACTGAAAGCGTAAAAATCGCAGGATATAAATATTTTTTTTCTAATGCGATTTTCTTCTAAAAGATAACACTATAAGTGAAACCTTAAATGTTAAAGCGATGGAAGATCTTAAAGATTTTATAGACCTGGAAGAATATGCGCTTTCAGACAAAAAACCGCCTAAAGAGGCCAAATACCTTATAAAAATTGACAAAAAGAAGTATCCCGTAACCGTAGAGTCAATGACTGGTCGGGACATTCTGTTACTGGCAGAAAAAAATCCGCCTGAGAATTTTCAACTCAGACAGAAACTGAAGGGTGGCAATGTTCGAAAAATTGGACTCAACGATTTGATAGATTTCACTGAGCCAGGCGTGGAGAAATTCATGACCATACCTTTAGATCAAACTGAAGGTTAAGCAAAGTATGCGGAAAAGTTTCCAAGTTCTGGCTGAAGACCAGGAGTACCTAGATTCCCTCGGACTTACGTGGGAAGCTCTTATTTATGAAGGCACTCATTGGATTCTTATCTATGATTATCCTCTTCCTGAGGGCTACGTGCCTCAAAAAACAATTACCGCTATCGAGATAGCAACTGGATATCCACGTGCGCAACTTGACATGATCTACTTTTATCCTGAAGTGAAACGGGTCGATTCAAAAGTCATCGGAGCCTTGTCGCATAGGAATCTAGATGTGAAGATTTTTCAAAGATGGTCGCGGCATCGAACTGCCTCCAACCCTTGGCGTGAAGGAGTAGATAATTTAAGCACTCATATGGCATTAGTAGAATTTTGGTTAGAAAGAGAATTTAAAATCCGCCCTCGTGCAATATCAGTTTAGAATTTCAGGCTTTGTACATCAGATTGTTTACAGCCACCTGATGCCAGGTGATGGGAAAGAAGCTGTCGGAATCATTCTATGCGGACAGCACTACAGTGAAGGCAAATGCATTCTACTTGCTAAAGAATTTCATCCAATAAGTCATGATCATTGTGAAAGAGGTGGAGATTATGTGCATTGGAAAACTGAATTAATTATTCACCTATTAGAAAAAGCAAGCAAGGAAAACCTGTCAATATTGAAAATACACAGTCACCCTGGATGGTATGATAAATTTTCCTGGGTCGATGACGAATCAGATAGCAAACTATTTCCATGTGTATATGGGTGGATGGATAGCGATCAGCCGCATGGAAGTTGTGTGATGCTACCTGATGGTGAAATTTTTGGTAGGGTTGTTTCGGTAGATGCCGAATATGTATCTTTTTCAAGGATACTTCTTGCAGGTCACGAAATCAAGATATGGCCACGCATTTTACGAGATGACAAAATCGTTAACAATGAGGTAAGTTTAAGGAACCGACAGACTCTTGGTGACGGAACCGCTGCCCTACTAAAATCAATGCGCATCGGAGTGGTTGGGGCTTCTGGAACCGGTTCTCCGGTGATAGAGCAGCTTTCTCGGCTGGGGGTTGGAGAATTAGTATTGTGCGATCCTGATATTGTCGAGCTAAAAAATCTAAATCGGATATTAAATACCACGTTAGATCATGCGAAAAAGAAACAAAAAAAGGTTGAGGTAATTGCTGAAGCTATTAAGAAGATGGGGCTGGATTTAAACGTGATTATCCATTCTGAAAATTTGTATAATTCAAAGGAAGCATTGAATGATCTTGCAGGGTGTGATGCAGTATTTGGATGCATGGACTCAATAGATGGCCGGCATCTGCTTAACCAACTTGCTACATTTTATATTATCCCTTATTTCGATCTTGGCATTAAAATCGAGGCCGATGGCCAAGGAGGGATTGAACAGATCAATGGTGTAATCCACTACCTGCAGCCAAGTGGTTCTTCTTTATTAAGTAGAGGCAGCTACTCCCTTAAAACCTTAGAAGCCGCTGGGTTAAAGAGACGAAACCCGCAAGAATTTGAAAGACGATTAAAAGAGAAATATATCGTTAATTTACCAGTTGATAGACCCGCGGTTATTAGCATCAATATGCAAGTTGCTAGCACTGCTATTAATGAGTTTTTGGATAGAATTCACAGATATAAAAATACAGAGCCTTGCGACAGAGCTGCTATCTGGATACTAATCACAGAAGGCACGCATTTTTGTGAAGGCGATGGTCAACCTGATTTATATTTACAAAACCGAGCTGGTCGTGGTGATATGGTTCCTTTTCTGGAAATGCCTGAGCTATAGTCCACAATGTTTAAGTGTTTACTCTCCTTTTTCAAACGATACAAATACAAACGAATTAACGATATTCCAGATAAAATACTTTCTGATACAATATACATGGTAGGAAACCAAATTATCTGGTTATTACTTTTTAGGTGCCCTTGCGGTTGCAAAGAGATTATTTACCTTAACTTACTTCAGGAGGAAAAACCTTGCTGGCACTTTAGCTTATTTCAAAATAAAATATCTATCTATCCCTCGATCCGAAGAAAGAAAGGTTGCAAAAGTCATTTTTGGATCAGTAATGGGAAGGTTCAACGCGTTAAAAAGTATTGGGAGTATTTGTATATAATCCACCTTTAATTCACGCAATAAATTTTAGATTGAAATATCACACAGCAATAAAAACTGAGTTGAGGATTGTATTATGAACCACTGATATGACTTCTTATGAAATTAGGTTAACCTGTCTAGTGGTAAGCCCTAAGGGCAGTTATGAAAATGCTCTAATATTAAGCCACCATCCCATTCACAAACACCTCCACATACTCCTTCATTTTCTGAATAATTCGCTCCCCGGTTGCCCTTGCTTGTAAAATACTGGGCCGATTTCCTAAACATTTTAATACATCATCCCGCACAGGGTCCTGCCCACTGAAAATGTAGGCGTCTAGTAAGGCCTTGAATTGTTCTTTGTCTAACTGCTCTTCATCACAGAGTTTAGCCAGGGCCAATACTTTTTGGTCTTGCCAATATTTTTCAAATTCGTCCTGAATGTTGTCGGCATCTTCAATGTGGGGAAGATTTTCTTCTATGAACTTTTCAATGAGCTCCCGCTTGCTTCTTAATTCCACTTCGCCAGCCAGCAAATCCATGATTGCCTTTTTCTGTTTTTGGGCTTCGCTTGCTTTGGCTTGTTTCAACTTGGCCAAGAGCTTGATAATGTAGGCTACGTTGACCAGGTCGCGGTGAATGAGTTCTAGCTCAAAATCAACATCTTCAAGGATGGATGTTTTTTGTTTGAGGTTTTCGTGTTTTACTTTGTCGTGTAGATCGAGGTACTTGCTTTTGTAGTTTTCAAAGGTTTGCTCATCGATTCCTAAATTATCCCAATTAAAATCGGTATAGGAAGCCAGGACATTTTTAATGCGCAACAGTGCCCGGAAGGCTTGCACAAAGGCTAACTCGTCTTCTTCTGATTCCAGATCATCAACGCTTTGATAGGTCGGGACTATTGTTAAAAGATTCTGTAATGCCTCATCAAACTTTTTCGCAATCACATCGTGCGGAGGCAAAATGATTTCTTCGATGGCTTCTTTGTTGGAGAAAAGCGTGATGGCTGTATCGGTGGCTGCCTTTAGATTACGAAAGCACAAGATGTTGCCTTGTGATTTCTGTTCACCTAAAGTTCGGTTGGTCCTTGAATAGGCTTGGATCAAGCCGTGGTATTTCAGATTCCTATCCACGTAAAGAGTGTTTACTTTCTTCGCATCAAAACCTGTTAGCAGCATGTTGACGACCAACACTAAGTCCAGCCGATCTTTTGCATCGTTAAAGGTTTCCTTTTCCCGTTCTTTTAATCTTTTACTGATGTCTTTAAAGTAATTCTCAAACTGCTGACTGTCCCTTGTTGAAAAAGCCGTGCCGTATTGCTGGTTGTACTCCCTAATGTACTCCTCCAGTTTATCGCGGGTGTGGCTTGATTTGTAAGCTACTCCTGGCTCTGCAGCCATGGACCATTCCTCATCCGGCAAAAAATCCTGCGCATCTTCATCTTCTTCGTTGGCACCAAATGTAAAGATGGTAGCAATGCGCAAGTCGTGCTCTCCTGCCGCCTTTTTTCTCCTGAAGATATCGTAGTACTTAATTAAGTTATTAATGCTACTGGTAGCAAAGAGCGCCGAGTACTCTTTATTGAATGTTTTCTGGCCATGGTAGGCAATAATGTAATCGGCTATTTTCTCCAGGCGTTTGCTATCATTCAAAACTTCGGCTTTGTCAATATCCTCCACCTCGATATCCATGAAGGTGTTTCCCTTTTGTTTGTATTTGCCCACGTATTCGATCCCAAACCGAAGCACGTTTTGATCGCGGATAGCATCGGTAATGACGTACTTGTGCAAACACTTGCCGAATAAGTCTTTGGTGGTACGTTTTCCTAATTCATTTTTATTGGCATTGTCGGCAAAAATGGGGGTGCCGGTAAAACCAAACAACTGACTCTTATGAAAGTAACTGGTTATCCGCTCGTGTGTAGCACCAAACTGCGACCGATGGCACTCATCAAAAATGAAGACAATTTTCTTATCCTTTAAATGCTCCAACCGGTTTTCGTAATGGGCTTTGGTAATAGCATTGTTCAGTTTCTGGATCGTTGTAAGTACTAACTTGGTATCATCGGTCAATTGCTTTACTAAAGACTGCGTGTTATCGGTTACGTCTACGCTTCCTTTTTTAAAGCTGTTGAACTCCGTCATGGTCTGGTAATCCAGATCTTTGCGGTCTACCACAAAAACAACTTTATGAACGTGTGGCAGATCCATAATAATCTGACTGGCCTTGAAAGACGTTAAGGTTTTACCCGAACCTGTGGTGTGCCAGATGTATCCGTTATCGTTACTGGCTACTACCTGATTCATGATGGCTTCCGTAGCGAAATACTGATACGGACGAAGCACCATCATGTTTTTATAGGTTTCATTCATGACCACATAATGCGAAATGAATTTACCCAGATGGTAGGTGTTTAGAAAAGCAGCTGCAAAGGCAGTCAGGTCCGTAATGTTCTTGTTGTTTTCATCGGCCCAAAAAAAGGTTTGTTTTACCGATTGCAACCGGTTATTGGCCAAATACTTTGTATTCACGCCATTGCTTATAACGAAAAACTGTACATAATAGAACAACCCATGCTCAGCCCAAAACGAATGTCGCTGATAACGGTTTATTTGATTGAAGGCTTCCTTTATTTCAATGCCACTGCGTTTCAATTCTATTTGCACCAGTGGCAAACCATTAACCAGTAGCGTAACATCATACCGATTTAAAAACGAACCTTTCTGCTTCACCTGGTTCGTAACCTGATACTTATTCAGTGACCAATCTTCATTATTAAAGAACCGAACATAAAAAGAGGTGCCATCTTCTTTGACCAGGTGAAACCGATCCCTCAGTGTTTTGGCCTTTTCAAAGACATTGCCTTTGGCTAAGTGATTCAAAATAGCATCAAATTCTTTTGTACTAAAAGTAGTATTATTAAATGCTTCTAATTGCGTTTGAAGATTGGCGATAAAAACCTTACCATCATAAATTTTGACAGATGTATAACCCAGGCCAACCAATTGCTTGATTAGATTATTTTCCAGTATGGCTTCTGATTGGGTACTCATTCTATTGCCATAAATCGTGTTGCCTCCAATTATTTAAAAAACCCATTTTATAGACCGTAATAGTTGGATTATTATTTATTAAGTCCAATATCTTGGTTTTAATTTGATGATTGGGTGTGACCTTATTGCATAAATATACCATGGTAGAAATAATTAAAAATGGCTTCTTCTTTTGCACCGATGTAAGCGGAAATGAAAACCAATCATCAATGGGGTTGTTGATGTTATCAGTAGGTTGCTTCACCATGTTCCTGCTCCAAAGCCTGGAATGGTGCGCAATAATATTTCGAATGTATGTAATCGCCTCTAACCAGCTGGACAGTTCAGTATGCAGGTTTAGCCCCATCTCCTTTGAAATTCTTGATTTTTCAGGCAATTGATGCTTCAAGCTTTTATATAATTTAGAAAGCGTACCCATCGATGCCACTTCTAAGATTTTCCATGCATCGGCATCTTGATTAGGATATCTATTGTGATGGTCAACTACAAAGATTTCCTTACTGCGATTAAATTCCTTTTTCAGTTCATCGACTGTATGCAAGTGTTGTGTCTTGGTTACATTGTTATAGGTAATGGTTTTTTGATCAAATAAAGAAGCATCTAAATACCACAAGCCAGCATAGCTCATGGCTAAATGATAAATCATTTTGGTACGTAAAGCAATTTCGATACGCTCAATAGCATCAAAAAGAATTAACCGTAAATGCCTGTCGAAATTATATCGGTCAATAATATCCTCAAAGTAAGTGGCCGGTTTAAATGTATGCAGGGTGTAGTCGACCTGAGTATCCCACCAATAGCCTTTAAGGCGATAATAGCTTATATTCTGTAGAAAATGGGGAGCATTTTCAATATCCCTGAAAAGCATTCCCCTGCTTTGAAGCAAGGCTATTTGATCTGCTATGGACAGGGCGGGCTTAGTTGCCATAGGGATATAAAAAAAATGACCCGAGAGCAGTTCTTATGGTATGCATCCCGGGTTCTGTTGGCACAAAGGTACAAAAAATTTCATATTTCATCGAATTCTTTTTTTAAACAAACATTTGCTGCAACAATCCTTTTTTAAACGTTTGGGTTTGGGTGATTTGAGTAGCGACGGTTTCTATTTTGGTATCGATACTGGATAGGTAGGTGGCGATTTTTTGTTGTTCTATAAGTGAGGGGAAACGATACTTTAATCTCTTTATAATGTTAGCGGACAAATTTCCCTGACCACCTTGCAAATACTTTGAAACAATTTTCTCTTTATTAAATAACAGGACGTAATATAGGTACTCCACTTTTTCGTTACTTCTGATGCATAAAATAGCTTGATTTATAGCTCCTTTTATTTTTGAAATTGCAACTTCCCCGCTGTTAGCACCATAGAGGGCATATAGTAAATCACCCTTCTCAACCATTTTTGCCGATGAATTATTTAACGCTTCTTCTGATATAAAACTAAATACTTCAGAGTCATAGATATTTCCAGATCCAATGAAAGGTATGGTTCCCGAGTAAAAGCTCTTTTTTGTGCTGACGGGTGTTCCACCTGAAAAAAAGGCGCAAACATCTTCTAACCTCTTTTCCTCCCACCTCGAATACCATTTTCCATTCTCATCCATAAACCTAAGTTTACCAGAGAAGAGTTGTTGCATCACTCCTTTTTTGCATTGCTCTAACAATTCTTTTTTGCGCGTGAGCTGATGTATCTTTTCATCTATTGCTGATAAGAAGGACGCAATTTTTTGTTGTTCGGGGAGGGAGGGGAAAGGTAATGCAACTGATGACAAAGTCTCTTGACCCACATTATACCTTGTGCTACCTCCGGATTTAGAAGTTATTTCATTTCTGGATAAATCAGTTTTTAAAAGTTTGTTTAAAAATATTGGATTATACTCGCCAATCTTTTTACCTCTTATAACAAAGCCTCCAAATGTGGCTGTCTTATTTGAGTCAAGGTAAACACATGCTGTTCCAACTTCTTCTCTTGTTTCTGAACTTCTTTGAAAGAGAATATCACCGTAGTTAACTGGATATTTTGCAAAGATACTTTCATCAACATCCACGCTTCCAATTATTGAATCATAAGTAATATAGTCGTTATTTAATATGTCTAAGACATTTATAAACTTTACACCTTTGCCGTATTGCTCTTTGCTCGCATTAATACCGTTTTTGAATTCAAGTAATTCACTCAGTTTTTTAACTTCCCACTTTCCAATGAATTCCTTAAACCTCAATACAGGAATATTCTTATTATGCGCTGTCATTTGTCTGTATTATGATTTTTAGGATTAAGTTTCGTGATCACTTTATTTCCCACCAACGATTTCATTTGTGTAATGGCAATGCTGTTTAATTGCCGGAGTCTTTCCGGTTGAGAGAGATTTTGATGGATAAGTACTGCATTGATGCTTTCCATATTGCTGAGCACCACCAATTGTTCAATCGTCGCTTCGTCTCGTATGTTTCCTTGTGCTTTCGGATTGGCATCGCGCCATTGCTTTGCGGTTATGCCAAACAAGGCCATGTTCAACATATCGGCTTCATCGGCATACACAAAATTTATTTGCTCCTTTGAAAGAGCGTGCGGAATAAGGTTTTCTTTAATGGCATCTGTATGTATTTTGTAATTTATTTTTGCCAGGGTGCGTTGCAGGTTCCATTCTAATTTGAGGTTATTACTTTCACTTTTTTTGAGTCGTTGAAATTCAGTAATCAGATATAGTTTGAATGCAGGACTAATCCAGGAGGCAAACTCAAAAGCAATATCACGATGGGCAAAAGTGCCTCCGTACCTACCCGATTTGGAAACCATACCAATGGCATCGGTTGTCTCGATCCATCTTTGCGGAGTAAGGGTAAAGCTATTCGAACCAGATTCATTTCTAAAGGCATCGAATTCGATGCGTTTAAAATTGGGGTTGTTTATCTGCTCCCATAAACCACAAAAATCAATTGCATTACGAGTCCGGAGCCAGTTTTGAATTATATAGTTTGTTCTTTCGGCATCTCTGTACCTGGCCATATCGGTTAAAGAAATGAAGTCCTCATTGTTTTGTGAGTACAGAACAATTTCAAAGCTTTCAACCTTTATTGTTTTATTTTTTGCCATAGTGAAAGGCTTTTTCTAAAAAGGTGTATCAATACCCAACTGTTTACAGTAATCAGCAATGGTAGCATCGGTACTCTTCATTTCCACTTCCAGCTTCTTTAATTCTTTCGATACTGCTTTTAAGTTCACCGATTCTTCTTCTTCAAAGGTATCGACATAACGCGGTATGTTTAAGTTATAATCGTTCTCGACTATTTCGCTGAGGGGTGCTGCATAGCTATACTTGTCTTCGGTGGCCCGCACTTTATAGGCACTAATAATTTTATCGATATCAGCCGTGCGCAGTACGTTTTGTGTTTTTACTTTCTCATAATGCTGGCTGGCATCGATAAACAAAACATTATCAGCGTGCGGGCGTTTTTTCTTCAGCACTAAAACACAGGTAGGTATGCTGGTGCCATAAAAGATATTGGGGGGTAAACCAATAACTGCATCTAATTGATTTTTATCTTTTATCAGGTACTCGCGTATGTGTCCTTCGGCTCCGCCTCTAAACAATACTCCGTGTGGCAATACACAGGCCATGGTTCCGTTATCGGCCAGCTGGTGTATCATGTGTTGTACAAAAGCAAAGTCGGCAGTACCCTTGGGCGCTAATCTTCCGTAGGGTGCATACCGGTCGTCACTCATAAACAACGGGCTGGCACTCCACTCGGCTGAGAAGGGCGGGTTAGCTACAATGGCTTCAAAGCGCATGTCCAAATGCTGCGGGCGCTCCAATGTATCTTCGTTCTTAATGTCAAACTTTTTGTAATGCACATCGTGCATGATCATATTCATTCGGCATAAGTTGTAGGTAGTAGGATTGCTCTCTTGTCCGTAAAACGCACTCACTTCTTTTACTTCTTTAGCAACACGCAACAATAAAGAACCTGAGCCACATGTAGGATCGTACACACTTTTGAGTTTGGTTTTACCAACCGTAACCAATCGTGCTAACACGATGCTTACTTGCTGTGGCGTATAAAACTCACCGGCTTTCTTTCCAGCACCGCTCGCAAATTTGCCAATGAGGTATTCGTAGGCATCGCCCAATACATCGCTTGTGGTATTTTGTAAATCAAAATCAATTTCATTTAAGTGGGAAAGTACTTTTACAACCAATTCGTTTTTGGCGGTTTCAGTTTTACCGAGCTTGCTGCTGGTTAAATCCAGATCTTCAAAGAGGTTTCCAAAGTCTTCTTCACTTTCGGAGCCCATGGTACTTTGTTCAATATGCGTAAGTACCTTGGTTAAATCATCGAGAATGAATTTACTTTTACCATCGGCATTTCCTCTGCGCGCCAGTTCGCTGAAGAGTTCGGAAGGCAGTAGGAAGTAACCGAGTTTGTCGAGGGCTTCGTCTTTAATAGCCGCCAGATATTCTTTTTTCTTTTTGTGCTTTTCTACTTCTTCATAGGTTATTTTATCGGGCTTTAAGATAGCATTCGCATAGGTATGCATCTTTTCGCTCAGGTATTTGTAGAAGATAAATCCTAGTATATAATCTCTAAAATCATCGGCATCCATTTTTCCCCTCAGGGTATCTGCAATATTCCAAAGTTTTGTTTCTAATTGTTGTTTCTTGTCTTCTGCCATGGATGAATGTCTATTAAACTAAAAGCCCACCTCTCCTCTTTCCTTCTAAAGAGTAGTGGGATGGGCTGTGCGAAAGTTAAACTTAATAAAGGAAAGATAAAAGGTGCGTGCGTGAGGGATTATTCCAATGCCTGGATTTCCTTGCCGTTGTTAGTTTCCATTCGCGAATCATTTATCCCAACCTTCTGCAAATTCCTTTCAAAAATAATATGGTCATCCTGATCAAGTTTCTTAATGTTCTTTTGAACGAACTTCAGGTGCATATCACGAGACTTCTTATCGTCGCGCTGATGATAGGCTACCATCAGGTATGTAGACGCAGAAAGTGTAGTCGTGTTGGGATGTTCCAGGTCCATGTTCTTAAATAGCCATTTCATGCCTGTCTGGATGCTCCCTTTTTCTATTAGCACTGCTCCATACGTACCCCAGGCGAAGTTCGCTTTCGGCGCGGCTTTTAGCGCTAAAGAGGCATAATGATATGCAAGGTCAATGTCTTCCTTAAGCAAATAGATCCAGGCCAGGTTATTATAGATTTGTCCACTATGTTTCTTAAGTTCTTTTTCATTAATTCTTTTTTCAAGGGATGACAACATTTGCAATGCTTCATCAACCTGCATCCTTTTAATGTGAACGCCACTCATTGCTAATACAGGTAATGGATCTTCTGGAAACTTTTGGTGATAGTTACTTAGGATTGCGTACGCCTTATCGTATTCACGGTTTTCAATATTTTCATAGGCCTCAAAGAACTCGATCTTACAAGCCAGATTCTTAAATTTGTCTTTATTGAAGACCAATTGCAAAAGAGTCAACCCATCGGTGGGCATCTTTGGTCCATAAAAAGAGGTGTAGAATGGAATGAGATTAATAATCCCAAGTGAATTAGCGAAGATCATGGGAGAAGCCAGATCAACACCATGCTCACCAGAGAAATAAGATTCGTTCATTCCGAAGAGAAAGTAAAACAACGATGCCACCAGCAAATTGAGCCCGACCCCTCCACTAATATAAGCTGCATACCTCCACTTTAAAAAGGGCTGATCATCGAACGTCGCCCATGCCAATCCCCCTATGGGAATCGAATTCAAAACAATTTTAACACTGGCAACCTCCGTTCTAAAAATTTCGTGACCGATTCCGAGTATCATTCGCCTGGGTCTTCCGCCTACCAACCGCGCTGCTGCAAGATGGCCATACTCATGAATGACGGTCGCTACTTTTAGCAACAGAAACGTAGCAGCAATGTTGATCATCGTTGCACTCAGTTGTCCACTTTCAGTAGAAATCAAATTCAGCAACATCGCGAGGAGGATAACAATCCACCACCCCTTATGAAAGAATCTGAAAAAAATATTGAGGTAGGAATATAAAGAACGGGGCATAGCTAAAAATAATGGCTCATACGTAGGAATTCGGGTAACAATTATTTGCGGAAACTAAATGCAAGTAAGTCATTATTTTAATAATGGTTTTTGCGTGAGGGATAGAAGCGGAAAGCCTCCGCCCCCACGCTAAAAGCCAACGCAGGCGGATAAACTCCGTGCCATCGCGCCCCCATAGATTGAAACTATTTCAAGTGTGTTAGTCATTACTTTAAATGAAGACTCTGCGGAGCGATAGTAGCGAAAACCCCGAAGCGCGCTAGCATGCGGGCGGCCGGAGTTGTAGCGGATAGCGCCCCGAAATTCTTCGCGGCAGGCGACCCCGAGGAACGAGGGGGCACGCCAATAAAAGTCCGAAAGACCGAAAGCCTGCCTGCCGGCAGGCAGGTCCGGAAGACCGGAAGACGGTTGAGGTGAGTGGCTATTGTTTGTTGATTACAATTGAATGTCGAAGGGGTACTAACTTCGAAATTCCCTGACTGCCGTCAGGCAGGGACATTCGGCGTTCGGTATTCGACATTCCTTTCGCACGAAGATGTCAGAGGTGGCTCAGGCTTGGTAGGAGTTTGTGGGGTTGGTGGCGAGATGAGGACTACACTCATGGGAATAATAATCCACATCACACCGCTATTATAAGACGCAAATATTCGCTTCCAGGAGAATTACCTGCATCGCCATATCAGGTTCAATTATTGCCCCTGCCTATGAAATAATATGATTATGAAAAAGAAGAATATTTTACTGGCGGCAATAATAGCGCTCGTCGCATTAACGCTACCACTTACTATGAAGGCTCAAACCAATGTATGGAGTATTGGGCCAGAATCCGGTGTTAGCTTTTCAAAGTATGGTAACGATGGAAGCAGCAGCGAATTCAGACCGGGTCATATTGTTGGCGTTTTCGTCACGTACAGCATCATCAATACATTCGGGCTAACCACAAAACTTCTTTACTACGAAAAAGGTGCTTCATCCGGCTCTCTCGATTCAAAGCAAACCCTTCAGTACATTGAAATGCCGATGATGGGCCGGTTCTTCCTGAACAAGGAGGGCAATATAAGACCGAATATTTTCTTAGGTCCAACGATCGCAGTCCTCGCCGGTGCCAGGAACACGACGGGCAACAACACCGAGAAACTTCCTTCCTACGAGGACTCTTTTAATAGTGTTGACTGGGAGTAACCGGTGGAGTTGGTTGCAACTTCCGCATCAGAAATGAGATGTACTTTGTTGTCGATGCCCGATATACTCAGGGGTTCACCGATATCAGCAAGGATAACCGCGATGTGAATAATCAATCATTTGCTTTAACGGCAGGGTTGCAGTTTGGGATAGGACCTTCAAAGTAGGTGACGGTTTCAATAGAGGTATAGGGGTATAGGGTATAGGGTATAGGGTCGAAAGACGGGAAGTCCGGAAGTCGGAAAGTCCGGAAGATGGAAGCCTGCCGGCAGGCAGGTCGGGAAGCCCGGACCTTCACTTCAACGGCCGTCATCCTGAGAACCCATACAGCAAATCAGCTTTAGTGATAATGAAATGAACGTGCAGTTCATTAGCACTTGGATTGAATTAAGATCAAACACGTTCGTCACACTCCACACTCACACAGAATTCCAGCATGTTCCAGACGAGTTGATAGGGCTCTATTTTGTTCGTCATTGCTTGTTAGGCAATTCAAATAATTCCGATATTGTGAGAACAGTTGTCTGCCATGATAGGAAAACCCTTACCCGTTTTTCAGCAAAACTTATATTCGTGATGCTGACATCCTCTCCTATGTTTTTCTTAGCAAAGGAAAGAGAGTTATTCCAAAAGTTATACTTTTTGTTCCCATCATTAAAGGGGAAACCATGTACTACAATTTCGGATTTGGGGACTTAGTACTAGGTAAAAATGGAGAATATTTGGTTGACGATCGCATTGAAACCAATAATGGAGATGTCAAAAAAGTTTTTTACACAACTGTTTCCGCTTTACATAATTTTTTTGAGATACACCGGGAAGCAACCGTCTATATTGAAGGAAGCAGCCAGCAAAGAATTGATATATACACCAGACTAGTTTCAAGACATTGGAACGAAATTGAACCCATTTATCTTGTATCCGGCGGCGTTAGCGGGGCAATAGAGGAATTCCAACACGATAACAGTTATGAATATCTTTTGATTTCGAGAAGGAAGCCCTAAATTTATAATCATAAAAGAAAAGTTCAGCCCCACCTAACAGTAGTCAACTTCAAACCCGCCCGCTTTAAATTCTTTCCTTCGGTGTGCTTCTTGAGCTTACAATGACGTTGAAGATTCGTCTTTGCGAGGTTGCTTACTTACAAAGTAAGTAACTGCAACCGTGGCAATCCCCGTACTACAGCGTGCGCATTTCGTAGTCTGGGGATTGC